>ERZ772880.2577-NODE-2577-length-13593-cov-161.924657_pt1 | contig 13593 bp, 8 predicted proteins | sample MGYA00580577_ERZ772880 | MGnify/ENA primary metagenome ERZ772880 (study PRJEB29015, sample SAMEA2737705) | human gut metagenome | biome: human gut; feature: human-associated habitat; material: faeces | place: China | collected 2012 ... | reverse complement strand
ATTTTATGGCATTGTCAATCAGGTTGCTGATGATGTTGCTGAAGTGCGTACGGTCTGCCGTGAGGGTAAGTCCGGCAGGCTCGATGTCCGTAGAGATATGCACGGGCTTCTCCGCTTTCAGTTTATGCTGCTCGATAAGCGGTTCGAGAATGCTTTCCATGGACAGCGGTTCCGGATGCAGGCGGAAGGTCTTGCGGCGTTCCATGCTCATGGAGAGTATCTGCTCGACAAGTCCGCTGAGCCGTTGCAACTGCTCCTGGCAGATGCGCAGATACTTGTCGCGCTTGGCCTTTTCGTCCGCCTGGTTAAAGTTCAGCAGGGCATCGTTGGCGGCATAGGCTACGGCGATAGGGGTTTTCAGTTCGTGGGTGATGTTGTTGGTAAAGTCGCTTTTCATCTCCTCCAGCGTCTTTTGCTGCAAGATGGTGCGGATAAGTATCCAGAATGCGAAGCCGAGGATAATGAGGATAACGAACGAGGTAGCCAGAATGCCCGACATCTGTTTCAGCACCAACGGGGTAACGGGTTCCATCCAAAGGCGGTAGCTCTGATGGGTGCTGATGTCGAAAGCGTACTCGTATAGCTTGGCTTCGGGGCTTGGAACGTATCCGGGAGTACCCGTCACGGTAAGCGTGTCTGTAAACGTATGGGGAGAGGCCTTGTCGTTCGTATAGATATGCTCCAGGCGGTGGGGCAGCGTGATGCCCCGGTCTTTGAGCTGAAAGGTGAGCAGGCTGTCGTATACAAGGGCATCGGGGTCGGAGATGACATCCAGGCCGGAGTGCAGGCCGCGCTGGAGATATGTGGCGAGTTCCAGCATGCTGTTCTGGTCGCGCAGAATCACATCCAGCCCGCTGTTTGCCCTCAGTGCGGCCTGGGGCGGATTACCGGTGTCTTTTACGGCGGCTTCCAGCTTCTTTTGGGCTGAATCGGCATGCAGCCATTGAGCCTTGTTCCGGTCTTTGTTCCGTTCTATGAAAAGTACGTCGTCGGAGTCCGGGGCGGCAGTGTCATCACGGGTGACAATAGCCTGTACGGAGGAATTGTCCGAGATACCCATCGAAAGGGTATCGCTCTTCTGATGAATGACCTGCTGGGCGGAGGTTTCTTCTTTCTGGCCGTTGCGGTCTACGGTAGTGGTGCTGCGCACATAGGTGTGGCTTGCCTTGTCGTCCTTCTCGAAGCCGGCGGATACGCTGACTTCCCCGTGGTCGATACTGTCCGTACGCAGATTGTCTACACGGATCATCATTTCGTTATAGTCGCTCATGCGCATGGCTTCTATGATGTTGCGCTCCAGGTCGTTGCGCATGGTGCGATACAGCCCGCCGAGCCAGTAGGCCTGGTAGGAGAAGATACCCGCCAAAGACAGGATAACGAGTATGGCAATGTATTTCAAAGGCAGTTTCATGGTGGTTCCTTGATATTTGTGCAGGCAAAGATAAGGAGTTATGGTGTGCGGTGTATCGTGCGATAAGACTAAATAACACTTCCGGTAACAGTAGATAACACTTGGTAAGCAGGCGATAACACAAAGTCGGGCGGGTAATGCCGTACTTTGCGGTGTGAAAACGAATTAAAACATCAAATACAATAAATTAAAGCATCGAATACGTATGAAACGATTTTATCTGTTATCAGTAATCAGCCTTTTTAGTGCCGGCATCTCCGCCCAGGAAATCACCGGCGGAGAACGTACCCTCAGCGCCGACAGCATCATTACCTCGGATGCCCGCCTGGACAGTATCTACCAAAGTCTGCCCGAAGTGATGATTACCGGCGAACGCCCCGTAGTCAAAGCCTCGCAAGGCAAACTGGTGTATGACTTGCCGCAGCTTATCCGCGACCTGCCCGTGGACAATGCCTACGATGCCGTAAAGGAGCTTCCCGGCGTAACCGAGATGAACGGCGGCTTGCAACTGGCAGGGCAGGGTGTCACCGTCATTCTGAACGGAAAAGTGACCACCCTCAGCGTCGAACAGCTTTACACACTGTTGCGGAGTATCCCCGCAAGCCGGATAGAAAAAGCCGAAGTGATGTACAACGCACCCGCCCGCTACCAGGTGCGCGGCGCACTTATCAACGTGCAACTGAAGCAAACCGCGGACGGTCCCTCTTCCTGGCAGGGCGAACTCTACGGCAAATACAATCAGAAGCATTACGAAGGTTTTGAAGAGCGCGCCAGCCTTTTATATAACGGAAATAAATTCTCAACGGATTTTCTTTACTCGCACAAACACGGCCGTACTTACACTACGACGGACAAAGATGCTATGCACGCTTTGGCGGATGGCTCGGTGTACCCGATGGCAACCGATGAGGTACGCCGCGGCCGTTCGCATACGCATAGTTTCCGGGTGGGAGCCGATTATACTATCGCTAAAGACCATCAGTTGAGCTTTGTTTATAACGGTAACTATACAACGTCTCACAACCGGATGAATATCAACGGTTCGCAGCAGTCCGCCACGTTGAGCAACAGTACCGACTGGCTTCACAACGGCCGGCTGGATTATTCCACGCCTTTCGGCATGAAAGCCGGTGTGGAGTTCACTTACTACCGTTCTCCGTCCGACCAGTTGCTGAACAGCCGCCTGCTGGAAAACGACGAGCTTGACTTCTTTACACAGGACTGCCAGCGCATTAACCGCTGGAAAATGTTTCTGGCGCAGGAACACAGCCTGGGCAAGGGTTGGGGACTGAATTACGGTATTGTCTATACCACCGGCATCGACAACAGTTACCAATATTACTACGACCCGGAGACCGGCGAACAGTTGGGAGATGAAAATACAACTTCATTGGCAGCCGGTGATAATTCCGCCGGTAACTTCACTAATATGAAATCCCGCAAACGGGAAGAAACGCTGAACATCTATGCAGGTTTCAGCAAGAGTTTCGGCGATAAGCTCTCGCTGGATGCCTCGCTGGCTGTGGAGCGTTATAAAACGCCCGTTTGGAACCAGTGGGATTGGTATCCCACCGTCAACCTGAACTATATGCCTGCCCCCGGACATATCCTGCAACTTGCGCTGAGCAGCGATAAGCACTATCCCGACTATTGGGCCGTGCAGGATGCCGTTTCTTATATCGGCGGCGGATATTCCGAGATTCACGGCAACCCTCTGCTGAAACCTGCGCAAAGCTATGAGTTTCAAATGAACTATATCTTAAAGGGCAAGTACATCTTCAGCACCTGGTTCAGCCACACCAAGGACTACTCGGTACAGACGCTTTACCAGTCCTCGCAACGGCTGGTTGAAATCTATAAATACCTGAACTTTGACTACCGTCAACAGTTTGGCATACAGGCATCAGTGCCCTTTAAGGTAAAGAACTGGTTGAATTCCCGCCTGACCTTTATCGGCATCTGGCATCGCGAGAAAGACAGCGACTTTTGGGATATCCCCTTCGACCGCAAACAGTGTTACGGCATCGCCCAAATGAACAACACCTTCACCCTTTCCACCAAGCCCGACCTGAAGCTGACCGTCACCGGATTTGTGCACAGCAAAGCGATTCAGGGAATTTACGACCTGCCTGTTTCCGGCAATGTAAATGCCGCCTTGCGCTATGGCTTTGCCAAGGGAAAGGCCGTCCTGAATCTGTATTGCAACGATATATTCGAGACCGGGCAAATCTCTCCGCGCATCCGCTTCCAGACGCAGAATGTAACCAACCATTACTCTTGTTTCCGCGAGTTGGGCGTATCGTTCACATACAAGTTCGGCGGTTATAAGGAAAAGAAGAGGGAAGGAGTGGATACGTCGCGGTTCAAGTAAAAATAAAGGAAAATCTTTGAGTCTGAGAGGATTAATATGCCATGGCCTTTTGCAATTACCGTTTTTATTACTACTTTTATCGCGATATACATTTATAATTTACCATAATAGTTGTTTTAATGCATAAACAAGGTAAAAAAGGTACATTCCGTACCCGTGCGATAGAACTGTTTTGCTGTTTTTTCTTTTTTCTCTTTTTTACAAATCAAGCTATGGCACAGAAGAGTCTCTCAGACTCTTACAGTAATATACTGATTATTAACTCGTATACGGAAGCAGCTCCCTGGAGTTCCAGGATAATATCCGCAGTTACGGGTTATGTACAGGACATTCCCTATATGACTCTCTATACCGAGCATATGGACATGTTGCTGGTGGACAACGACTCTATCCTGGAGCAGTTCCGGAAGATGCTTTCCGGTAAGTACGAAAAGAATCCGCCGAGCGTGCTGTTGCTGTTGGGAAGTCCCGCTATGGTATTGCGTGATGATTTTAAAAGGATGTGGGGCGACGTTCCGATTGTATTGTGTGCCGAAGCCGATTACATAGGGCCTACCGAAGCGTATGTCAGGAAGTATCCTATTGACGTGGCGGAAAGGATTCCCCTGGCCGATTTGGCCAAGCCCTATAATCTGACCTTTTTGTATTCCGACTTTTATATTAAGGAAAATATAAATCTGGTTTGCCGGATGACTCCGAAGATTAAAAACTTCATCTTTATTGGAGACGGGCGGCAAAGCAATCAAACCAACGATTGGCTTATCCGCCAGGAATTGAAGAAGAATTATCCGGAAGTGAACTACCGGTTCCTGTCTCCGCAGCAGCTTTCTGCCAATGAACTGTTGGATACGCTTTATACAATCGACCCTCAGACCACGGGAATTCTTTTCTCGTCCTGGATTTACAAACGCTCGTTTGCCGGCAACACCTCTTTGGTGACTAATTTTCACCAACTGATTGCAACGGCTCCCGTTCCTTTGTTCACAATAGGCATGGTTACGGTTAAGGATACCGCAGGGGGCATGCTGGGCGGTTATGTCTTCGATCAAGACCGGTACAACCGGAATGTTGTAAACTACCTGTCATTGGTACTGTCCGGCAGCAAGGCGTCCGACATCCCGTTCTATCTGCCTGCCGACGGGGCCCCTGTGCTGAATTACAGCGTTTTGCTCCGTAAAGGCCTTTCATTGGACTTATGTCCTGCCGGCACCGTGTTTTTTAACAAACCGCCTACATTCTGGGAGTTATATGGTTATTTCATTGTAGGAGCCATTGTATGTTTCATCTTGCTTGCCTTGTTTTTTCAATACCGTTTCAGTCACCTGGAGAAACTGAAGAAGTTGCAGCAGAACGAATTGGAGGTGATGATTTCTTATAAGAACCTGATAAACAACATGCCCGTACTCTATATGCAGGAAGAATTGATTCTCGATGAAAACGATATGCCTGTGGACTTGGTATATCGGAAAACCAATTCGCTCTTTGAAAAGATGTTCTCGCTGGAGGAAAGCGTAATCGGCAGAAAAGCAAGCGAGGTATTTCCCGAATCCACTCCGGAGTTTCTGCATTTTATCAAGATGTCATTGGACGAGAATAAGGCCATCACATTCCCGTATTACTTCAAGCGGATAGACACATTCTTCAATATAGTGCTGAAAGGCACTCACCAAAGCAATACGGTCGATATTTTCTGTCTGGACAGCACCGAACTGCACAAAGCGCAGCAGAAGCTGAGTGCCACCAACAAGAAGCTTGCCATGGCGTTGGATGTAGCCAATATTGTGCCCTGGAAATGGGATTTGCTGAACAGAACCATACTTTGCGACATAAACAGACCCATAGAGCTGGGTGTGACGGGTAGGAAGGTGGACGAATCGCAATTGGCCGTACCCGACTCGGAGTATTTCTCAAAAATATTCAAGGAAGACCGTGAGCGTGTGAAACAAGCCTACCAGGACTTGCTGGAAGGGCGTACGGATAAGGTAAAGGAGGAATATCGCGTCATCAGCGTAGAGAATCATGTTCCCAGGATGGAGTGGGTGGAGGCGCAGGCAGCGATAGAGACCCGTGATGAAAACGGGAAACCGCTTACTCTGGTAGGTTCGTCGCTGGTTATTACCCAACGTAAGAAAATGGAAATGGAACTGACAACAGCCAGAGACCGGGCTGAAGAGTCCAACCGTCTGAAATCGGCTTTCCTTGCCAACATGAGCCATGAAATACGTACGCCTCTCAATGCCATTGTCGGTTTTTCCGGCATATTGGCATCTGCCGATGAAGAGCAGGACAGGCAGGAATACGTAAGTATTATTGAGAACAACAATGCTTTATTGCTGCAATTGATCAGTGATATTCTGGATTTGTCGAAGATTGAAGCCGGTACTTTGGAGTTTCACTATTCCAATATCGACCTGAACAGGACAATGAACGAACTTACCGATTCATTGTCGCCCCGAATAGATAAAAATAAGGTACAGTTCAGCTTTCATCCTGCGAAAGAGTCCTGCTTTATCTATACAGAAAAAAACAGGCTGTCGCAAATACTCATCAATTTGATAACGAATGCCATAAAGTTCACTTCCGAGGGAAGCATCCGTTTTGGCTACGAGTTGCGCGGGCGGGAAATCTATTTCTATGTAAGTGACACCGGTTGCGGGATTCCGGAAGATAAACTGCAGGGAATTTTCGGACGCTTTGTCAAATTGAATAACTTCAAGCAGGGAACCGGGCTGGGACTTTCCATCTGCCAGACCCTGGTGGAGCATATGAAAGGTAATATCGGAGTGGTTTCGGAAGAAGGAAAAGGCTCTACATTCTGGTTTACCCTTCCTTATAAACCGGCAATGGCGGACGATGGAAGGGCAAAGGAGGCGGACATACAGCCGATAGCTGTAGAGAAAGACAAATTAACCATTCTCATAGCCGAGGATAATGACAGTAATTACAAACTGTTCGCATCCATCTTGAACGGGGAGTATCAGTTATTGCATGCTTGGGACGGTCAGGAGGCAGTGGATATGTTCCGGAAATACAATCCGCAGATTATACTGATGGATATTAATATGCCTGTGATGGACGGGTATGAAGCGACGAAAGAGATACGCAAGTATTCCACAAAAGTTCCTATTATCGCAATTACGGCTTTTGCTTACGCTTCGGACGAACAGAAGGTAATGGAAAGCGGCTTCGACGGCTATATGCCCAAACCCATTAACGCCCGCCAGTTGAAGGCGCAATTGAAGGATATTATGCAGCGACGCATCATACTGCTGTAATACGGTTTGCACCGACTTCGTCAAGACTGGAGACGATATGGCACGACTTTCGGATATTTGCATTATCTTTGCAACTTCCAAAAAAGAAAGTTTGTTTTATCAAGAAAAGTGTCTTATATGAAATCGGATATCGAAATAGCACGCAGCATTGAACTGAAGAAAATAAAGCAGGTTGCCGAAAGTGTCGGCATTCCCCGTGAAGAAGTAGAGAACTACGGCCGCTACATTGCCAAGATTCCCGAACACCTGATTGACGAGGAGAAGGTAAAGCAGAGCAACCTGATTCTGGTAACCGCCATTACGGCCACAAAGGCAGGCATTGGCAAAACCACGGTCTCTATCGGCCTGGCATTGGGACTGAACAAGATAGGCAAGAAAGCCATCGTTGCCTTGCGCGAACCCTCGCTGGGCCCGTGCTTCGGCATGAAGGGCGGAGCGGCAGGCGGCGGCTACGCGCAGGTACTTCCTATGGAGAAGATAAATTTACATTTCACAGGAGATTTCCATGCCATCACTTCCGCTCACAATATGATTTCCGCTTTGCTGGATAACTATATCTACCAGCATCAGGCGGACGGATTCGGCCTGAAAGAAATTATCTGGCGGCGTGTGCTCGATGTGAACGACCGCTCCCTGCGCAGCATTGTTACCGGACTTGGACCACGTACCAACGGGGTTACCCTGGAGTCCGGTTTCGACATTACACCCGCATCGGAGATTATGGCAATTCTCTGTCTGGCAAAGGATACGGAAGACCTCCGCAGACGCATCGAGAATATCATACTTGGTTTTGACTATGAAGGCAAGCCGTTTACAGTGAAAGATTTAGGTGTGGCGGGCGCCGTCACCGTACTGCTGAAAGATGCCATTCATCCCAACCTGGTACAGACCACCGAAGGAACAGCCGCTTTTGTGCATGGCGGTCCGTTCGCAAATATAGCGCATGGCTGCAACTCCATTCTCGCTACCAAAATGGCTATGACCTTCGGCGATTACGTAGTGACGGAAGCCGGCTTCGGTGCGGACTTGGGAGCGGAGAAGTTCTATAATATCAAATGCCGCAAAAGCGGTCTGCAACCCAAGCTGACCGTTATCGTTGCCACTGCACAGGGATTGAAGATGCACGGCGGTGTCAGCCTCGACCGCATTAAGGAGCCGAACATGGAAGGACTGAAGGAAGGCTTCGGCAATCTTGACAAACATATCCGTAACCTGCGCTATTTCGGGCAGACCGTTGTGGTTGCCTTCAACCATTTTGCCAGCGATACGGACGAAGAGGTAGAAGCTATCCGCCGTCATTGCGAAGAGGATTTGAAAGTGGGCTTCGCCATTAACAATGCCTTTGCCGAGGGTGGGGAAGGTGCGGTGGATTTGGCTAACCTCGTTGTGGAAACAATCGAAAAGAAGCCATCCGCCCCGTTGCAATATACTTACGGGGAAAACGATACCGTACAGCAGAAGATAGAGAAAGTGGCATGCAACCTTTATGGCGCAAGTGTAGTGACCTACAGCAGCGCTTCACGCAAGATGATGAAGCTTATCGAAGAAATGGGTATTGCACATTATCCCGTCTGCATAGCCAAGACGCAATACTCCTTCTCTGCCGACCCCAAAATATACGGTGCTGTCAATAACTTCGAGTTCCACATCAAGGACATCGTTATCAACAACGGTGCGGAAATGCTCGTTGCCATTGCCGGTGAGATACTCCGCATGCCGGGGCTGCCCAAAGTGCCGCAAGCGGAGCACATCGACATAGTGGACGGCAATATAGAGGGGCTTTCCTGAACCTTCTTAAATTGAGAATTGAAAATTGAGAATAAAAAAATAAGCTGCGCAAGGTTCGTTTGAACTGCGCAGCTTATCTTTTTTACTTTTTATTGTAGAAACTATTATTTCCCGATTTCATAATCAGTAAGCGAACAGCGGATATTCCTTCATCTTGGCATTTACGCGTGCGCGGACGTCGGCAATGACCTGTTCGTTTTCTACGTTGGAGAGAACGGTCTCAATCATTTCGGCGATTTCCAGCATCAGGTCTTCTTTGGCGCCGCGGGTTGTGATGGCGGGAGTACCCAGACGGATACCGGAGGTCTGGAATGCGGAACGGGTATCGAACGGAACCATGTTCTTGTTCACGGTGATGTCGGCAGATACCAGTGCCTTTTCGGCTACCTTACCTGTCAGGTCGGGATATTTGCTGCGCAGGTCTACCAGCATGGAGTGGTTGTCCGTACCGCCGGAAACGATGGTAAAGCCACGGTCTATCAGGGCTTGTGCCAGCGTAGCGGCGTTTTTCTTCACCTGTTTGGCATATTCTTTCCATTCCGGTTGCAGAATTTCGCCGAAGGCAACGGCTTTTGCAGCGATGACATGCTCCAGCGGGCCGCCCTGAATGCCGGGGAATACGGCAGAGTCGAGCAATTGGGACATCATCTTGATTTCGCCCTTCGGTGTTTTCTTGCCCCAGGGGTTGGGGAAGTCCTTGCCCATCATGATGACACCGCCACGAGGACCGCGCAACGTCTTATGAGTGGTAGAGGTCACGATATGGGCATATTTCACGGGATTATCCAGTTCGCCTGCGGCAATCAGTCCGGCAGGGTGTGCCATGTCTACCATCAGGATAGCACCTATCTTGTCGGCTATTTCGCGCATGCGTTTGTAGTCCCATTCGCGTGAATAGGCAGAACCGCCGCCGATAATCATTTTCGGTTTCTCGCGCAGGGCCACTTCTTCCATCTGGTCGTAGTCCACACGTCCGGTTTCTTTATTCAGGTTGTACTCGCAGGGAGTGTAGATAATGCCGGAAGTATTCACTGACGAACCGTGAGAGAGGTGACCGCCGTGTGCAAGGTTGAGGCCCATGAATTTGTCGCCCGGGTTCAGCACTGCGAGGAATACGGCAGCGTTGGCCTGTGCACCTGAGTGCGGCTGTACGTTTGCCCATTCTGCGCCGAAAATCTGTTTCAGGCGGTCGATGGCAATCTGTTCGCTTTGGTCTACGACTTCGCAACCGCCGTAGTAGCGCTTGCCGGGATAACCTTCTGCATACTTGTTGGTGAGGCAGGAACCCATTGCCTGCATAACCTGATCACTTACGAAGTTCTCTGATGCAATCAGTTCAATACCTTTGAGCTGACGTTGATGCTCTTTTTCGATGATATCGAAAATTAAATCGTCTCTTTTCATTCTTGCTTATTAGATAGGTTTGATAATACTGTATTCTCTTATTAAGCGTACAACGTACAAATTTAGAAGAAATAAATGAATAAACTGTAAGAAAAGTAAGAAATTTCCTGTCAAAAGAACACGCCAAGCGAAAAACTCAGAACATTCTCCCGCCTGTGGAAACGTATCTGGTTGGCAAGGGGAACTTCCTCACCGGCATTTTCATCATAGACCGGCTTGTAGCTGATACGCTTTGAAATGTTGTGTAGTCCGATGTCGTAGCGGAAATCGAAGAAGATGCGGGAAATCGTTACGGCAACGCCGGCGGTGAGGCTGACGTTCAGCGGATAGAGTTCCTCCTCGATGTCCCGCTGGTCGAAATTCTCGAAAGTGACCTTGCTCTGCCTGTCCCAGATGTAGCGTATTTTCGGTCCGCCGAATACGGCAAGGCTGTAAGGCCCTTCCTTGATGATGTTGTATCCGTAGATTACGGGAATCTCAAAGCTGTGGATAGACGAGGTGATAGAGGCCATTTCGGGTATGCTGCTTTCGGGCGCGTCTTCGGGCAGCGGCTTCTCGAAGGTGATGTTGCAGCGGTTTATCGTGTACGACAGTTCCGGTTGCAGGAAGTGGCGTTTGAAGTTTATCCGCATGAAGAACGAGCCGAAATAACCTATCTTATAGTTATTCTGCACCTCGTCGATGACAGTACCGTTCAGCACTAAATCCGATACGAGGAAGAGCGAAGAGGTAAACCCGCCCTTGATACCGAAGTTCACCCGCCGGTCGTGGCGGTGGGTGTGCTGGGGGTGTTCCGGTTTATCCGTTCCGGGCACAACCGGCAGTTGTCCCCACATGGCTGTGGAGAAGGCCAGCAAACAAACCCCGAAAAGCAACCATCTTCTTCCCATAATCAATTTTTATTTATTACTTTTTCTTCTCTACCGACCAGCCGAATTTCCCGATTTTCTCTCCCAGTCCGTAATAGCCGCCATGCACGTAGACCAGCAGGTTGGATTCTGCCAGCTCCAGTTTTCCGGTTTCCGTATTCAGGTGGGAGGTGTCGGCGCGTACATTCACCACATCGGCAATGAACATGTCGTGCGAGCCGAGGGCAACGATTTCCTTTACCCTGCACTCGATGCACAAGGGAGACTCCTCGATGAGCGGGGCGCTGACAACGGTACTTTTGCCGGGTGTCAGCTTCATCTCCTCGAATTTGTTGTAGTTCTTGCCCGAACGTACGCCGCACCAGTCGGTGGCGCGTGCCATATCTTTGGTTGTCAGGTTAATGACAAACTCCATGTTGCGCTTAATGATGTCGTAGGAGTGACGTTCCGGCCGCACGGAAATGTAGCACATGGGCGGGTTTGTACAAATGGTTCCCGTCCATGCAACGGTCAGTATGTTATATTCTTCCGGGGTGCTTCCGCAGCTCACCAGTACGGCGGGCAGCGGATAAATCATGGTTCCCGGTTTCCAGTCTTCTTTCATTAGATTATCTCTATGTCCTCTCTTGTCTGTTCTTTCTCGCAATAGTGGCATTTGATTACGCAGTTCTCCTTGTCCACCACATGAAACAGGGTAGGCATCGGTTCGTTGTTGGTGATGCACTTGGGATTGGCGCATTTTACGATGCCGCGCAATTCGTCGGGCAGTTTCACTTCACGTTTCTCCACCACTTCGTAGTCGCGGATGATGTTCAGCTTTACGTTGGGGGCAACTACGGCAATGCGGTTTATCTCATCGTCGCAGAAGAACTTATCCGCTATTTTGATGATACCCTTTGTTCCCAGCTTCTTGCTTTTGAGGTTGAAGCCGATAGTAATGTTGTTGTTCATCTGCTCCAGTCCCAGCAATGATACTACTGTAAACAGCTTCTCAGAGGGTATATGGTCGATGACAGTGCCGTTTTCCAATGCGGCCACCTGCAATTCTTGTTTTTTCATGTCTCCTAAATAAAACCAGTAATATACTTCCTTATACTTTACTTAACGTCGTCCAGCGTAATGCCAAGCACATCGCACAGAATGGCTTCGCGTGCATAAAGTCCGTTTTGCGCCTGCTGGAAATAATATGCCTTCGGGTTGTCGTCCACATCGAGGGCTATCTCGTTGACACGGGGCAGCGGATGCAGGATGCGCAGGTTGGGGCGGGTATGTTCCAGCATTTTGTTGCGCAGGATATAGATATTCTTCACGCGTTCGTACTCCATGAGGTCGGTGAAGCGTTCGCGTTGCACACGGGTCATGTAAAGGATGTCCGCATCGGCTATTATCTCTTCCGTAAAGTCGGTGTGCTCCACGAATCTGATGTCATGTTCGCGGCAGTAAATCTTGTACTCTTCCGGCATTTTCAGTTCTTCGGGAGCGATGAAATGAAAGGTGGGGTTGAAGTGTCGCATGGCCATCAGCAGGGAGTGTACAGTGCGGCCGTATTTCAAATCGCCTACCAGGTAGATGTTCAGGTTCTCCAGCGTACCTTGCGTCTTGTAGATGGAGTAGAGGTCGAGCATCGTTTGCGAGGGATGCTGGTTGGCTCCGTCTCCGGCATTGACGATGGGCACTGTGGTTACCTCGCTGGCATAGCGTGCAGCTCCTTCCAGATAGTGGCGCATCACGATGATGTCGGCATAGTTGCTTACCATCTTGATGGTATCTTTCAGTGTCTCGCCTTTGGACGAGCTGGTAGCTTTGGGGTCGCTAAAGCCGATGACACGTGCACCGAGCCGGTTGGCGGCGGTTTCAAAGCTTAAGCGGGTGCGGGTAGACGGCTCGAAAAATAGGGTGGCGACAACTTTACCGTCGAGCAGATGCCTGTTGGGTTTTGCCTCGAACTCTTTCGCCATATTGAGCATATAGAGGATTTTCTCTTTGCTGTGTTCGGCGATAGTGACTAAACTTCTGTTTTCCATATCGTTGATATTCGTTTTACTTTTCGAGAGTGTAAAGTTGCAAAAAAAATATGGGTTATGAAAATCTCCGGGAACTTTTATTCTTTTTCCATTACTTTCGCCGTTGGCAAGCCTGCACGGATTTTGCGCTGTACGGACTTGGCGGTTTGTGTTTAATTCTCGTTAAAATGAAAAGTCATGTTTAAAATCTGTATTGTATTCAAGATAAGTATCCGGCGCGACGGCGGCTCTCCGTGCCGGAAAAGGAAAAAGGAAGAGTCTTCCGCTGTTTCCGGCAGTTTCTCCGGGTTTGTCCGCGGGGAGATTGCGCGCACCCGTCTCATGCACCGCCACAGTACGGCGGACAATTATGCCACTGCGCTCCGTTCGCTCCTTGCGTTTCATGGCAAAAAGGACATCTCCTTTGCCGAGGTGGACAGCAGGCTGATAGACGCTTACGGGGAATGGCTCC
>ERZ772880.2569-NODE-2569-length-13621-cov-14.089488_pt1 | contig 13621 bp, 10 predicted proteins | sample MGYA00580577_ERZ772880 | MGnify/ENA primary metagenome ERZ772880 (study PRJEB29015, sample SAMEA2737705) | human gut metagenome | biome: human gut; feature: human-associated habitat; material: faeces | place: China | collected 2012 ... | reverse complement strand
TGGAGGAATGGACCCACAAGAAGTCGGTGGGTGACCTGGCGCGCAGCATGTCCTTAAATATTACCAAGGTATGGCTGGTAAGTGATGGACAGGAGGTCCTGGTTCCGACCACGACAATCCAGAAATCGGATCTGGTACGCATTCATATGGGCAATGTGATCCCGTTTGACGGCGAGGTGGCAGACGGCGAGGCTATGGTTAATCAGGCTTCCTTAACCGGTGAGTCCGTTCCGGCTGAAAAAACGAAGGGTGCCACGGTTTATGCAGGTACTGTAGTGGAAGAGGGAGAGATCACCATCCGTGTCAAAGAGACTGGAGGCTCCAGCAAGTTTGATAAGATCGTGACCATGATCGAGGAATCTGAAAAACTGAAATCTTCCCTGGAGGGTAAGGCAGAGCATCTGGCAGATACCCTGGTTCCCTACAGTCTGTTTGGCACCGGCCTGACCTGGCTGATCACCAGAAACACAACCAAGGCACTTTCTATCCTGATGGTAGACTTCTCCTGCGCCCTGAAGCTGGCTATGCCGATCTCGGTGCTGTCCGCGATCCGCGAGGCCAATATGTACGACATTACGGTGAAGGGCGGCAAGTATCTGGAGGCTATGGCAGAGGCCGACACGATCGTCTTTGATAAGACCGGTACTCTGACCAAGGCACAGCCGACTGTGGTCGATGTGGTTTCCTTTAACAATATGACAGGTGATGAGCTTCTGCGCATTGCGGCATGTCTGGAAGAGCATTTCCCGCACTCCATGGCAAAGGCTGTGGTTGATGCGGCAAAGAAGAAGCATCTCGTTCATGAGGAACTTCACAGCAAGGTAGAGTATATTGTTGCGCACGGCATTTCCACGACACTGGAAGATAAGATGGGAGATAAAAAGGCTATCATCGGCAGTGCGCATTTCGTTTTTGAGGATGAAAAATGTACCGTTCCGGAGGGCAGACAGGAAGTATTCGATGCTCTTGCGCCGGAATACTCGCATCTGTATCTGGCCATCGACGGTGAACTGGCTGCTGTCATCTGCATCCAGGATCCGCTGCGTGAGGAAGCCCGCGATGTCATTACTTCCTTAAAAGAGGCGGGTATCAGCAAGGTTGTCATGATGACCGGAGACAGTGAGCGTACTGCCAAAGCCATTGCGGCCATGGCCGGTGTAGACGAGTATTATTCGGAGGTGCTGCCGGAGGACAAGGCAAGCTTTGTGGAAAAAGAAAAGGCTGCGGGGCGTAAGGTCATCATGATCGGTGACGGTATTAACGATTCCCCGGCGCTTTCTGCCGCGAACGTGGGCATTGCCATCAGTGACGGCGCAGAGCTGGCCAGAGAGATCGCGGATGTGACCATAGGCGCAGACAATCTGTACGAGGTGGTAACCTTAAAGCTGATCAGTAATCATCTGATGCAGCGTATCCATTGGAATTACCGCACGATCGTCGGCTTCAATGCCGGACTGATCGCTCTGGGCGTTCTGGGAGTGCTCCCACCGGCAACTTCTGCCCTCCTGCACAATACCTCTACCCTGCTGATCAGTTTAAAGAGCATGCAGAACCTGCTTCCTGAATAAAGACAAGCTGTAGTTGAGAATCTTTCCTTAGAAGCACTTCAGACAACTTTAGAAAAAGACTGGACTTGCCTGGGAATATCGTTTATGATAGTAGTAATTCCCTTACTGGGACAGGAGGTTGTTGTTGTATGCATGAATCAGGGGAAAACTATCTGGAAACAATACTGATGATCAAGGAAAAGAAAGGAGTTGTCCGTTCCATCGATGTGGCGCGCGCACTGAATTTCAGTAAGCCGAGCGTCAGCAGAGCTATGGGCCTGCTGCGGGATCAGGGGTTCATTTCCATGGAACAGGGCGGTGACATCCAGCTTACAGAGGAGGGCCTTGCCAAGGCGAAATCCATCTACGCACGTCACCTTCTCCTGACTGCTTTTCTACAGGAAGTAACCGGCGTTTCGGAAGAAATGGCTGAGGAAAATGCCTGCCGTATGGAGCACATTCTGGATCAGGAAGTGGTCGACGGGATCAGTACCTACATGTCAAAAAGCAAATAGAGCAAAGAGTATGCCGGGCATGAGCTGCCCGGCATATTGACATTCTGCGTATTTTGTGACAGAATGGAAAACGGTAGCGGCTGCTAACAGCCGCTTTGGAAACAGCATTAAGGATTATGAAAGAAAAGAAGGGATCATCATGACAAAGATTGATATTATCTCCGGCTTTTTAGGAGCAGGAAAAACTACATTTATTAAGAAGCTTTTACAGGAAGCTATCAAGGGGGAGCAGGTTGTCCTTATTGAGAACGAGTTTGGCCAGATTGGTATCGACGGCGGTTTCTTAAAGGATTCCGGTATCGAGATCCGTGAGATGAACTCCGGCTGTATCTGCTGCTCTTTAGTAGGTGATTTCGGTAAATCTCTGGAGGAGGTACTGACCAAGTACAAACCAGAGCGTGTGATCATTGAGCCATCCGGCGTAGGCAAGCTGTCCGACGTTATGAACGCAGTCCGCGATGTAGCCAAGAACCTGGATGTGAAATTAAACAGCGCGGTAACCATCGTAGACGCCACCAAGTGCAAGATGTACATGAAAAACTTCGGTGAGTTCTTCAACAACCAGATCGAGAATGCCGGTACTATCGTAATGAGCCGTACCGATGTGGCTGACTCCCAAAAGGTGCTGGCAGACGTGGATCTGTTACGTGAGCATAACAAGGACGCAAGCATCGTGACTACCCCGATCGACCAGCTGACCGGAGCACAGCTTTTAGAGCTCATCGAGAAGCCGGATACCATGATGGAAGAGCTACTGGCCCAGGTGAAGGAGGAGCATGCGCACCATCATCATCATGACCATGACGGACATTGCAGCTGCGGCTGTGAGGATCATGACCATGAAGACCATGATCATGAGGAGCATGAGCATCATCATCACCACGATCATGATGATGAATGCGGCTGCGAGGATCATGACCATGAGCACCACCATCACGACCATGAGGAGCATGAGCATCATCATCACGACCACGATGATGAGTGTAGCTGTGGCTGCCATGACCATGAGCATCACCATCATCATGCAGATGAGGTGTTCTCAAGCTGGGGGCTTGAGACCATTGACGCAGTGAACAAGGATCAGCTGACCGCGATCCTGGAAGAGCTGGCTTACGGCAATGAGTACGGAGATATTCTTCGTGCCAAGGGCATGCTTCCGGGTGAGAAAGAGGGCGAGTGGTACTACTTCGATATGGTTCCGGAGCAGTACGAGATCCGCACCGGAGCACCGGATTATACCGGTAAGGTATGTGTCATCGGAGCAAACTTAAAAGAAGATGAATTAAAGAAAGCCTTTGGCAGAAACGAATAAGGACAGGTACAGAATATGGGACCAATGATTGACGATGAAGTAACGCCGGTATTTCTGATCAATGGATTTTTAGAGGCAGGAAAGACCGAATTTTTATCCTTCACCATGGAGCAGGATTATTTCCGGACTGAGGGCAAGACCCTTCTGATCGTATGTGAGGAGGGGGACACGGAGTACGATGATGCGCTCTTAAAAGACACAAAGACCTCGGTTGTGTATGTAGACAGCCTGGATGAGATCACGCCGGAGCGTTTAACAGATCTGGAGCTTCTGCATCAGCCGGAGCGTGTGCTGATCGAGTGGAACGGCATGTGGAACCAGGACGATTTAAAGCTTCCGAAGGACTGGACCATTTACCAGCAGATCACCATCATCGATATGTCTACCTTTGAACTGTATGTGAAGAACATGAAGTCACTGTTAAATGCCATGGTAAAGAACTCGGAGCTTATCATCTGCAACCGGTGCGATGGTATCGAGGATCTGGACCGCTATAAACGCATGCTCAAATCCATGAATACCAAATGTGATATTGTATTTGAAGACGAGAATGGCGAGATCGATGAAATCTCCGAGGAAGATCTTCCTTATGATATGAAGGCAGATGTGATCAAGATCAGCCCGGAAGCATACGGTATCTGGTACATTGACTGCATGGACAAGCCGGAGCGTTATAAGGGTAAGGTGGTGGAATTTACCGCTATGGTCATGAAATCCTCCAATTTCCCGAAGAATTATTTTGTTCCGGGACGTATGGCTATGACCTGCTGTGAGGCAGATATGACATTCTTAGGTTTCATGTGCAAATGGAAAGACGCAGAAAAGTACAAGACCAAAGAATGGGTAAAGGTACGCGCTAAAGTCGGCGTAGAATACCAGAGAGATTACCACGGCGAAGGACCTGTCCTCTATGCCGAAAATGTGGAAAAAGCCGCTGAGATCAAGGACATTGTGCAGTTCTAGTGATGTTCTTGTGAAAATGCTATTTTCAGGAAGTGTAAGGAAGAACAGTTGTGTAAGTTCTTACATTGACATGAAAACAAAACTCTGATATAGTTATTGATTGTACGAAAGTGAGAGGATGAAAGGCCTGCATGTGCGTGCCGTTTTCGCCTCTCATTTTCTTGCTATTGCATGTTAAAAATATATGATAACTTCGATTGCACTAAGTTCGTGGAATACCTCACTAAGTGCAACGAAGTGCTTTCGCACGTAAGCGTTCTGGAAGACGAACACTTACGTGCTCAATGCAGGAATATGGGCCGTTTTCAACCTGTCGATTGTCCACATCCTGAGTGCAGATGTACGAATGTGGCGGATGCAATCCGACACAGGCGAACATGTGCAAATCGAAGGCCAGTGGACAATGACATGTTGAAAAATTAAGGCCCATATTCCTGCGGAACTTAGATTAAGAATAGAAAGAGGATATTTACAATTAATGGATGTAACAAAATTTGAAGAATTACAGTTAGATGACCGTATCATAAGAGCTATTACCGAGATGGGCTTTGAAGAAGCTTCTCCGATCCAGGCTCAGGCGATCCCTGTTGTATTAGAAGGCAGAGACATGATCGGTCAGGCACAGACAGGAACAGGAAAGACCGCTGCTTTCGGACTTCCTCTGTTACAGAAGGTAGACCCGAAGGTAAAGAAGCTTCAGGCCATTGTCCTGCTTCCAACCAGAGAGCTGGCAATCCAGGTAGCTGAAGAACTGCGCCGTTTTGCAAAATTTATGCACGGCATCAAGGTTCTGCCTGTATACGGCGGTCAGGACATTGTCCGTCAGATCCGCGCCTTAAAAGATGGCACCCAGATCGTAGTAGGAACCCCGGGCCGTGTGATGGATCATATGCGCCGTAAGACCGTAAAAATGGACCATGTACATACCGTAGTTTTAGACGAAGCAGACGAAATGTTGAACATGGGCTTTTTAGAGGATATGGAGACCATTTTAAGCCAGCTGCCGGAAGAGCGCCAGACCCTGATGTTCTCCGCAACCATGCCTCAGGCCATTGCTGACATTGCAAAGAAGTTCCAGAAAGATCCGGTAACAGTCCGCGTGATCAAAAAAGAACTGACTGTACCGAAAGTGACCCAGTATTATTATGAAGTAAAGCCAAAAAACAAAGTAGAGGTTATGTGCCGTCTGTTAGACATGTACTCCCCAAAGCTGTCTATCGTATTCTGCAACACCAAGCGCCAGGTAGATGAACTGGTTCAGGCACTTCAGGGAAGAGGTTATTTTGCAGAAGGCCTTCATGGTGATTTAAAGCAGGTACAGCGTGACCGCGTTATGGAAAGCTTTAGAAACGGACGTACCGATATCCTGATTGCTACAGACGTAGCAGCAAGAGGCATTGACGTAGGAAATGTAGAAGCTGTATTTAACTACGATATCCCACAGGATGATGAATATTATGTACACCGTATCGGTCGTACCGGAAGAGCAGGAAGAGAAGGAAAGGCATTCAGCCTGGTAGTTGGCAAGGAAGTTTACAAGCTTCGTGACATCCAGCGCTACTGCAAGACCAAGATCATCCCACAGGCAATCCCGTCCTTAAATGACATTACCGAGATCAAGGCAGACAAGATCTTAGACCAGGTTCAGGACATTTTAAATGATGCAGACCTCACAAAGATCGTAAATATCATTGAAAAGAAGCTGATGGAAGATGATTACACTTCCTTAGATCTGGCTGCAGCCCTCTTAAAAATGAGCATGGGCGATGACAATGAAGATATCATTGACAACTATATGCCTGCAAGATCCTTAGACGATCTGGACAGCTATGGCAGAAATTCCAGAGGCAGAGACCGTGGCAGAAATAACAGCCGCCGCAAAGGCGCTACCGACCGAGCAGCTGTTGACTATGTATTAAACGGCGGTGAAGAGCGCATGGCAAGACTGTTCATCAATATCGGTAAGTCCCAGCGTGTAACACCGGGAGATATCCTGGGCGCAGTTGCAGGAGAGTCCGGTATTCCAGGACGTCTGGTAGGAAGTATTGATATGTATGACGGCTATACTTTCGTAGATGTACCGGCTGAATATGCAGAAGATGTATTAAATGCCATGAGCCATGCCCGCATCAAAGGCAAACATATCCACGTAGAAAAAGCAAATTCCAAACGATAAAAATTCAAATCAGAAAAGTAAAAGACACTCTGAAACCTACCAGGGTGTCTTTACAATATGCAGGGAGTGATAAATTTGAAAGGAAAAAAAGCAGAAGCAGAAGTAAGGACCAACGTAATGAGGCTGTTAGACGCAGCAGGGATCCATTATGAAACAGGAACATATGAAGTAGATGAAAATGACCTTTCCGGCAGCCATGCTGCTGACCTGATGGGGATCGATCATGACCAGATGTATAAGACCCTTGTATTAAAAGGGGAGAAAAAGGGATATCTTGTATGTTGTATCCCGGTAGATGAAGAACTGGACTTAAAGAAAGTGGCAAAAGCAGCGGGAGAGAAAAAAGTGGAGATGATCCACGTAAAAGATATGTTAGGCATTACCGGTTACATCCGGGGTGGCTGTTCTCCAATCGGAATGAAGAAAAAATTTCCAACATATATTGAAGAAACTGCCCAGTTATATGATACAATTATGGTAAGTGCAGGACAGAGAGGCGTACAGGTCACTGTAAGTCCGGAAGACCTGAGGGAGTATGTAGACGGAACCTTTGTTGGACTTGTGTAGGTGATGGTTACGATCGTCTCAAAACGGTCTCAAAAGATAGAATACCTTAATGCAGGTTTGTAAATGAAATCAGGTATCACGGAAAACGGACGGCGCTTTTGATGGCATATTATGCAGATAACATCCGAAAGGAGAAACGCAATATGGAGAAAAAACAGGCAGTTGTTACCTCAGACACCCTTACAAAAGAGCAGATCAGGGAACTGGCGGCAAAATCCCTTGCAGGTATTAAAAACTCCTATGCCCCTTATTCCCATTTCCACGTTTCCGCTGTCCTTCTTAGTGAAAACGGCAATATCTATACAGGAAATAACATAGAAAATGCCGCCTACACCCCTTCTGTATGCGCCGAGCGCTGCGCTTTCTTTAAAGCAGTCAGCGAAGAAGAACGTGACTTTGCAGCTATTGCCCTTTGCGGCGGCTTAAAGGGAGTAGTAAAGGATTACTGTGCCCCCTGCGGGGTCTGCCGTCAGGTGATGCGGGAATTCTGTAAGCCGGATTTTAAGATCATTCTGGTAAAGTCCGAAGAAGAGTGGAAGGTATATACCTTATCCCAATTGTTGCCGGAAGGTTTTGGACCGGAAAATCTTCGGGCGTAGATCCGGCAGGACAATACGGGTGTTACAGTTCAGCTTAATACCTGAAATCAAGACGCAAATACTAACAATATATAACAATATTAACTAAAAAAACAGGCTTGAAAAACATAAAATGTTGGGTTATAATAGCACCATAATAAATGAAGCGCATATGTGATACCTGGGATGTGCGAAGTTCTTACCAATTTTGAACCTACATTAGACTAAAGGGATTCCAATATTTTTAAGCGGATGTCATGCCTCCTTTTTAAGCGTGGAAGGCAGAAGTTTAAGTGAGGTTGCCCACCTAGCATTGCTAGGCGTCAATAAGTAAGAGACGGCATCTTGGGGTCACAGAAGATAAAAGCAGCGAGGTTCTCGCTGCTTTCTTTTTATAGTACATGGGCTTGCTGAATATACTTGTGCGAATAAGGTGACAGATATTATGAAAATGATCGGGAAGTTAAATGAAAAGGATCTAAAGATCAACAAAAAACAGATGATTTTGTGGATGGGAGGAATACTGGCGGCAGTGATCCTGCTTATGGTGTTCATTGTAAAAGTGGAACCTCCTGCAGAAGGAATATCCAGGGCAGAAGCAGCCAAAGCCCTGGCTCTGGTTTTTGAAGATCCCCAGACCTTGGAAGATATGGCTTCTGAACGGGAAAATTCCTCTTTTACAGACAAGGAAAAGGGAAACTGGTTTGTAAAATATATGGATTATCTTTATGAAAAAGGTTATCTGGATACAGAGATCACACCGGCGACTCTTACTTCTGCCCAGGGAAATCTTACATATGAGGATGTAAATACGGTAGCAGAAAAGCTGTCATCCGGCCTTGAAAAACAGGTGGGAATGACCAGATGGAATAAGAAAAAGACATTTTCAAGAAATGACTGGTGGGAGCTTTATAAGGCCATTGTAAAAGAGACGGACAAAGATGGAAATATGAAAGAAGTTTCCGCTGTTTTGTTTGGCACACCTTCTAATATGGAACAGGCCGAAAGCTGGACTGCTTATACAACAGAAGGTACCTTTGGCTTTCAGGGACTGGCTCTGGACGCATATCTTGACTGCGAGATCCGTTTCTGGGCCAGAGGCCAGGAAATGGCAGGTATGACCCAGATCGTAAGCGAGGAGCCTGTTTATAAGAATATATGGGTCTCTGATGTAAAAAAAGATCAGTTTACGGTTTACATCGGCAAATATGTAAGAACTTTTACAGCAGAAGGTAAACTGGCATCCCAGGCAGAAGAGAAGAATGAAGAACTGAGATCCTGTGTGGCTGACCTGCATATGGAAAAGGGAAAGCTGAAAAAGATCACTGTGAAAAAAGAACGGGTCCGTGGAAAGGTCCTTGCAGTGACGGATGAGTCTATTGAACTGGAAGGCTATGGCTGCGTACCCATCGATGACAATTTTCATGTATACAAGACCTACGGGGATTTCCAGGTCCTTGGAAAAGGAAACATCCTGGTAGGTTATGATCTGCAGGAATTTGTGGCAGCTGACGGAAAGCTTTGTGCCGCTGTTCTGGAACAGCCATTTGATGCGGAAACCATCCGCGTCCTGATCATGGATAATGGTTTTAAGCAGATCTTTCATGATACCATAGAACTTACTGCAAATTGCGATGGGGAACTGATCTACGAAAAGGAAAACGGAGAAAATCAGGAAAGCTCCTTTAAGAAAGGGGATACATTCTCCTACGAAGCATCTGATAAAAAGCTGGAAAACGGACGTATGATCTTAAAACCGGAAGACAGTGAAGGAATTACCGTCACTTCCTTAGAACGTGGCCAGGGACAGCCTACTTACAGTGGTTCTATAGAAGTGAAAGCAGAAGAGGGCGGCTTAGTCCTTATTAACGAGTTGTACCTGGAAGATTATTTAAAGAAGGTAGTTCCAAGTGAAATGCCTGCGTCCTATGAAAAAGAGGCATTAAAAGCCCAGGCAGTGTGTGCCCGGACTTATGCCTACCGCCAGATCCAGGGAAATGCCTACGGGCAGTATGGTGCCCATGTGGATGACAGCACTAATTTCCAGGTGTACAACAATATAAGTACCAGCGAGCGTACAGACCAGGCAGTAAATGAGACCTGTGGACAGATGCTTTTCTATAATGATAAGCCCATAGAAGCCTTTTATTATTCCACTTCCTGCGGCCATGGGGCAGATGGAAGTGTATGGGGCAATGAAGGGGCGGCTCTGCCCTACCTGCGTTCCATGCAGATCAAAAAAGGCGCAAGAGAGCTGACTATGGAAGATAATGATACTTTTGATGATTACATACGGTCAAAAAACATTACTTCTTATGATGCTTCTTATCCTATGTTCCGCTGGCATGTGGATATTAAAGCCAGTATCCTTTCCGCACAGATCCCGGGAGTGGGAAATGTAACCGATGTAAATGTAGTATCCAGAGGTTTAGGCGGCATTGCTTCTGAAGTAGAAGTAAAAGGCGATGGAGGAAGCTACAAGATCAAAGGCCAGAGCCAGGTAAGAAGTATGCTTGGAAATACGGAACTTGTAATAAAGAAACAGGACGGAAGCGATATGACAGGAACGGCAGCCCTTCCAAGTGCGTTTATTTCCGTTGAGAAGCGCACGGCAGAGGATGGAAGCATTGTATTCCGGGTATACGGCGGCGGTTTCGGACATGGAGTTGGAATGAGCCAGAACGGCGCCCACAGCATGGCAAAGGCAGGAAAGACGTATAAAGACATCCTTGATTTCTTCTATCATGGAGCGGAGATCAGGACAGAATAAGACCGATGTGTCCGGCTGGCAGCCGGAGGCAGAGACCTGGTTTGGGAAAACAGAATACGGGCATAAAAAAACACGGTTTAGGAAACGGAAATATTTCCTGACCGTGTTTTTTAGTTGTTATGTATCTGGAAGCAGCTGCCGGTGACAGCTTTTGCCAATATCTTGTTAGCCACTGCCAAAGGCAGCTGGCAGACTGGCTTTATATATTATTTAATCATATGGTTAGGATAATAAGAAAACCTCTACATTCTGTATTCCGTGATTTTTTGATTCTGCGTGTGTATCATAAAAAATATCAATGTGATGGCCTTTTACACCGCCGCCTTTGTCCTCGGCAATGTAAACCACTCCGTTGATCATAACCCTGGTTCCATATGGGATCACTCTTGGGTCAACAGCAATGGTGTGCTGGGAGCTGGCAACGGCACCGGTACAGGTGTTTCTTCCCCAGCCTGCGGAGCAGCTTCTGCAAGGGCAGTAACCGGTAGTTTTAAAAACACCCAGGGAAACCAACTGGGAAGCCGGTTCTTCAACGTTTTCGGCAGCTTCTGTTTCCTGCTGATCCTGATCGTTTGCAGCTTCTTCTGTTTGCTGTGCCTGTTCGGAACTGTCATTTTCAGAAGCGAATGCACAAAAGGCAGAGCCAATTATAAAAAATACAGTGATAAAAGTCGTGGTTAATAGTTTCTTCATGTTCATTTCTACCTCCTTTTGCAGTCGGAAAGGACAAGGACTGCGGTCGTTCACAATGCTTCATAATATTTGCAATGTATTTTTAATACATTATAAATATATGTAACACTTTTGTAATATATGAACGATAAAGTAATATTTACCACATTTTTTTAAATCTGTCAAGAAAAACACAAAATGCGCAAAAAGCCCTTGACAAATTCTTTATAAAGGAATATATTATGCAATGTAGATGTTAGCACTCCAATAAGTTGAGTGCTAATAACAAAAGAAACAGCGAACAGGAGGCAGGAACACATGGATGCGCAGTTGGATGAGCGTAAGGTCACTATATTAAAAGCGATCATAAAGACTTATCTGGAAACAGGCGAGCCGGTGGGTTCCCGGACGATTTCCAAGTATTCGGAACTGAAACTCAGTTCTGCCACCATCCGCAATGAGATGTCAGACCTGGAAGAGATGGGCTACATTATACAGCCACATACATCAGCAGGACGTATTCCTTCTGATAAGGGATACAGGTTCTACGTTGACCAGATCATGCAGGAGAAAGAAAACGAAGTCACAGAATTTAAGGATGTGATGGTCCAGAAAGTAGATAAACTGGAACTGGTCCTTAAGAAAATGGCTCAGGCTCTTGCGGCAAATACCAATTATGCAGCGATGATCAGCGGACCAAGCTACCACAAGACAAAGCTGAAATTCATACAGCTTTCCAGAGTAGAAGCAAATAAGCTTCTGGTGGTAGTGGTTGTGGAAGGCAACATCATCAAGAACACCATGATCGATATTGGCGAAGATCTGGGAGAACAGGAACTTCTCAATCTGAACATCCTCTTAAACAGCAGCTTAAACGGACTGACCATTGAAGAAATCAATCTTGGGATTATCAGCAAGCTGAAAGAAGATGCAGGCATTCACAGTAAGGTGATCGAACTGGTACTGAATGAAGTCGCAGAAGCTATTAAAGCGGGCGGCGAGGACCTGCAGATCTATACCAGCGGAGCGACCAACATTTTCCGGTATCCGGAACTGGCTGAAGGAGAAAAGGCCAGCAAGCTGATCGGAACATTAGAACAAAAAGAAGTGCTGCAGGAATTTGTTTCCGATGTAAACGCAGACCAGCAGGGCGATGGAGGCATTCAGGTATACATTGGTGATGAAACACCGATCCAGTCCATGAAGGACTGCAGCGTGGTCACAGCCAATTATGATCTGGGCGGGGGCCTTCGGGGAACCGTAGGAATTATCGGTCCTAAGCGAATGGATTATGAAAAAGTTCTTGGAACTTTGAAAAATCTCATGAACCAGCTGGATGCAGCATTTAAAAAGGATGAAAGGTGATAGCAGTGAGCGAAGAAATGAAAAATGAAGATCTGAAGGATCCGTCCAATATGGAACAGGAAGCTTCTGAGGAGACTGCTTCTGAGAACACTGAAACAAGTGCAGAAGAGAAGACCACAGAAAAAGCACCTGAGAAAGAGGGCTTCTTTAAAAAGAAAAAAGATCCTAAGGATGAAAAAATAGAAGAACTTACCGACCGGGTAAAACGCCAGATGGCAGAATTTGATAATTTCCGCAAGAGAACGGAAAAAGAAAAATCTACCATGTACGAGATGGGTGCAAAAGACATCATCGAGCGTATGCTTCCGGTAGTTGATAATTTTGAAAGAGGCTTAGCTTCCATTCCGGAGAGCGAAAAAAATACAGCTTTTGCTGAGGGAATGGAAAAAATATATAAGCAGTTCCAGAAAGTCTTAGAAGACGCCGGTGTAAAAGCCATTGAGGCAGCCGGACAGCCATTCGATCCTAACTTCCACAATGCAGTGATGCATGTAGAAGATGAAAGCTTAGGAGAGAATATCGTAGCTGAGGAACTTCAGAAAGGCTATATGTACCGTGACAGTGTTGTAAGACACAGCATGGTAAAAGTAGCAAACTGACATTGAGCACTTAACGAGGTCTTTTCGAGTTTAGTGCGAAAGTCGTTCCCGAAACTTGGCGAGGTCTTTTCGAGCCTTAGTTGAGTGGAACATTTATTATGATTTTTTCATCAAACATATATAACAGGAGGAAAAAACTATGAGTAAGATTATTGGTATCGACTTAGGTACAACTAATAGCTGCGTAGCCGTTATGGAAGGTGGAAAGCCAACCGTTATCGCTAACGCAGAGGGCGTAAGAACCACACCATCTGTTGTGGCATTTACAAAAACAGGAGAAAGACTGGTAGGTGAGCCTGCTAAGCGCCAGGCAGTTACCAATGCAGACAGAACCATTGCTTCTATCAAGCGTCATATGGGTACTGACTACAAGGTAGACATTGATGGAAAGAAATACACTCCACAGGAGATCTCCGCAATGATCCTTCAGAAGCTGAAAGCAGATGCTGAAAGCTATCTGGGCGAGACTGTAAGCGAAGCAGTTATCACTGTTCCTGCATATTTCAACGATGCACAGCGTCAGGCAACCAAGGATGCCGGTAAGATCGCTGGTCTGG
>ERZ772880.2568-NODE-2568-length-13623-cov-4.563311_pt1 | contig 13623 bp, 7 predicted proteins | sample MGYA00580577_ERZ772880 | MGnify/ENA primary metagenome ERZ772880 (study PRJEB29015, sample SAMEA2737705) | human gut metagenome | biome: human gut; feature: human-associated habitat; material: faeces | place: China | collected 2012 ... | reverse complement strand
CTGGTTGCCGACAAGCGCAAAGATCATGCCGACACCCCCTCGACCTCGATCTTCTCCGCCTCCTCGATGCGCAGCGTCAGCTCGTACCCGCGCACACGGATCTCGATTGGGTCGCCCATCGGCGCCACCTTTTGCAGCGTGACGCGTGTGCGGGGCGTGAGCCCCATGTCCAGCAGGCGGCAACGCAGCGGGCCGTCCCCACCGACCGCCGTGATGACGCCTGAAGAACCGATTTTCAGTTTATCCAATGTCATTGCTTTTGCCTTTCCGTATAGATTGCATTCCCTTTACGATAAAATAGGTGTAGCACGCGGCAGCGGGGTTTGTCAAGTATATGACAGGAATTTCCGCACTTTTTACGGAATTTTCGCGAAAAAAATGTGTGCGCGCCAACCAAAAATCCCGGAGCGGCATTGCCGCTCCGGGATGTCCCGTTTTGGGGCTTTGGGGGTTGTGCGCCCGCGCCGTGATTACGGCGTTTCGCCTTCTGCGGGCGTTTGCACCGTTTCTGGCTTCACCGTTTCAGCCGGCTGCGCGCTGGGCGCAGGGGAAGCGCTGGGTTCCTCGGGCGAAGCGCTGGGCTCCTCGGGTGAGGCACTGGGCTCGACCGGAGCGCTCGGCGCACTCGGTACATCCGGTGCATCCGGCTCATCCGGCTCGTCCGGCGTCAGCGGGAGCACCTGCATCATGTACTCCGCCATCATCATCGCAAACTGCTCGCGCGTCGCCGCGCCCTGCGGATCGAGCAGCGCCTCGCGGCCGACTGCGACACCGGAGATCAGGCCCTCGGCGACCGCCCACGTCATGGGCTCCTTCGCGAAATTGGAAACCTTGCCCATGTCTGCAAAGGCCGACAGATCACCATACACATTCATGTCACAGCCCTTGAACGCTGCGTACTCATACAGGATCTTTGCGACCTGCTCGCGCGTTGCATCGCCGTCCGGGTCAAACTTGCCGTCGCCGATGCCGGCCACGATCTTGTTCTCCGCCGCCCAGATCACCGCGTTGGTGTACCATCTGTTGTCCGCAACGTCACGGAACGGATTCTCCCCGGTGACGGCGGGCTCACCCTCGAGCGTATAAAGGATCTTGACGATCATTGCGCGGGACAGCTTGGTCATGGGCTCAAAGGTCGTCGCGCTCGTGCCGAAGAAGAGCTTGTGCGCAACGACATAGTCGATCGCGCCGTGTGACCAGTAGTCGGTCGACGGCATGTCGCTGAAGATGTGGCCCGGGCAATGCTGATCGCCGGAGCACGGGATGCGCAGCGGATCCTGCCGCTCACAGACCGTGCAGTAGCCGCCGACATAGTGATGCCTTGCCGGGATGCGCTTTGAGCCTTCCAGCGTCGTGCCGCACACAGCGCAGACGATGCCGCCCGCCGTGCCGTCCTCCGTGCAGGTCGCCGGAACGATCTCCGTCGCCTTCGGCGTATGCGGCTTCATCGGAACCTCTGTCTGCGCAACGAGCGTCTCGCCGCAGACGGAGCAGTGCTTGCCTTCCGTCAGGCCGGTCTGCGTGCAGGTCGCATCCTTCGCCGGGTCGATCACTTCCTTGTGGCCGAGCGCCGGGATGCTCTCGTACATGATGTTGCCGTTTTCACAGGTGTAGGTACGCACGCCGTTCTCGGTGCAGGTCGGCTCCTTGGTCACGACGCCATCGTCCCACGTATCGTTGAACTCTGCGCTCATCTTTGCGATGCGCGCGCTCAGCCACGTGTTGAGATCCTTGACGGTGTCGCCGTAGGTCGTTCCGTCGGGCCAGAAGTGATTGTCCGAGCTCGGCTTGCCGACGCGGACCAGCGGCCACTGGCGGTAGTTCATCGCGGCGCTGGCCGAGATGTGATCGTAATACCCCTGAACCTTACCGTTGTCGCCGACAAGCGCCTGCGCCTGTGCAAGGAAGGTGTTGTGATAGTAGTTGTTCACCGCAGCGCGGAAGCCGGGGATCTGGGTGAGTGCCTGGACAAGATAGCGGCCGTTGATGAAGGTGTTGTCCGACGTGATCACGCCGGACCAGCCGCCGCCGCCGGTCAGCTCCATGTCCCAGACAGGGCCGGCGTACATGAGGCCGTCCACGTCCTTATAGAAGAAGAACGAGGAGTAGAACGCGTCGGAGTTGCCGGAGAGGTACTGGATCAGGTAAGCCTGAACCAGCGAGTTCAGATCGCAGTACTCATAGTAGTACTTGCCGGTCTGCGCGTTGTAGCCGGTATAGTTGCCGTCGGCATCCTGCGCGTAGACGGCGTCTTCAAACTCCTGATAGTACTCGCTGATGTAGGCCATAGCGTCCTTGCCGCACCACTCGGGGCTCTTGACATTCATCGCGGAGCCCTTGCCGGTGATGAAGCCGCTGGCCTCGTCATACTTCGGATCGTAGCTGTCGTCGAGCTTCGTGCCGTTGAGCTCCAGCAGGTAGCCGCCGGTGATGTTCTCCGGCTCGGTCAGGCCGGTGGTGTACTGGTAAGTCTGGCCGTACTTGTTCTCGGCCAGTGCCGTGGAAGCGTTCTCACCGTAGCCGGGGTTGCACGCCTCGTAGGCTTTTTCCATGTCAGTGATGTTGACGCCCGTCTTGTTGACGGAGTTTTTCTCACTGACGAGGTATGTGCCGCGATACACGCCGTCGTAGTACAGATCCACCCAGTCAGTGCTGGCCGTGTACGGCATGCCGAGCGACTTGGCAAGATCCTTGAACATCTTGTCGCGCATGAGCGTTGCGTCGTGGGAGCCGGCGAGCAGGGTCCAGGTCTTGATCTTCTCGCCGCAGGCGATCAGGTCGGACTTGCCGTCGAGTTTGATCTGGTAGGACTTCTTCTCGGCGTTGGTGAAGGTGGTGTTGCCGCGCGCCTTGAGCTGCGTGAGCGCACCGTCATACACGGTCTTGCCGTCCTTGTCTACGACGAGCAGCTTGCCGGTCGCGATGTTGGACTTGCTGGCATCGACAAAGTCTCTGCCCTGTGTGGCCGGATCGTCACTCGTGATGTAGAGCGCGTTGATATTGGCCGACTGTGCAATGTGCACGACCGCAGCCTTCTGGCCGTTGACGAGAACCGCAAGATCATACAGGCCGTCCTGCGCATCCGCCAATTTGGTGACGTTCACGGCAGCACCGTCGAGCGTCTGCGTGCCCTTCGTGCCCTGCAGCTCGATCTTGAGTGCGTCACTGTTCTGCGTCGTGACCGTCAGGGCGAGCTTGCTCAGCTTCGCACTGGCCGGCAGGAACAGATACTGATCTGCACCGGACTGCAGGCCGGAGATCGTCTGTCCGTCGACCGTCGCACAGATGTCCTTGAACTGTTCGGACGGCGCGAACTGGTCGGCGTTGAGTGTCGTTGCGCTGACGACATTGGAATAATGCTGAGAATTGAACCATGTGTCGCCGACCTTCGTGCAGCCGTATACGCGGAAGCTGTACGCCGTCGACGGGTTCAGGCCCGTGGCCACGCAGCTGGTTTGCGAGGTCACTTCCAAGACCTCCCAGGTATTTCCGCCGTCGCTGCTGATCTCCACGCGGTAGTTCTCAGCACCGGGAGCCGGATTCCAGCCGACGGTCAGACGCTTCTGACCGACATCCGTCACCGCAACACCGGAGACGACCGGCGGAACGATCTCATACTGTGCGGACACGATGCCATAGTAATCGCCCATGCCGCGGATCGTCACGACGCCATATCCGACCTTGGTGTTGTTGGAATAGGAAACATAGCCGTCAACACCCGCGTCGCTGGTCTTGACTGTCAGCTTCTGTCCCTCGTAGGTGGCCTCCACATAGCACGGTGTGCTGCCGCCCTTATACGTGGCCGGCCACGTCTTGACCGTTGCCTTGGAGATGTCCCTGCCCACGAAGCCGCACTTCGTGCAGACATGGTTGTCATCCCACTTATGGCCCTCCGGCCAGAGAGATGCACTGTGATGAACAGCGTGGCAGGTCTTGCAGGTGGTCTCCAGCCAACCATACTTCGTGCAGGTACGGGTGTCGACCGTCTCGGTCACGTGGGCGATGCCGTCATCGCCGAAGTGGTGCATCTTCTCGCCGATCTGCTGCCAGCCGGTGACATAGTCGCCGGCCAGGAAGTACATCTGCTTTTCGGTGCCCTCGACGGTCATCCAGCCGGTGTACTGCGCGTCCTTGACGTCGATCAGCTTGCCGCAGACCGCACAGGCAGACTTGCCATTCTGGTAGGTCGTCAGCTGGTGGCCCTTCGAGCAGCGGGACTGCAGCGTCGTGGAATCGACCACACGGCCGTCCTTGCTGTCGTAAGCGGTGATCGTCATTTCCTCGCCGTTGGCCGTGACGTACAGGATCAGGCCCGCGTAAGCCTGCTCCTTGTAGGCAAACGAGAAATCGGAAGTCATCGCATAGTTGACGTTTTTGGACTTCTCGCCCAGATCGCCGCAAATGAAATAGGTCACGCCGTTTTCGGTAACGGCCGCGCCGTCCTTGGCCATGATGCGCGCATAAGAGTGGTCATGGCCGGAGAAGACCACGTCGATGCCGGCAGCCTCTGCCGCGGCCGGGATCTGCTCATGGAACCGCTCGCTGCCGCCCTTGGCGTTCGTGTAATACGGCGGCTGGTGAATGGACAGGACCTTCCACATGCAGGTGCTCTGCGCCGCGTCCTGCTTGAGCCATTCGCAGGCTGCGCTCAGGTCGGCGCCGTTGTTGATGACGGCGACGTAGACATCGCCGTACTCCATGGAGTAGTAGTCCTTGCTCGGGAGCTGAAGGATATTGCTGGCAGTGCTGCCGCTGAAGTCGCCGTAGTACTCATGGTTGCCGAGCGTGTGGATGAAGTCCACGTTCGGGAACGTGTGGTTAAACGCCTCCTGCATCTCGGCCCACATGGCGTAGTTGGTGCCGTTGTCGACATAGTCGCCCGTCTGGAGGCCGAAATCGACCTGCTTGTCCTTGACGAGATCGCCGAGCGCGTCGAGGATCGCGATGCTCTCGGCATCCGCCTCACGGTCACCGGACATCTGCGTGTCGCCCATGACGACGAAGGCCGTGGTGTCCTGCTGCGCCGCGTTCGTGCGGAAGGTGTGCAGCTCGGACCATGTGCTGCCGTCGCCGACGCGGAACTCATAGTCCGTTCCGGCCGTCAGGCCCGTGAGCTGAATGGTGTTGACATAGGCAGCCTGTCCGGAGGTGGAGAAACCTGTAAGCGTGCAGTTGCCCTCCGCCGTCTGCCAGTCCTCCGCGCCCTTGACACGGTACTGCGCGACTGCCTTTCCAGCCGTGCCGATGCCGGACAGCCAGCTGATATTCTGGTTCGTGCCGCTGCCCTGAACGGCATTGAGATGGACGGCGGTATACTCCGTGCCGGCAGCGTCTGCCAGAACGGTGACCTTCGTCGCCTCGGCGACGCCCTTCGTGCCGACAGCCGTGAGCACGCAGACCGTGCCGGCGTCCTTGGTCTTCATGGCATCGGTCTCGAGCAGGCCGTTGGCATCGGTCTTGCCGATCTCCGCGCCGTCGAGCGACACAGTCACACCGGCGGCGGGACTGCCGTCCTTTTCATAGACCGCAATCACGCTGGACATACCGACCGCCTGCGGGCCGGGCTGGATGCTGTAGTACGCCGACAGCGGCAGACGCACCGCCGCCTGCGCCGCCGTGTAGGCCTCGCCGTTCGCTGCGGTGAGCGCGATATTGGACACCGTGTACGTAAACTGGTTGACCATCGTATCCAGATACGGGTTGATATTAAATTTCAGCGTGGCCAGCTCGCCCTCGACCGGGGCCGCCGACTCAAGGTGCAGCGTCAGCATGGCCTTCTTAAAGCCGGTCTTGGTGTACACCAGTTCGCCGGTCACACCGTTGGCATAGGTCACCGTCGGCTCGCCGATGTCATCGTTGAGGTTGAGCATCGTGATGTCCGCGGAGCGGACCTTGCCGTCTGCCGTGACCGTCAGCGTATAGTCGCCGCCGAGCGGGACGAAGTCCGAGCCGCTGACGCTGACCGTGGCCGTGTCCTGCATATCGCCGGCAACGACAAAGGCCGTGGTCTTTTCGACCGTGTTGCCAAACGCATCGGACACGGAGACCGTCATGGTGTGCTTGCCGTTCTGGAGCGTCAGACGGACGGTCGCATTCGTATCGGAATTGTCCGACTGGATCGTCTCACCGTCGATCTTGATGACCGTTGCCTTGGCATTGATGCCGGAGCGGTTCTGACCGTCCACATCGTCATACGAGGCGACCGCTTCGATCGAGTTGGAGTTGATGACGGTGGAGCCGTCGTCCGCGAGCGTCTGGCCGTTGATCGTTATGTCGTGGATGACCGGGTTGTCCAGATCGTCCAGGTTTGTGCCGTAGACGGCGCGATAGTTATCGAAGTAGATGGTGCCGTTTTTGCGCCCGGCCTCACCCAAGGAGCCTTCCTGATAGGACAGCCAGAAGATGCCACGACCCGGATCAATCGCCAGTGGATGCTCTGCATCGCTGTACAGGGTGCTGACATCAGCCGAACAATACATCCAGCCGCTCCAGTCAATGGTCTTCGAATCGCTCTGGCTCAGGAGTTCCAGATTTTTCACGGCGTAGCTCTGCGTATCGGGGTTCCAAACCATCAAGTCTGCGTGCAGAGAATATGCCGGTGTGTTCTCCGGCACATACACCCAGACACCGATCTCCGTAGGAGAGCCTTCAATCGTCAGCCGTTCTGCACCGCAGTAGCGAACATAGTAGTTAGAGTTGCTGGACTGATTATACGATGCATAATCATAGTCCAACTCCATAGAGCATTCGCCAAAACGTACTTGACCGCCCTCGGCCGCCGTCGTAATCTTCAGATCACCACTAAGATAATCCGCCAAAGAAGCATTCGGCCAAAGGAAATACGTATAGCCATCAGCAGCAAATGCACTCGCGGCGCCAAAGTAATTTTCCCAAGTTACAACCTGACCCGTGCTTTTGCTCGTATAACCGCCATTTGTATTTGGCCCACCTTCGCCGGCATACTTTGTCCAGCCCCAGTGGTAGTGCGCGCAGGTCTGGCGCTGGCCGTTGATGGGCTCAAAGTCCATGAGCGTCACCGGCAGCTTGCCGATCTCCACGCCGACCTCCGCCGACTTGGCACGGTCGTTTGCGTAAGTGACCGTGACGGTCGCGTTCATCGTGCCGCTGCCGGTACCGGCCACGAACGTGTTGCCGTCCATGTGGCCGACATCCTTATCCGACACACCGGCCGTCTTGGACTTGATCGTCCATTTGAAGTCACCGGGCTTATAGACGATGTCCACGCCGTCACACTTGGCGACAAGGCCGAGATCGGATGTCGCGCCAAAGTCGAGCGACACGGATGCGCTGCTGAAATACAGGTCCGTGATGTCCGCGATCTTCACGCTCGTCGTGCCCTTGACAGTGCCGTCCACAAGCAGACGTGCCGTCACATCACCCTTATAGTTCTTCGCGGGCGTGAACAGGCCGTTGGCGTCGATCGTGCCGCTCTTGGTGTCCGCGACCGTCCAGGTCACATTCTCCGGGAGCGCGGCCTCGCCGCCGTTTTTATCCACGCCGATGGCCGAGAACTGGATCTGGCTGTTGGGCGTGTAGACCGTGTTGTTCGGGGAAAGGGAGGCATGGTCGAACACGCCGTCGCTCTCCGCCGTGGAGACCAGCAGCAGGGCGCTGGCGACCGTGCGCTCCACACCGTCGGACGGGCGGTTGCGGATCTGAAGGTCCGTGGTGCCCTCGCGCTTGGTGGCGCAGGTGGCGGAGCCGCCGCCGTCGAGATACAGCGCATCCACAACGCCCTGAGCAGCCATAAACTCGGCGACCTCGTCGAGCGTCATGCCGACCGAGTACGGGCGCTGGCGGCCGTCGGCCATAAAGGTCACGACCGTGCCGTCGGCCTTGATGCCAATGCTGTTGACCGGGATCAGGCCGTCGCTGCCGTTGTACTGGGGCTGACCGTTCCTGACCAGATAAAACGGGCCGGAAACGGCCTCTTCCACGTCGGAGCAGTCCACACCGGCGTCGCGAATGGCAAAGGTTCCGTCCTTCAAAACCGCAAAATACGGCTCGTTGGCAACACCGTTATTCTTCTGAATGAGGTTGCCCTCCATGATGAGGTAACCGAGCGGCTGCAGCGTCTGCATGTTGTAGTAGTCGCCGTTCATGGCCATGATGACGTTGCCGCCGGTGGCCTTAGTATAGTTAGCAGCCTGCATCGTGGTCTTTTCCATGCTCCAGGCCAGATTGGCCGCCTTGTCCTTGCGGGACGCGGGCGTGCTGCCTTCTGTATAGTAACCGTTGTACGAGGCTTTGAAGGTCGCCTTCGCACCCGGTGCGATCGTCGTCATAAAACCGGCGATCTGCGCATTGCCTTCCTTCGTATTCAGGAAGATGTCAGATTCCGTCACGCCGTCGATCAGCGTGTAATCCGTCTGACTCACAAGGATCTTACCGCTGGCAGGTTCAACGGGGTCTACGGTGTTCGCAGCCAGCGCCTGCGGGGCAATGAGCGTCAGCGTCATCAGGACGGCCAACACAAAAGCCCACGCTCTGTTCGCGAATCGGGTCGCTTTCACGACTCACATCAGCTCCTTTTCTGTAGTTTCCTCTCTAAATTTGTCAGCTCAATGTGTGAAAAAAGAAGAGATGAGGTTTTCCCATCTCTTCTTTGTGCTTTGGGGTCTATGATTTGTCTATTAGCAACCGAAGTCCTGATAGAAAAACATGTAATTTTCAGTGAGCTCCTTACTTCGCGAACGCGTTGTACAGGAACTCAACAGCCTCGGCACGGGTGCAGACCTTGTCCGGGCTGAACGTGGTGGCGCTGGTGCCGACAGTCAGGCCGTTGGCCCATGCCCACTGCACTTCGTTGTAGTACCATGCGCTGGCCGGAACGTCAACAAACGGCATATTGTCCGTTGCGCCGTCCGACAGCAGACGCACGAGGAAGCAGACCATCTCGGCGCGGGTGCAGACCTTGTCCGGGCTGAACGTGGTGTCGGTCGTGCCGGCAACGATGCCCGCCTCATAGGCCCACAGGAGCGCATCCTCGTACCAGTAACCGGCGCTGCCGGACTCCGGAACGTCGGTGAACGGGACGGACTTGATGGTCGCAGCCAGCTTGCCGGCGGCGTTCCACAGGAATTCGACCATCTGTGCGCGGGTGCAGGAGCCGTCGGGCACAAACGTCGTCGGGGTCATGCCGGCGGTCACGCCGTTCTTGACGGCCCACATCACGGCGTCATAGTACCAGGCGCCCTCTGCCACATCGTCGAACTTCATTTCAGGCTCAGACGGCTGGCTCGGCTGAGAGGGCTGGGACGGCTGGGACGGCTGAGACGGCTGGCTCGGCTGAGAGGGCTGGCTCGGCTGAGACGGCTGGCTCGGCTGGGACGGCTGGCTCGGCTGAGACGGCTGGCTCGGCTGGGACGGAACGACCGGCTGAGACGGCTGAGACGGCTGGCTCGGCTGGGACGGATTGCTCGGGGTGGACGGCTCGGTCGTGCCGGACGGTGCCGACGGCATCGACGGGGCGGACGGGGCCACGCCCGCAAGAGCAGTCGTGGCGAGCAGGCAGACTGCCACCAAAAGCGTCAATACGACTGTCAGGATTTTTTTCTTGGACATGCTTTTTTCCTCCGTTTAAAAATAATTGCAAATTCCTGTCATTGGATGCTGGAATTCCATGCTTCCAGACGAGTTAGAATTCAACACTGTCATCGTATCACAAGGTCTTCCATATTTCAAGCCCATTTCGGACAAAACATCCGGTTTTTGTACCGGTTTGTGCATGCGGGTGTCCCTCCGCCGCGCCCGGCGCTCTCAAGCCCCCCGCATAGCCCAGAACACGCGCACCGCCGCTCCTGCCGATTTGGTTTGACACACGGATGCGCATACACTTATAATAAACCACGGCATCGTCCAGACGCGCGGCGGCGATGCCGTTTTGATGCCGGAACGATGTAATTTTGACCCGAAGGAGGCGGTAGCATGATCCAGATCCTGATCGTGGACGACGAAAAGCCGATCTGCGACCTGATCCAGATGAGCCTGACCCGCGCGGGCTACCGGTGCACGTGCGTGTACGATGGTCTGGCCGCGGCGGACATTCTCGAGCGCAATGTCTTTGACCTCATCCTGCTCGACGTGATGCTGCCGAACGCCGACGGCTTTGAGCTCATGGAATACATCCGCCCGCTGGGCATCCCGGTCATTTTTCTGACCGCGCGCGGCTCGGTCGACGACCGGGTGCGCGGCCTGCGCATGGGCGCGGAGGATTACATCGTCAAGCCCTTTGAGGTGCTCGAGCTGCTTGCGCGCGTAGACGTCGTGCTGCGGCGCTACAACAAGACCGACGCCGTGATCGAGATCGGCGGGCTGCGCATCGACACGCGCGCCATGCAGGTCTGGCGCGGCACGGAGGAGATCAGCCTGACGCACAAGGAATATGACCTGCTGCTGTTTTTCGCGCGCAACCCCGGCACCGCGCTCTACCGCGAGACGATCTACGAGCACGTCTGGGGCGGCGAATACAGCTACGGCAGCAAGACCGTGGATCTGCACATCCAGCGGCTGCGCAAAAAGGTCGGCTGGGAAAACCGGCTGTTGGCCGTGAACAAGGTCGGCTACCGGCTGGAGGTATGAGCGGATGAAATTTCGCGCAAAGCTCACCATCGCCATGGTGCTGCTGCTGTCGCTGACCTACGGCATCGGCGGCAGCCTGATGATCGCGCAGTCGTTTTCCTCCTCCATCGACCGCGAGCGCGACGCCGCCGTGCAGACCTACCGCATGGTCGTGGACGTGCTGGATCTGCTCGGCGACAACGCCTCGCCCGGCACGGCGGCCAACACCGTCGCGCTCGTGCTGCACAAGCTCGGCAGCGGCGGGTCGAGCACGGCAGCGCGCATCCGATTCGGCGCACAGATGACCACAATGGGCGACACTGCGCTGCTCGACGAAGCACCCGAGCCTCCGGCCGGCAGCGGCGTGACCAGCATCGTGCACACCGGCAACGGCCGGCACTACCTCATGCTCGGCGCCACGGCCGACGGCACGACCGTCCAGCTCGCGTTCGACGTGACGGAGACCTATACCGTGCGCCAGACGCAGCAGCGCGCGTACCACACGACGTTCGTGATCCTCATCGCCATCGGCGCAGCCGTGTCGTGGGTCACGTCCTATCTGCTGACGCGCCCGCTCGGCACGCTTTCACGCGCGTCAAGAGAGCTGGCGCGCGGCAACCTCGGCTATCGGGCGCCCGTGCGCTCGCGCGACGAGGTGGGGCAGCTCGCCGCCGACTTCAACCGCATGGCCGGGCAGCTTGAGCGCAACGTCAACCGCATTCAGGAGACCATGGCGCTGCAGGAGCGGTTCATGGCCGACTTCTCGCACGAGATGAAAACGCCCATGACCTCCATCATCGGCTATGCAGACCTTTTGCGCAGTCAGGTGCTCACCCCGGACGAGCAGATGGACGCGGCGAACTATATTTTTTCCGAGGGCAAGCGGCTCGAGGCGCTGGGGCTGAAGCTGCTGGATATGCTCTCGCTCGACCAGTCAAAGCTCCAGCTCGTGCCCGCGAGCCCGGCCGACCTGGTGGCGGGGCTGCTCGAACACCTCAAGCGCGTGTACGCCCAGAAGGGCATCGCCCTGCAGTACCGCACGGCGGAGGGCATGTGCTTTCTGGAGCCGGACCTATTTAAAACCCTACTCGTCAACCTCATGGACAACGCCCGCAAGGCGCTCGACAGCGGCGGCTACATCTATGTCTGGCAGGAGATGCTGCCCGACGGCTGCCGCGTGCGCGTGCTCGACAACGGCCGCGGCATCCCGCCGGAGGCGCTCGCGCACCTGACGGAGGCGTTTTACCGCGTAGACAAGTCGCGCTCGCGCGCACAGGGCGGCGCGGGCCTCGGCCTGTCGCTGTGCAACGAGATCGTGCAGCTGCACGGCGGCACAATGCAGTTTGAAAGCCGCGTCGGCAACGGCACGGTCGTGACCGTGGAGCTGAAGGGAGGCCGTGTATGAAGCCATGGATACGCACCGCGCTGGCGGTCGCGCTCATGCTGGCGATCGCGGCGGGCGGATTTTTCCTGCCGAACTTCGTCTCGGCGCGGCTCGACCGCCGCAATCAGGACGCGGAGTTTTCCCTCAGCACCGGCGACGAGCAGAGTCCGGCCACCGTTTTGCGCCTGAAGCTGACCGATGGCATACAAAACCTGTTTTACGGCACAGAAGAGCCCGTCGAGCTCGATGAGAGCGCCGCGGTGCACACGCTGGCCGAGATGGCGCAGTACGCGCAGGACCTGCTGGGCGCGCTGGAAAAGGACAGCGCGCTGTTCGGCGGCGGCTTTTCCGTGCAGGAGGGCGCGACCGTCCAGTACGCGAACTACGGCAGCGGCTTCGTCCTCTGGGGCATCACGCTGAGCAATCCGCGCGGCGACACGGCGTCGTTCCTGCTCGACGACGCGACCGGCTGCGTGCTGGCGCTCAGTTATGAATTTGCCTATGACTTCGGCTTCCAGATCCGGCAGAACGACCTGTGGGATTACCTGCTGTGCGTGTTTGAAAACCGCGTCGGCGCCACGGTCGCGGCCGCGCTCGGCGTGCCGTACGACGAGGTGCAGATCCCGATGCCAGAAGCGGCGAAAAAAATGCTCGGTCTGCGCACAAGCGGTGGAAACACCGTTCCCCTGCAGCTGCTCAACGCCGGAAACGAGGGCAGTTACAACGACGGCATGGACAGCAGCATCACCGAATACCTGCAGTTTTATGACCCGGACGCCGACACGGCCTTTTCCCTGCCGGCGTGGCGTGTGGAAAATACTTTGTATTTCAACGCACAATGATGCCGTTTCGATGCCAAAGCGTTGCCGGACGGATCACAGTCTCCGCTAAGATGGGGTCATACCCGCTTCGCGGAGACTTTTTTCGTCAGGAGATGTCCATCATGCAGATACAGGATCAGCCTCACATCGGCGTGCTCGGCGCAGACCCGGCCGCCATCACACAGTTCCTGCGCCGCGTGCAGGCGCTAGGCGGAGAACACGCCGTCCTGCTGCCGCTGAGCCCGGCGGCCGTGCCGGACTGCGAACCGTATCTGTGCGGGGCGTCCACACAGCCGCCCCTGCCGAAGCTGCGCGCAGCGGCGGAGGTGCTGGCCGCCTCCGGCTGCACGGTCATCGCCGCACCGGACAGCGCGGGCGTTTTCTGCGAGGAGATCACGGCGGCCGTCGGCATCCCGACACTCGGCGTCTCCGGGCCGGCGCTGCAGCAGCTCGTCGGCAAGCTGCTGCAGCGTGCGAGCGTGCTGTGCACACCCGGCGTGCGCGCCGCCAACGGCTACGGCATCGCCGCGCGGCGCTACGGACTCTACTGCAGCTATCCCGACGCACCCGTGCAGGCGCTGCTCGGCTGCGTCCGGCCGGAAAAGGCGTGCAGCGAGCAGGTGCTGCGCTCGATCATTGAGCTGGAGCTTGCGCGCGGGCGCGACGGCGTTGTGCTCGACAGTGCGCAGCTGTGCGCCGCGTTCGCGCACTTCGGCCTCGCCGCGCGCTACCCGCAGGCGGCCGACGGCATGGAGCTGCTGGCGCAGGCCGCGCTGCTGCACACTGCGGCGGCAGCCGACGCCCGCCGCGCATAAGATGCATAAGATAGGAAAAGAC
>ERZ772880.2561-NODE-2561-length-13644-cov-19.450438_pt1 | contig 13644 bp, 10 predicted proteins | sample MGYA00580577_ERZ772880 | MGnify/ENA primary metagenome ERZ772880 (study PRJEB29015, sample SAMEA2737705) | human gut metagenome | biome: human gut; feature: human-associated habitat; material: faeces | place: China | collected 2012 ... | reverse complement strand
CCGTACCTCGCTCGCCGTATCGGCACTTAGAATTATGCGGTATTGCCTAAAGTTTCTTCGGTCCCCTCTTTTCAAAGAAGGGACAAAAAACTCCCGTAAAGAACTTAGTTCCCGCTTTCAGCCGTTGCGGTGGACTGGCTGCTTTCGCCCAGAGTCACTTCGCAGCTGATGACCTTGCCATCACGCTCTACCTGCAGGGTAACGGTATCGCCAACTTCCTTGCTCTGGCAATACTTCTGTACATCGGATGCACTGGAGACTGCCACATCATCAATGGAGATGATGCGGTCACCCAGCTTCAGGCCGCCTTTTTCGGCACCGCTGCCGGATGCGATCTGGTAGATATACACACCATAGTTGCTGACGCCGTACTGCATAGCAGTCTGGGCATCATTGATGGTAATGACCGTAACACCCATGGCCGGGCGGGCAACATAACCCTTTTCGATCATCTGTTTTGCCATTTCCATGGCGGTATTGATGGGGATTGCAAAGCCAAGCCCCTCTGCATCGCTGGAGCTGCTCTTCGCGTTGACAATACCGATCAGCTCACCGTTTGCATTGAACAGGCCGCCGCCGGAGTTGCCCGGGCTGATGGAAGCGCTGGTCTGGATCAGGTTCATATCGTTGCCCTGAACGGTAACTTCACGGTTCAAGGCGCTGACAATACCATTGGTAACGGTGTTGCTCAGGGTACCCAGCGGGTTGCCTACGGCAATGGTGGTTTCGCCAACAGCCAGGCTGTCGCTGTCGCCAATCACAGCCGGAGTCAGACCGGTGGCTTCGATTTTCAGGACTGCAACGTCCGAAGTAGAATCCTGGCCAACGACCGTTGCGGTATACTCTGTTCCGTCTGCCAGCTGTACCGTGATGTTATTTGCGCCGGAAACCACATGGGCACAGGTCACAATGTAACCATCCTGCGAGATGATCACACCGGAGCCTGCACCGCTCTGCACATAGCTGCCGCCAAACCAGGTGTTGGTGCTGACCATCTGCTCGGTGGTGATGGCCACAACGCTGGGCTGTACCAGCGCGGCAACATCCTGAATCGACAGGTTGGTGCCGTTGGTGCTGCCCTGGGATACAGAATCCGTGTTGGTGTCACGCTGGACCTGCTGGACCACAACCTGGCCGCCGGTCAAGCCGGTGCGGCTGGCAACCACAGTTCCTGCCAAGCCACCGCCAAAGCCAAGGGCTACCACACCGATGCAGGCCGCCACACGCAGCAAAACCTTTTTGCCGCCGTGGCTCTTTTTGGGCTCGTTCTGCGGGGGCTGTGGGTTGCTGGAATAGCTGTAGCCATTGTAGCCGCCGTTATTGCCGTTGCCACCGTTGCCACCGTTGCCGCCATTGCCTACAACGGGGCCCTGGGGGTTATAGCTGCTGTTTTGTTGGCTGGAATTAGAATAATCTGTCTGTGCAGTGTTGGCGGTGTTCATTCCGCTGCTGCCCACATTGGGGTAACCGGACTGCTCTGCCTGGGGCTGTTCCGGCTGAGTGCCCGCTGGCTGCCCGTTATTATTCTGCGGGCCGCCATTATTATAAAGACCCGAATAATCATATTCACTCATGAAAAATCTCTCCTTTGTTCTGCCGCACGGCGCTTGGGGGCCGCCGGGCGGTGATACACGGTCTGGCGGAAGCTTTTGCTTTGTCTTTCTTGCTTCCCTCAACCTTGTGCCTACAGTATAACCGCTAATTGTGAAAACAGTTTCGCGACTGCGTGAAAGAAATGTGAAATCTCCAAAAATCCGGTCAGTTTGGGTTGTGGTTTGACTTTATCCGCCCCATGCCGTACAATCAGTTGCAGACTGAAACATTAGGGGGAGCTTGCCCATGCGGATTGAAAAAACGGCACTGGACGCACAAAACCGCTGTGTCTATTCGTTATATAAAGAGAAAGGCTGCATCGGCCATGCCGTTACCTGTGCCGATTGTTTTGAAGCGTTGGAAATTGCCCCGGAATGGCAGAGCCGCGGGTACGGAAGCTATCTGCTGCGGGAGGTTTTGCGCCAGAACGGCGGCTTTGACCGGACTGCCCCCAGCGAATTCACCGCGCCACTGCCGGATGCCGGCAATACCGCTGCGCAGGCGCTGGCGGCAAAGTTCGGTTTTGTGCCGCGCGGCGGGCTGCTGGTGCGCCGCCGCGTGCCGGACCTGACGGCAGTGGAGCTGACCCACCGCTTTTTGCGCAGCACACTGGCACCGGGCGGACTGTATCTGGATGCCACCTGCGGCAACGGGCACGATACCCTATTTTTATGCAGCGTTGCCGGGGAAAATGGCCGGGTGATCGGGCTGGATATCCAGCCTCAGGCCGCGGCCAACACCAATGCGCTGCTGGCCGCCAACGGCATGGCTGCCATTGGCCGCGCGGAATGCTGCGACCATCGGGAGCTGCTGCGCTTTGCCCCGCCGGGCAGTGCGGACTGCGTGATGTTCAACTTTGGCTGGCTGCCAGGTGCCGCGCACGATGTACACTCCACGGCAGATTCCACCCTGCCCGCGCTGCAGGCCGGGCTGGACGCCCTGAAGCCCGGCGGCGTGCTTGCCGCGGTGCTGTACAGCGGCAAGGTGATCGGCAATGCGGAGAAAAAGGCTGCGGCGGAGTTTTTCCGCAGCCTGCCGCTGGCCGATTATACCGTGCTGATCTGCGAATTTGCCAACTGGGCCGATACCGCTCCCCTGCCCTGCTTTGTCATTAAGCGGGAAAAATAACCGCTGCCGCTGTGAAGCCCCAAAAAAGGAAGTGCTGCCAATGCTGCAACAGCAAACACAAAGCCCCGGCTGGCGGGTGCTGAACCGCGATGTGATCAAATACATCGCGATAACCGCCATGCTGCTGAACCACATCGCCAATATTTTTCTGGTGCCGGGCACCCTCTGGTACGAGGTGCTGGTGGATATCGGCTACTTTACCGCCATTACCATGTGCTATTTTCTGGTAGAGGGCTTCCGGTACACCCACAGCCGCAAACAGTATGCCTTACGGCTGTTCGGGTTCGGTGTGGTTTCACAGGTGCCGTTCTCGATGGCGTTTGCCCAAAACGGCATTCTGGAATTTCAGGATTTCAACATGATGTTCACGCTGTTCCTGTGTTTTTGTATCTTGTTGTGTATCGAAACCATCCGGAACCGTTTTTTGCGCGGCGTGCTGATCGTGCTGCTGATTTTTGGTTCGTTGTTTTGTGACTGGGCGCTGCTGGCCCCGGTGTTCACCCTGCTCTTCCGCTGGTCCGGCCAGAACCAAAAACGACTGCGGTTCAGTTTTGCGCTTTCTGCCGCGCTGTTTGGCTGGCTGAATTACACCAGCAGCGTGTGGCTTTACCCCACCGCACAGTGTTTGCTGATGGCCTGCGGCAGCATGGCAGGGATCGCTGCATCCGGGTTTGTGATCTTGTATCTGTACAATGGCCAGCGGGCGGCGCGGGGAAAGAAATTTTCGCACTGGTTTTTCTATCTGTTTTACCCGGTGCATTTGTTGGTGCTAGGGGTAATTCGGGTGATGGGGTGATGGTGCGCGGTAGATTTTTACCGTTACACGCTCCGCGGGACGATGCAAGCATCGTCCCCTACAAATAAATTGCAGCGTTTACCGCGATAGGCATGGTTCCTCCGCGGCGGGGTGAGGGCACCCCGCCCTACAGATGCTTTGTTGGTTTGCAACACATTATAAAATGCTCTGTAAGGAACGGTCTAGACCGTTCCTTACAGATTGTTTTTCAACTTGTACCAATTTCTATAAAGCCAACATCAAAAAGGCGCACCACACGATGGTTTTGTGTGATGCGCCTTTATTTATCTTTTGTGTTCTATTATACTAAAGTTTCTAAAGTTTCTTCGGTTCCTTCTTTTCAAAGAAGGAACACAAATCCTCCGTAAAGCCCCTCACAGCGTTTCCGGGTACTCGGCATCGATGGCGGCCAGCAGGCGGGGTGCGCTTTCGCGGGTATCGGTCATGCGCACGGCATTGCGCAGGGGCAGCACCGCGCGCGGGCTGACGGACAGCTCATCCACACCGATCGCCAGGAAGGTTTCGGTCAGGGTCAGGTCCGCGCCAAGCTCGCCGCAGATACCAACCCAAATGCCGTTCTTGTGGGCATTCTCCGTCACCATCTTCAACAGGCGCAGCACTGCCGGGTTGTGCGGGTCATAAAAACGTCCCAGATCATTGTTCTGGCGGTCACAGGCCAGGGTGTACTGGGTCAGGTCATTGGTGCCGCAGCTGAAGAAATCCACTTCCTTGGCCAGACGGTCACTCATGATGGCCGCTGCCGGGGTTTCGATCATGATGCCGACCTGCACATCCTCCGCAAAGGGAATGCCCTCAGCTTTCAGGTCGCGCTTGACTTCCTCGCAGTACTTTTTGGCTTCGCGCACTTCCCACACGCTGGTCACCATGGGGAACATGATGCCCAGCTTGCCGAACGCGGAAGCACGGTAAAGGGCACGCAGCTGGGTCTTGAAGATTTCCGGGCGGGTCAGACAGATACGCAGAGCGCGCATGCCCATAGCCGGGTTATCCTCTTTGGGCAGGTTAAAGTAGCCGATCTGCTTGTCCGCGCCGATATCCAGCGTGCGAATGATAACTTCCTTGCCGCCCATATCGGCAAGAACCTTTTTGTAGGCTTCAAACTGCTGGTCCTCGGTGGGGTAATCCGGGCTGTTCAGGTACAGGAACTCGCTGCGGAACAGGCCGATGCCGCCGCCATCGTTGACCTGCACGGCATGTACGTCGTCCGGGGAGCCAATGTTGCAGTAAATGCGGATGCTCTTGCCATCCTTGGTCACATTAGGCTGGCCTTTCAGGGTCTCCAGCAGGCGCTGCAGGCGCAGCTGCTCTTCCCGCTTTTTCAGCAGGTAATCACGGGTCATATCGTCCGGGTCGATCACCACATTGCCGGTAGCGCCGTCAATAATGCAGGGGCGGCCCTCATACTCCGGCTTCAGGGCATCGCCCACGCCCACAATGGCGGGGATGCCCATGGTGCGGGCCAGAATGGCCGTGTGGCTGGAACCGGAACCGCCCGCAGTGATGAAGCCCAAAATCTTGGATTTATCCAGCTGCACAGTTTCCGAAGGTGCCAGGTCGTCCGCAGCCAGCAGCACCGGCACATCCGAAGCAATACCGCCCTGCACTGCACCGGACAAGATCCCCAGGATGCGATCCGATACATCGCGCACATCTGCCGCACGGGCCTGCATGTAGGAATCGTCCATGGATTCAAACATGGCGGCGAACTGAACTGCGGTATCCGAAATCGCGGCTTCGGCGTTCATCTTTTCATTGTTGATATGGTCGGAGATGGCTTCCTCGTAATCGAGATCCTCGGCCATCATCTGGTGGGTCTCAAACAGCATGGCGGCTTCATCGCCGGCTTCGGCGCGGGCCTTTTCGGCCAGTTCGCCCAGCTGCTCAATGGCGGCGGTCTGCGCGCCCTTGAAACGGTGCCACTCGGCATCGGGATCGGTCACGGTATAGCGGGGGATCTCGGTTTTGGTGCGGTGATAGAAATAAAGCGGGCCAACGCCAACGCCGGAAGATACGCCCTTGCCCTGAATACTGATCATAACAAGCGTCCTTTCTTTGGTGTTCAATGGGATCCTGACTGGTTATTTTATACAACCAAATGCAGCAGAAAACAAAATGCGGCTGCCTGCCCCAGCGCCGGGTAAGGGCCTTGCTGGGGCAGGTGCCGCAAACAAAAGGATTCAATTACAAATGCTCTTTGAAGAAAGCTTCCAGTGCCGGTGCTGCGGTATCCTCGTCCTCGCCTTCCACGGTAACGGTAACGGTATCGCCGCACTTAACGCCCATACCCATCAAAGCCATCAGTTTCAGCGCGTTGCTGGATTTATCGCCCTTGATGACGGTAACAGTGCTCTTATACTTTTTGACCTCTTTGACCAGCAAACCGGCCGGACGGGCATGGATGCCAACTGCTTCCTGAATGGTATAATCAAACTGCTTCATAGATGCGTCTTCCTCTCTGTTCCACAGCTTTTCAACAAGCCTGTGGAGAATTTAACAATTTGATTATACCAGCAATGTTGAGCAAAGTCAATGCAAACACTGCATTTCACCCTGTCGTTTTTTGTAAACTTTCACAAAATCAACAAAATGTTTTTAACAATATTGTGGATTCACTCGGTTTCAGTTTTCCTGCCTGGCCAGGAAGGCACGCAGGGTATCCTCCGGCCGGGGGGTATGGTTTGCATAGCGCCGGCGCAGCTCCGCTGCAGCGGTGGACATAATGTAAGGGTGACCTACCAAATCCAGCATGGCAACATCATTATAGTTATCGCCAAAGGCCATCACATCCGCCGGGTCAATGCCCAGCACACGGCAGATGCTCTGTACGCCAATCCCCTTGTTGGCCACGGTGGTATCGATCCACTTGGGTCCCGCCACGGCGCAGTTGGCCTGCTGCCATTTGGGCACAAAGCGCTCCACAAACGGCTCCATGCCGTCCACCAAATAGACGGACACCTTGACGATATCCTCCGGGATCTGGGCGGGGTCTGTGATGACCGTATAATTGTTGCCAATGAACTTGATGCGGTCCACCACGCCGTGCCCGCGCTCCATCAGGTAGGACATGTTTTCGCCGGAAAGCATCACTTCGCCTAAGTCCTCGGTGTTGTTCCAGAAATCCCAGGCGATTTCTTCTGCCAGGGCGCGGGGCATCGGCGTTTTGGCGATTACTTTGCCACCGCGGTAGACAACCGCGCCGTTCTCGCACAGGTAGATGCAATCGTCCGCCACAGGGGCGAACAGTTTGCGCAGGCTGGTATACTGCCGCCCGCTGGCCGGGCAGAACAGGATACCACGGTCATGCAAAGCGCGGATCTCATCAAAAATTTCGCCCTCAATGAGCTTTTTTCCATATTGCAGCAGGGTGCCGTCCAGATCGCTGCAAACCATTTTTATCATATTTGTTTTCCCCCTGATTGCTTTTCCTGAAGCAACGTAATATATTATTTAATATAGTAAAAGTATAACAAACACAGGCCTGTTTTTCAATTTAACTAACAGTGCCCGGCGGTAGAATTATTCCGGGCAGGGAGGTAAAATTATGGCAGTTATCACAGTATACGGCAAAACGCCGGATGTTGGCAGTGCAGCCTTTGTGGCCCCCAACGCCACCCTGGCCGGGGATGTTGTGCTGGCCGCTGGCAGCAGCGTGTGGTACGGCGCGGTGGTGCGCGGAGATACCGGCGCCATCCGCATTGGCAAAAACAGCAATATCCAGGACAACGCCGTGCTGCACACCGGGCCAAACCTGGGGGTAACGATCGGCAAAAATGTATCCATCGGCCACAGTGCAGTGGTGCATGGCTGTACGGTGGGGGACGGCGCTTTGATCGGTATGCACGCCACGGTGATGAACGGCGCCGTGGTGGGCAAAAATGCCGTGGTGGCCGCCGGGGCGCTGGTGCTGGAAAACACCGTGGTCCCGGACGGCATGGTGGCCATGGGTGTGCCCGCCAAGGTGCGTGAAGCCGCCAGCCCCGCCCTGGTGGAAGCCAACCGAAAAAATGCCGAAGGGTATGTGGCAGAAGCCACCGCCCATGCGGAGGCGAATAAGTAAGTCCTGACGAGTATGTTCGCTCTTTGATTTTATTTTGCAGGGGACAGCACAAATTTTTTAGGGCAATACTGCATAATTCCCGCCTTGCGGCTTAAGCACCGCTCCGGCAGCTGCGGCACGGCATCTGCGTTGCCAAAATGCTCGATAAGACATCCAGTATTATCTGCGCTTTTGGCTTGGCATCTGCCGCACCTCGCTCGCCGTATCGGCACTTAGAATTATGCGGTATTGCCTTAGAATCTGTGGCGTACAGTCAAACATTTGCCTTTCTCCCCCGGCGGGATGATGGCCCCCCACCACGCATTTTCTATCAAATTTTGCTTTTTTCTCCCCTTACCGGCCAAAAATCCGGTATCAGGCGTTGCAATCCCTTAAAAATCATAGTAAAATAAAAAGGTATGTCTTGTAACATTTCTTGTAATAGTTCAGGTGCCGCCTGAAAACCAGAGTGATAGAGGAGTGTTCCCCATGTGACGGAAGCAGACAACCGTAAAAAGTCACATTGCAATGGAATAAAGGAGTATTGACTTTCATGGCAACTTTGCGTGAAGAAATCGAGCGCCGCCGGACGTTTGCGATCATTTCGCACCCGGACGCCGGTAAAACCACGCTGACGGAAAAGTTCCTGCTTTACGGCGGGGCGATCGCCCAGGCGGGCGAGGTCAAGGGCAAGCGCGAGCGCGCGGCGAAGTCCGACTGGATGGAAATTGAAAAGCAGCGCGGCATTTCCGTCACGTCGTCAGTCATGCAGTTCCAGCACGGCGGCTACTGCATCAACATCCTCGACACGCCGGGACATCAGGACTTCTCCGAGGACACCTACCGCACACTGATGGCCGCGGACAGCGCCGTCATGGTCATTGACGGCGCAAAGGGCGTCGAGCCGCAGACGCGCAAGCTCTTCAAGGTCTGTGCTCTGCGCAACATCCCCATCTTTACCTTTATCAATAAGATGGACCGCGAGACGCGCGACCCGCTCGAGCTCTGCGAGGAGGTCGAGCGCGAGCTCGGCATCGACACCTATCCCGTCAACTGGCCGATCGGCTGCGGCAAGGAGTTTGCCGGCGTGTACGACCGCGATAAGCGCTGCATCCTGCACTTCACCGATGCGGGTCACGCCAAAAAGGCGGGCATCACGGAAATCGAGCTCGACGATCCCGCGCTTGTCGACCTGATCGGTCAGGCCCGCCGCGGCACGCTCGCCGACGAGGTCGAGCTGCTCGGCGCGGGCCGCGACTTTGACCTGGACGCCGTGCGCCACGGTAAGCTCTCCCCCGTGTTCTTCGGCAGCGCGCTCACGAACTTCGGCGTCGAGCCGTTTTTGAACGCGTTTCTGGAAATGACCACGCCGCCGCTGCCGCGCGTAAGCGACGCGGGCGAGGTGGACGTCTACTCCCCCGAGTTCTCCGCCTTTGTTTTCAAAATTCAGGCCAACATGAACAAGGCCCACCGCGATCGTCTGGCGTTCATGCGCATCTGCTCGGGCAGGTTTGAGCGCGACACGGAGTATTTCCACGTCCAGTCGGGGCGCAAGATGCGCCTTTCCCAGCCGCAAACGATGATGGCCGCCGAGCGCGAGATCGTCGACGAGGCCTACGCGGGCGACATCATCGGCGTGTTTGATCCCGGTATCTTCTCGATCGGCGACACGATCACGATGCCCGGCAAAAAGTTCCGCTTCTCCGGCATCCCGACGTTCGAGCCCGAGCACTTCATGCTCGTCTCACCCAAGGACACGATGAAGCGCAAGCAGTTCGTCAAGGGCATGGAGCAGATCGCGCAGGAGGGCGCCATCCAGATCTTCAAAATCCCCGACAGCGGCTTTGAGGACGTGGTCGTCGGCGTGGTCGGCACGCTGCAGTTCGACGTGTTCGAATACCGCATGAAAAACGAGTACGGCGTCGACCTGCGCATGAGCGGCCTCCCCTATGAGCACCTGCGCCTGATCCGCGAGTGCCCGTGCGACGTGAAGGACCTGATGCTCTGCTCGGGCTCCCGCGTGCTCGAGGACTTCAAGGGCCGCAAGCTCATCGCCTTCGGCGGCGAGTGGAGCGTGGGCTTTCTCACCAAGCACAACGAGGGTCTTATCCTCGACGACTGGCTCAGCGTGTGATTTTGCCCGAAAATCGCAAAAACATCAAAAGGAGCGCGGTTTCCGCGCTCCTTTTTGTCTGCTTTTTTGTCGAAAAAAGGTCAAATTCTCTGTTGGCAAACGTTAAGAACGCGTATATAGTGTGAGCTGTAAAAAAAGAGTAGGTGCAGCCGCTTCGACCGCATCTCAAACGATAATAGCAAACCCGGTGAAAACCGGCGACGCAAAGCTATAGGGCCTTACCCCTGGGAACAGGGCTGGCTGCCAGCTACCGAAAGGAGATCGCCGTATGAAACGGCTGTTTCGTCATGCCTGCGCTATGCTCGCAGTGTTTCTTGTCATGTCCCTGTTCACGGTTGTGAACGCCAGCGCTGCCAATGGCACCACCATTGACACCACGAATGCCAAGTATGGTTTCGTCACCGTCAACTACACCTCCAATGCCAAATTGAAGGTCGGCATCCAGTACGGCAGCGAAAAGGTGTCCTACAAGAATTGCCCGAGCGGCAAGGACGCCGTCTTCTCCCTCGAGCAGGACGATGGCACCTACACCATCTCCCTCTGCGAGAACATCTCCGGCACGACCTACCGCGTTGTGACCAGCAAGAAGGTCAACGCCAAGATTGAAAACGCCTACGCCCCTTACCTCATCGCCACGACCGACGTGCAGTTCACCTCCGGCGACGATGTGTGCAAGAAGGCCGCTGAGCTCTGCAAGGACGCCAAGACCGACATGGACAAGGTCACCGCGATCTACAACTACATCGCCGGTCACTACACCTACGACACCAAGCTCGCGAGCGACATCACCTCCGGCAAGGTCAGCAAGTACATCCCAGACACCGCTGCCACCCTGAACAGCAACAAGGGCATCTGCTACGACCTCGCGTCCCTCTTCGCCGCCATGTGCCGCAGCCAGAACATCCCCTGCACCCTCACCAAGGGCTACGCCGGCAGCAGCTACCACGCCTGGAACAAGGTCAACATCAGCGGCAACTGGTACCAGATCGACATGACCTATGCCGTCACCAAGCGCGTCATCAACGAGACCACCTTCGCCGGCTGCGTCTCCCCCCTGACCTACTCCCAGCAGAGCGACACGCTCGCCGTGTCCGCGGTGGCGTAAACCCTCACAATTCGTCGAAAGACGGCGGCACCGGCCGCTATGTTGCGCTGGTCGATTTCAATACAAACGCAACAGTAGCAGACGCGGGCTGGCAGGATGTTTCCACCGAGGCGGGTTATACCGCTATTCTGACCGCCATCAACGACCTGAAACCCGACGGCGGCACCAATCTGGATGACGGTCTGCAAAACGCAAACCTGTTATTTGCAAAATCTAATGTTCAGGAGATTGACTCCAAGAACATTATCGCTCTGACCGACGGTGAGCCGACGTACTATATGACGAAGGATATTTTTGGCAACCCCACCGTTGGAGGTTTCGGCAACTCATGTACTAAGGAGGTCTTCGAGGCAGCCGCGAATACAGCTGCATCTATTTGCAATAGTGGAACTACGCTCTACTCCATCTGCTTTGGTGCTGCCAACGAGGAAGTGAAGAATCCTAACACAGGTGCATATATCAGTCTCTTCGAATATCTGAACACCTATATCGCCTATCGCCCTCAACAAGACCTACTCTGCTAATGACTTCTCCGGGTTGAAGGACGCTTTCGACGCGATCTCCTCAAGCATCACCTCCGGTCTTTCCAGCGGCACGGTCCACGACTCGCTGCCTGACGGCGTGACCTGCATCAGCGGTGATTTCGAAGGAAACCGGAATTTGACCGGTGCTACCGGCGAGCCGGGCGAGGGCTTCGTTACCACTTACACCTACACCAAGACCTACACCGTCAAGATCGACCCCACGGCAGTCGATGCCGAGCAGTACGATGGCTACTACCCCCTCAACGGTCCCACGACCCTGACGGTCAAGGGTAGCAATGACGAGGATGTCACCATCGACTTCCCCATCCCCGCCGGTAAAGTCACATTGCAGAAGTACAATCTGACCATCAACTACAAATACGCCGATGGTACTGAGGCTAAGCCGACTCACACCGAGTCCCTCACGTATGGCAGCTCCTACAGCGTTGCCAGCCCCCTGATCACCGGCTACACCGCTGACAAGCTTACTGTCTCCGGCAGCATGCCCGATAGCGATGTCACGGTCGATGTTACCTTCACTGCCAAAGATTACACCGTCACCTACGAGTCCAACGGTGGCAGCACGGTTCCTTCTCAGACCGTTAAGTACAACGAAACGGCTAACAAGCCCGCCGACCCCACCAAGAGCGGCTACACCTTCGCTGGCTGGTACACCGAGGAGAAGCTCACCAACAAGTACGACTTTGCTACTCCCGTGACCGGGAACATCACCCTCTACGCCAAGTGGACGCGCAACTACACCCCGCGCCCCTACACGCCGCCCACCGTCGTGATCCCCGATGATGATGCGCTCGGTCTGAACACGACCGATCACTTCGCCTATATTGTCGGCTACGGCAACGGCGAGGTCCGCCCGCAGAACAACATCACCCGCGCCGAGGTCGCGACCATCTTCTTCCGTCTGCTGACCGACGACGTCCGCGACGAGAACCTGACCAAGACCAACCGCTACTCCGACGTGGCCGCCACCTCCTGGTACAACACCGCGGTCTCGACCCTCAGCTCCATGGGCATCATCACGGGTTATCCCGACGGCACGTTCCGCCCGAACGCCGCCATCACCCGCGCTGAGTTCGCCGCCATCGCCGCCCGCTTTGATAACGACGGCGACAAGACCGCTGCGAAGTTCAGTGACATCGCAACCCACTGGGCCAAGGATGAGATCAGCATCGCCTACAACAACGGCTGGATCACCGGCTATCCTGACGGCACGTTTGGTCCCCAGCGCGACATCACCCGTGCCGAGACCATGGCGCTCGTCAACCGCGTGCTGAACCGCCAGCCCGAGACCGAGGATGATCTTCTCCCGAACATGACGGTCTGGACGGACAACGCGAACCCGAAGGCCTGGTACTACCTCGCCGTTCAGGAAGCGACGAACAGCCACTACTACAAGTTCAAGACGAACTCCAAGTATGAGAAGTGGACCGAGCTGCGCAAGGCCCGCGACTGGACGCTGCTCGAAAAGTAAGCCAAAATCCCTCCACCCCCTATTGTAAAAGGAAGAACCGCTCTTGCGAGCGGTTCTTCCTTTTTTGCACTCCCCTCGCGATCTCAAAATCCATTGACAAAGCGAGCGTTCCTGTGTATCATATCAACATACTTATAAGATAGGAATTATCTCAATGACCACTATTTACGCGGACAACGCCGCGACAACCCAAATGAGCCGCGCCGCAATCGACGCCATGCTCCCCTATCTGGAGACGATCTATGGCAACCCCTCAAGCCTGCATTCCGTCGGCCAGCAGGCGGCCGGGGCGCTGCTCAGCGCGCGCGACCGCATCGCCAAATGCCTGAACGCTTCCCCGCGCGAAATTTACTTCACCTCCGGCGGCAGCGAGGCCGACAATCAGGCCATCCTCTCTGCCGCGCGCCTCGGCGAACGCAAAGGCAAAAAGCACATCATTTCGACCGCGTTCGAGCACCACGCCGTGCTGCACACGCTCCAAAAGCTCGAAAAAGAGGGCTTCGCCGTCGAGCTTCTCCCCGTCGGCCCCATCGGCACCGTGACGGCGCAGCAGGTGAAAGACGCCATCCGCGAGGATACGTGCCTGGTTTCCGTTATGTACGCCAACAACGAGATCGGCTCCATCCTGCCGATCAGCGAGATCGGCGCCGTCTGCCGCGAGGCGGGCGTGCTGTTCCACACCGACGCCGTGCAGGCCGCGGGACACCTGCCCATTGACGTCAAGGCGCAGAACATCGACCTGCTGTCGCTCTCCGCGCACAAGTTTCACGGTCCGAAAGGCACCGGCGTGCTGTACGCCCGCCAGGGCATCTTCC
>ERZ772880.2547-NODE-2547-length-13731-cov-4.466438_pt1 | contig 13731 bp, 16 predicted proteins | sample MGYA00580577_ERZ772880 | MGnify/ENA primary metagenome ERZ772880 (study PRJEB29015, sample SAMEA2737705) | human gut metagenome | biome: human gut; feature: human-associated habitat; material: faeces | place: China | collected 2012 ... | reverse complement strand
GACGGGGGCCTTTCTGGGCTGCGCCCAGAACCATGTCCCGGCGGTGGTGGACGGCTACATCTCCATCGTGGCGGCGCTGACGGCGGTGCGTCTCTGCCCCGCTGCGGGAGAGTATCTGTTCCTCTCCCACGCCTCCTATGAGATCGGCTACCGCATCGCGGCGGAGGAGCTGCGGCAGGAGCCGTGTCTGCTGCTGGAGATGCGCCTCGGCGAGGGCAGCGGCTGCCCGCTGATGTTCCAGATCATGAGAGCGGCCTGCGCCGTGCTCTGCGAGATGGCGACGTTCGAAGAGGCGTCCATCCACGACGGATATCTGGACGAGATCCGCAAAACGGACGCCTTTACGGTGGCGAGGCCATGACGTATTTACTCATCGGCGGCAGCAAAAGCGGCAAGAGCCATCTGGCGCAGCAGCTCTGCCGCAGTCTGGGCGGGCCGCTGGTCTACTGGGCGACGATGGAGCCGGTGGACGGCGAGGATCGTGCCCGCATTGAAAACCATCTGCGCGACCGCGAGGGATGGGGATTTGAAACGCTCGAGGCCGCGCGCGATCTGCCCGCCGCGTTTGACCGTCTCCCGGCGGATGCAACTGTGCTCTTTGACAGCGCGACGGCCCTGCTTGCCAACGAGATGTTCCGCCCGGACGGAACGATGGACAAAGATGCGGGCGCGCGGAGCGCGCAGGAGCTGCTCGCGCTGGCGCGGAGCTGCCGCCATCTGGTCTGCGTCTGCGACGATCTCTGGCGGGATGGGCAGGACTATGACCCGTGGACAGAGGAATACCGGCGGCAGCTCGCCGGGATCTGCCGGAAATTGACGGCGGAGTTTGACGCCGTGGCTGAGGTCATCTGCGGTCTGCCGCAGTTTTACAAGCATGGAAAGGACGTTATATGAAAGACTGGTTCTACGCCTTTTTTATGGCATGGGGAATGTTTTTGGCCATCCCGTGCCCGTTCCCGCGCTGGCGTGAGAGCGCGCGCGGGCGGATGCTCATGTGCCTGCCGCTGATTGGTCTCGTCGAGGGCGGACTCTGGGCGCTGCTGGTCTGGCTGCTGGCGAAGCTGTGTCTTCCGGAGGCGCTGGGCGCGCTCTGCGCGGCGGCGTTTCCGTGGCTCGTGACGGGCTTTCTGCATCTGGACGGTTATATGGACGTCTGCGACGCGGTGCTCTCTCGGCGCGACCTCGCGACGAGGCAGAAGATCTTGAAGGACTCGCACTGCGGCGCGTTTGCCGTCATTGCGATGGTGCTGCTGGCGCTGACGCAGTGGATCGTCTGCCAAAGCGTTTCCTTAAATGAAATTCCGCTGCTGCCGCTGGCGGCGCTTCCGTGCGCGGTGCGGGCTGCGGCGGCGCTCGCCGTGTCGCACCTCCGCCCGCTGTCCACCAGCCAATATGCCGCGCAGCCAAAGCCGCCCGCCGGACATACCGCCGCACTCGTACTGATGCTCGCGGCGGCGTGTGTTTTGACGCCGCTGTTTTGCGGCATGTCCGGATTTGCGCCGCTGATCGGTGCGGCGGGCTATGGGCTGGCGGTATGGTATGCGTTCCGGCAGCTGGACGGCATGTCCGGCGACATCTCCGGATTCGCGCTGACGCTCGGCGAGCTGGCTGGGCTTGCATTCCTGTTTTTGACGAGGTATTATGTATGAAGCTGATCATCGGCGGCGCGTATCAGGGAAAGCTGACGTGGGCAGTGGAACAGTTCGGCCTTGCGCCGGACACGCTCTGCGATCTGGCGCAGGGTTTCCAGCCCGGAAAACGCTGCTATTACCACCTTGAGGCGTTTACGCGCGCGGAGGAATCGGCAGCGCCGGAGCTGTTTCCAGAAGACGCAGTCATCATCTCGCGCGAGGTCGGCTCCGGCGTTGTGCCGATGGACGCGGCGGAGCGCGCGTGGCGCGAACGGCACGGTGCGCTGCTCCAGCAGCTGTCCCGCCGGAGCGAGACCGTTATCCGTATTTTCTGCGGCTTGCCGCAGCATCTGAAACCATGATTTTGAGGGATTTTCCATGACACTGACACTCATCCGCCACGGCCTGACCGAGGGCAACCTGAAACGGCTTTACTACGGCAGCACAGATCTGCCCCTGACTGAGGCTGGCATCGCCGCACTGCACAGCGATCCACCCGCCGCGCCGGAGGCGCAGGACTATTATACGAGCGGGATGCGCCGCACGGAGCAGACGTTTGCCATCCTGTTCGGCGAACGCCCGCACGAGATCGTGCGCGATCTGCGGGAGATCGACTTCGGCCATTTTGAGATGCGAAGCTATGAGGAGCTGAAGGATGACCCGGAATTCCGGCACTGGTGCGACGAGTGCAGCGAGGACGCGGTCTGCCCCGGCGGCGAGAGCGGCAGTCAGGCCACCGACCGGGCGGCGCGTGCGCTGCGGCACATTGTGGCGCGTGGGCGCGATGCAGTTTGCTTGATCCACGGCGGCATCATCTGCGGGCTGCTCGCCCGCTGGTTTGGCGGCACACGATTTGATTATCCCTGTGACCCCGGCCATGGATACATCATTGAATTTGACAACGAAACGCCAAGCTCCTATTTCAGAATCTAAACAATGAGCCTCCCCATACGGGGAGGCTCGTTTTGGTTTTTTAAATAACCTTATATTCCTTCAGCAGCTTTTCGATGTCGGTCCCTTCGATCTTCGAAAGGCCCTTCTTGATGGCGAACTTCTCGAGCAGGTTCATATCCATGTCCGTGACGGGCTTGCCGTCGCGGAGCTTGACGGTCGCGTTCAGCAGATCTCGCACATCATAAACGCTGCCCCAGACCTCGGGCACACCGCGGTCGACATTCAGCAGCGTGTAAACGGCCTCCATGCCGGTACGCATCGAATACTCGGTGGTGAAGATGGTGTCGCGCGGCGTCTCGGCGAACTGACCGAGGAAGGCGAAGTTCACGGCGCCGTCGGGCACGACCTTCGGCCGGTCGCCATAGGCGCGCGGCATGAAGAACGCATCGATATACGGCATCATAACGGGCACGGTATTGGCGCTGTTCGTCGCAAGGTTCTCGATCTGATCCTCGGGCACGCCGATGTGGTAGAGCCACTCCATGCAGATCTCGCGGCCCGTGCACTCGCGCATCGGCTTCTTGATATAATCGCCCGCCTTATCGGTGAAGAGCGAATAAACCCAGACGAGGCAGTGATCCTTCGGCTGCGCGCGGAACTGCGGCTGGCGGTTGATCGTCCAACTCATGAGCCAGCTCGAATCCTTCACGCTCACGATGCCGCCGGTGACGACATGGCCGGTGAACGGATCGCGCTTGCAGATGTTCTTGATATAGGGGATGATCTTCTGGTCGAGCGTCTCCACGGTCGCGCTCATCCAGTTGGTCTTTTCGGGGTCGGAGCAGAACTTGTCCGGATGGCCGAACGCCGGATCCTGCGCGGCGATCTTCCGCCACATGTCCCAGCCGCCGCCCGGCTTCAGCTCGGTGTTATAGGCCGCCGGCTCGTTCTGGCTGCCCATCGAAGAATTTTCGACACAGCCGCCGTTGGTGATAAAGACAAGGTCGTTCTCGGTCAGGTCGATGGCCTCTTCCTTCCCGTCGCGGAGCACATCGATGCGCTTGGCAAGCTTCCGTCCCGGCTGGCAGTCGAATTCCACATTTGTGACCTGCACACCGTAGTGGAACTGCACGCCGAAGCCCTCGAGGTATTTCACCATCGGCAGGATCATGGACTCATACTGGTTGTACTTCGTGAAGCGCAGCGCCGTGAAATCGGGCAGACCGCCAATGTGGTGGATATAGCGCTGGATATAGAGCTTCATCTCGAGCGCGCTGTGCCAGTTTTCAAAGGCGAACATCGTGCGCCAGTAGAGCCAGAAGTTCGAATTCAGGACTTCATCGTCGAAATAATCCGTGATCTTCTTGTCCTGCAGCTCCTCGTTCGGCGTGAAGAACAGCTTCATGATCTCCATCGCGCCCTTGTCCGAAATGCCGAACTTGCCGTTCGTCCCGGCGTCCTGGCCGCGGTTGACCGTCGCACGGCAGAGCGAGTAGTTCGGGTCTTCCTTATTCAGCCAGTAATACTCGTCGAGCACGCTCACGCCCTCGGTCTCGATCGACGGGATGGAGTGGAACAGGTCCCACATGACCTCGAAATGGTTGTCCATCTCGCGGCCGCCGCGCATCACATAGCCGAGGTTTTCAAACTTGTAGCCGTCGCACGCGCCGCCGGGCAGCTTACCCTTTTCGAGCACATGCACGCGCTCGCCCTTCATCTGTCCGTCGCGCACCAGATAACACGCCGCCGTCAGCGCGGCGAGGCCGCTGCCCACGATATAGGCCGATTTGCTGTCCACACCCGCCGGCTTTTTGGGACGGGCAAACGCTTCATAATTACCGCTCGAATAATACATAATCCAAAACCTCCGATTCAAATTCCGCTGTTGTTTTATTGTTTTCTCTTGATGGTCTGAGTATACTCCGGCGGCCAAAAAAGCACAATGAGCAGAAAAACGCCCGTGATAAGAAACTTATCACAGGCGTTTATACTGTTTGAAATTTTATCATTCCGGGCTGTTTGATGGGTCCTTGTCGATGCGCAGCCGCTCGAGCGCGGCGGTCACGTTCCCGTGCATCACCTGCGCCAGCCGGTCGACGATGACCTCCGGCTCACCCTTCATATCGTTCTTGATCCAGTCGAGCATCAGGCCTACAAAGGCATACTGATAGACCGTCGCGATGAAGTCCATGTCCTCCTCGCGGACGGACATGCCCGCGGCCTTCTCCCGCACCACGCCGATCAGCAGCTCATAGGTCAGCTTGTAGAGATAGGTCTCCACCTGCTCACGGCTCACCGACCGGTAGACGTTCATGATGAATGGCTTGTTGTCCAGCACGGCCTCGAAGATCTGGAGCAGGCCCTGCTGCCACGTGTCATAGGTCTTCTTGCCCTCGAGCGCGCGGCTCGCATCCTCGACGCACGTCCACTCGATCAGGTCATAAATATCCTTGAAGTGGTAATAAAACGTCATGCGGTTGATGCCGCAGTCCTCGGCAATGTCGTTGATGGTGATTTTTCCGAGCGGCTTTTGCAGCAGCAAATGCTTCAGCGACGCGGAGATCGCGCGCTTCGTGATCTGAGACATGGCGCTCCCCTTTCCCGGTTAGTGCCCCAAGTATAGCACATTTCCGGGCCTCACGCAAGCGTCACGCCGTCTCCGGCACGAGTCGGAGCTTCCGGAAGCAGCGCAGGAAATAGGCGATCTCTGCCGCCGCCGTGATCGTCCACGAGAAGGCGTAGAGCAGATAAAGCGAGGGGATCGTATGATAGTGCGCGAAGATGGTATACACCCAGATGACGCGGAACACGCAGGAACCCATGATGACGACCACCGTCGGCACGATCGTCCGCCCGAGGCCGCGGCAGGCCGCGATCGTGTTGTCCATGAACGCGCTGATCGCGTAGGAGAAGCACATGATCTTCATCCGCTGCATCCCGGCCTCCACGACGTCCGCACTGTTCGTGAACACGTAGAGGAACGGGCGGCCCGCAAAATAGAACGCCACACCGAGCACCGCCGCGACCGCAAACGCATAGAACAGGCTGATGAGATAGCTGTCCATCATGCGCTTCTTGTGGCCCGCGCCCCAGTTCTGGCCCATGAATGTCGAGCATGCGGTGTAGAACGCCATCATGATGTTGTAGATGATGGTATCGGTGTTCGCCGCGGCGGCGTTGCCGGACACCATGGTCGAATCGAACGAGTTGACCGCCGCCTGAATGAACAGGTTCGCAATCGCAAAAATCATGTGCTGGATGCCCGCCGGGACGCCAAGGCCCAGGATCCGCCCGACCTCGTCGCCGTGGAACCGCAGTTCGCGGAAGCGGAACTTGCAGGCGTCATTCAGCCGCATCATGTGCCACACGACGAGGATGGCTGACACGTACTGCGAGATGACGCTCGCCAACGCCACGCCGTCCGCCGCCATCTTACACACGATGACGAAGAACAGGTTCAGGATCATGTTCAAAATGCCCGCGATCGTCAGATACAGCAGTGGCCGCTTCGTGTCGCCGTTCGCGCTGAGCACCGCGTTGCCGAAGTTGAAGATGCCGAGCGCCGGCATGCCGAGCGCATAGATACGGAAATAGAGCACCGCGCCGGGCAGCAGATCGTCCTTCGTGTGCAGCATCTCCAGCATGTTCGCCGCCAGCGCAAGGCAGAGCGCCATAATGCCAACGCCCGCCAGCAGGCACAGCAAAAACGCCGTATGGACTGCGCGGCTCGTCTCCTCGCGGTGCTGCGCGCCGAGATGCTGCGCCACGCGGACGTTCACGCCGTTGCCCATGCCGATCAGGAAGCCCGTGAACAGCGTCACGAGCGTCGACGTTGAGCCGACGGAGCCAAGCGCCGTGTCGCTTGCAAATTTGCCCACGACCGCCACGTCCGCCATATTGAACATGACCTGTAACAGCTGCGAAAAGACGAGCGGGATGCTGAAGAGCAGAATGTTCTTCCACAGTGACCCCTCGGTCATCTGGATCTCCCCGCGCGCCGCGCCTGCACGTGCCATATGAACTCACCCTTTTTCAAGAATTACTGAAAAGCTACACCATTATAATGACTTCTTTCCGGCGCGTCAAGTGCCTGATTTTCACAAAAACAAATTCTCTTTTTCATAAAAACTGTTCTGTTTTTCTGTGCTTTTTCCAAGTACAAATCGTGCGGAAATTATGCTATGATAATCAAAACGTGACAAGAGGCCGCCGCATGTACGATGCACCGCAATGCAAGGTTCTGATCGCGGGACAGAGCTATATGAAATGTATGGAGCTGAAGCGAATGCTCAACTGGGCGGAAGAGGGCTTCCGCGTTATCCTTGAGCAAAATATCTGCTCCTGTGAGACGCCGCTCGAGCGCGTCAACCCCGACATTCTCATTCTGGTCGGCATCACCGGCTGGATGGACGTCAAGGTCATCATCGACTCGTTTGCCAAAAAACACAATCTCAGCCAGATTATCGTCGTCTGCGACGAAAAGAATCCCCTTGGTCTCTCCAATCAGATCCGGTTTCTCCCCTCTGCCGTCACGCCGGAGCTGCTGCGCAGCGCCCTCCGCGCCATAAAAGAAGCGCTCACCGCCGCAGTTCCCGGCGATTTCTCCTCCGGTCAGGTCGGGCAGGCACGCGATCTGCTGCTGCAATATGCTGCCCGCGTCCCCAGTTCGCGCCTTGTCATCGCACGGCTCTGTCTTGAGCAGCCGTGTCAGACGCCCGCCGCCAGTCTGCGCCTGGAGGAGACCTTCCGCCGCTACCTCAATCCCGAAGCGTTCTTCTATCAGGAGTCTGTTTTCAGCTATTGCTTTCTGCTCGGTCTCAGTGCCGTTTCCATCCGCGATCAGCTTCAGCTGATCGAATACGCCCTCCGCAAGCTCCGCGGTGAAGCCGGCACGATGCTCCACTGCCGCGCCGCGCTCTTTCTCAGCGACCTTGCCGATCCGACCAGTGTTGTCTCCGAATACGAGACGCTCCTCGCTCTCGAGCCGCAGCGCTTTTTCTGCGATGACTGGCCGATCATCTCCCGTGCCCTCTGTGAGCAGAGCTATGCCCCGCTGCCGGATCATGCTGCGCTCAGCGCGCTGCAAATGGAGCTGATGCAGGCCACGCTCAGCGGCAGCGGCAATAAGATCATCCGGCTCCTCCATACGCTCTACCGCAACAATCTCAAGCGTTCACGCGATCTAAAAGCCTTCCGCGTCGCGGAGGCGCAGCTCCGTGAGGTGCTGGGTTGTATCTATTCCATCTCGCGCCGCCCGATGGATTCCGCTCCCGCGCAAGAGCCTGCGCTCTGGTCGATTGAAGACGCCATGGAGCGGCAGATCCACGCGTTCCGCCGCGCCATCCCGCTGCAAAGCAAGGAGTCCGGCAGTCTCAGTCCGCTGGTGCTGCGCACGCTCGAGCTGCTCACGCAGCGCCACGACCAAACCGTATATGTCGGCGCAATTGCCGCAGAGCTCGGCGTTACCGACTCCCACCTCAGCCGCTCGTTCAAGCAGCAGCTCGGCATCGGCATCGCAGAGTATATCCGCTACGTCCGCGTCTATGCCGCAGCCGCCGAGCTCTGCACCGGCGACGCCCGCATCCGCGACGTGGCCGAGCACCACGGCTTCTCCGATTCCAAGTATTTCAGTAAAGTATTCCATCAGGTTCTTGGCCTTACGCCGAGTCAGTGGTTGCAGCGCCACGCGCAGTCGGGCGCAGCGCAGGAGGTGCTCGCATGAAAAGTGCCAATCTCGTCCAAATCGGAAAAATCGTCATCGACGAACACTGCCCCGAGCCGAAGCTCACTTCGCCGGAACAGACGCTTGTCCGTGTGCGTTATGCGGCTATCAATGCCGATGATTACAGTGCCTTTGCCCGTTATCTCGGCCGCTTCTACAACAGTCAGCGCCTTCTGCATGAATTTTCCGGTGAGATCGTTGCGCTCGGCCCACAGGCCGCAGCACAGGGATTCGCCGTCGGCGACCATGTGAGCTGTAATATCCTGCGCGGCTGCGGTGTCTGCCCGGCCTGCTGCTGCTTCAGCTTCTTAAAAAGCGGATGCCCTCGATCCTCGCCGTCAGCGAGCCGGTCGCGGCGAAGCGCTCCCTCGCTCACAAGCTCGGTGCCGACCTCGTGATCGACCCAGCCACCGAACGCATTGAGGAGCTCATTCTCATGTATTCTGACGGTCAGGGGTTCGACGTCGTGATCGACGCCGCCGGCGAGCTGTCTGCCATTGAAAACGCCGTCGGCCTCATCGATCAGATCCTCCCGCTCGACGAATTTCAGCACGCGATGCAGCTCTACGGCAGCCGCCAATGCTTACGAATTCTTTTGAAAATCTGACCGCAAAAAATTCTACCTCTCATTTCTCCCGTTCTGTTCCTGTGCGCCGCCGGACGTCGATGCTTTTCGTTCCGGCGGCGTTTTTTGCACTTTTTCCCAAAAATGTTCTCCTGATTTTAGTGATCCTTGCGCTTGCATTTTTGTAATATGGTTATTTTGCACAATATAAGCATCGGAATTCTGTTAATTTTTCACGTAAACGTCAGTTTTACGCACCTTCGGCAGCTCTTCTCCGGTAAGTGCAAAAAAACGGTCGTATTTTCAGGGAAATCACACAGAATTGACGTTGAGCCGTCAAAAATCTCGTACTAAAATAGAACATGCAGAGGGAATCACCCTCAAAACAAAAAGAAGGAGAGAAAGCAATGTCCAACATCGAAAAGCAAGCGGAACTTGCCACGAACATCAAGCTGTCGTTCCGGCAGCGACTAGACTACTCCATCTCCGAGTTCGGTTACAACTCCATCTACTACTGGATCAGCGCCTTTATGCGGTGTTCCTGACAGACCAGATGGGGATTGCCGCCGGAGCCGTCTCGTTTCTGACGCTCTTTGTCCGCATCTTTGACGGCATCAACGACCCGATCATCGGCTCCATGGCCGACCGCTCGGTCGATAAGGGCAAAGGCAAGTACAAGCCTTGGGTGCGCTGGCCATGTCCCTTTCCATCATCGCCCTGTTCGCCATGCAGGCTTCCTGGAGCTACACCTTCAAAATGATCTACATGTGGGTCACCTACCTGCTGGTCACCATTTTCTCCACCTGCTGTAATATGCCCTTCGGCGCGCTGAACGGCGTTTTGACGTCCGATTCCGGCGAACGCGCCAAGCTGTCCGGCCTGCGCATGGTCTTCGCCAACGTCGGTGCGAGCTGGGCCGGCCTGATCGCAGTCCCCCTGATCGTGTTCTTCTCTGGCGTGGGCGACGGCACCACGCAGACCCCGCGCGGCTATCTGCTGGCCGTCATCGTCTGCGTTGTCATCGGTCTGCCGACGCTCTTCTGGTCTTCCTATAAGGTCAAGGAAGTGGTCAAGCCGCCGAAGCATCAGGTCAAGATCCCGATGAAGAAGCAGTTTGCCGCCTTCTTCCAGAACAAATACGCCATCATCATCGCCCTCAGCTTCTTCATGATCGGCTTCTGCGCCTATGGCAAGATGACCGTCATGGTCTTCTACTTCACCTACGTCTGCAACAACGCCGCTCTCGTCTCCATCGCCGCGACGCTCGGCCTCGTCGCCGCGATCGTCGGCTCCGGTTTCGTCGACTCGTGGGTCTTCAGCTGGCTGAAGAACAAGGGCAAGTGCCTCATCTTCTGCTACGGCCTCAGCGGTCTGTTCGCTGTGATCGGCTACTTCCTCACTCCGGGCAGCACCCTCTGGTTCATTACTTTCGCCATTTCTCAGGTCATGCATTGTGCTGGTATCGGCCATGCCTACGGCATTGTCGGTGATACGGTCGACGTCGGCGAATACAAATCCGGCGTCCGTGTCGACGGCTTCATCTCCTCCTTCGTCTCGCTGATGATGAAGGCAGGCGGCGCAGTCGGCCCCGCGGTCCTCATCGCGTGGATGGGCGCTGCGGGCTATGTGCCGAATGTTGCGCAGACGGCCACCGTCCAGAACGTCATGAACATCGGCATGAACCTCATCACGGGTCTCTGCTGCCTGCTCATCGTGATCTTCAACCTGTTCTTCGACCTCACGCCGGAGAAGCATGAGAAAATCCGCCTCGAGCTGGAGCGCCGCCGTGCAGAATAAACCCTTCAACCCTTGGGGATGGCCAAGCGCCATCCCCGATTCAAAATTCAAAAAGGAGGAACTTCAAGCATGAGCAATGCAAACGAACGCCTTGCGCGTCTGGAGGCCAAGGCCGAGCAGCTCCGCAAGGACATCGTCGTCACCAAGGAGCACATCGGTTACAGCCACATGGGCGGCGGCCGCTTCGGCATGCACCCGAACTTCCACTACCTCAAAGGCATCGAGGCGTCCACCGGCTCCCTCGGCCACGGCCTTTCCCTCTCCGTCGGCTATGCGCTCTCGGCGCGCATGGACAAGCGCGACTACTGGGTCGTCTGCATGACCGGCGACGGTGAGATGGATGAAGGCTCCAACTGGGAAGCTCTGATGACCGGTGCGCAGTACGGCCTCGGCAACCTCGTGCTGATCGTCGACAAGAACCAGTTCCAGATTGGCGGAACGACCACAGAGATCAAATCGCTTGAGCCGTTGGACAAGCGGCTGGAATTCTTCGGCTGGGATGTCATCAACATTGAAAACGGCAATGACATGGCGCAGGTGCTCGCCGCGCTCGACAAGCTGCCGAAGCCCGACTCCCAGACGCGCCGCCGCCCGATTGCGATCATCTCCAACACGCTCAAGGGCATCGGCATGATCCCCGGTGTCGCGGGCACGGCCGGCAGTCACATTTTCATGGTTCCCAACGAGGACATGGAGCGCGCGATGTTCCAGAGCATTGAAGCGCTCAGAAAGGAGCAGGCATAATGGCGGAACGAATTGTATTTGAAGGCGAACTCGATCTCGAGCATCTAAACCTCATCAAGGCGCTCTCCGCGCGTGAAATGTACGTCGAGGAGCTGGCGCAGATCGCCGAGCGCGGCGAGCGCATCGTCATCACCGGCGCCGACGTCGGCGCAGGCGGCAAGATCGGCGAGTTCAAGGAAAAATATCCTGACCGCTTCATCGACACCGGCATCGCCGAGGCCGATCAGGTCGGTGTGTCCGCCGGTATGGCCCTCAACGGCAAGATCGTCTATCTGGCAGGCTTCGGCCCGTTCCTCGCGCTGCGCGCGCTCGATCAGGTGCATACCGACGTTGCCTATCAGAACATCCCCCGTCCGCATCGTCAACACCCATTCCGGCCTGACCTCCAGCGGCGGCCCGACGCACTATAACATCATGGACCTCGCCGTCATGCGCGATCTGCCGAACATGACCGTCATCGCCCCGAGCGATTCGGCGCAGTGTATCAAGGCCATCCGCGCCACGCTGGAATATCCCGGACCCGTCTGCTTCCGCATCGCCCGCGGCGCAGAGCCTGCCGTCTATACCACGCAGGACTATGACTACGAAGTCGGCAAGGCCATCACCGCCCTCGACGGCACCGACCTCACCATCATCGCCACCGACTCGCTCGTCGCGCTGTCCATCTCTGCGGCAAACGGACTCGCCAAGGAAGGCATTTCCGTCCGCGTGATCGATATGCACACGATCAAGCCGCTCGACAAGGACGCCATCGTCAAGGCCGCAAAGGAAACCGGCCACATCATCACGGCGGAGGATCACCTCATCACCGGTGGTCTCGGCAGTGCCGTTGCAGAGACGCTGGCCGATGCCGGCATCGGCGTCCCCTTCCGCCGCCTCGGCATTCCCGGAGAGGACTTCCCGCCCCTTGGCGACTGCTATGAGTTATACGCCCACTTTGGCTATGATCCCGAGGGCATCAAGCGCGCCGTGCGCGAGCTGCTCGGCAAATAATCGATGGAAAGGATGCACAACGATATGAAAGCAATTGCATTGACTGAATACGCAAAGGTTTCCGAGCATATCCCCGGCAAGGTGGAGATGCTCCAGTGTGAAAAGCCCACGCCCGGCCCCGAAGATGTCCTCATCCGCATTGCCTATGCCTCGATCTGCGGCTCCGACGCGCACGTCGTCCGCGGCAACCTGACCCCGGAGCTGGAAGCGGCCATCCGCTCCATGCTCCCCTTTCACATGGGACATGAGATCTCCGGCGTCATCGAAGATCTCGGCGACAAGGCCAAGGAAATGGGATTGAAGGTCGGCGACCGCATCACCGCCAACTATACACACTTCTGCAACTCCTGCTATTTCTGCCGCACCGGACAGGAAAACTTCTGTGAACATCCCGAAGCGCATTTCGACGGCATGGCCGAATACGTCTGCTGGCATATGTCGCAGGTCTATAAGATTCCCGACAACGTCTCCCTGCTGCACGCTTCGCAGACCGAGCCGCTGTCCATTGCGCTGAACGCCTGCAAGACCGTCGGCGTCCATTTCGGCAGCCGCGTGCTCGTCTCCGGCGCAGGTCCCATCGGTCTCTACGCCACGCAGCTCGCCCGCAAGGCCGGCGCGTCGCTGATCGTCGTCAGCGACATCGTCGAAAGCAAGTACGCCGTCTCCCTCAAGTGCGGTGCCGACGCCTGCGTCAACCCGCTGGAGCCGGACTGGCAGGAGAAGGCCATGGCGCTGACCGGCGGTCTCGGCTTCGACGCCGTCATCGAATGCTCCGGCGCCAGCTCTGCCGCGCAGTCCATGCCCGACCTGATGACCAAAAACGGCCATTGCGTCATGTTCGCCATGTATAAGCCTGATTTCGAGTTGAAAATCAACCCCTACCGGACGCTTTACGAACAATCCAAGCATATTCACGGAATGTATACCTCGGCAGACTCCTCCCCCGCCACGGTCGCCATGCTCAGCTCGATCGACTTTGATGACATCATCGAAGGCGTCTTTCCGCCCGAGCAATGCCAGGAAGCATTTGACAAAGCGCTCAGCGGCAAGTATATTACACCGCTACAAAGGCTGGTGTGCTCCACCTGACGAAGTCCTTCGCCATGGACTTCTGCCGCGACCATATCCGGTTCAACAGCATCAGCCCCGGCTATATGCTCTTCGGCATCCATGACAACATTCCGCAGTACTATCTCGACGAAATTGCCAAGGACACGCCGATGCAGCGCTTTGGCACCATGGACGAGATCGGCGGTCTGGTTGCCTTTCTCCTCCGCGACCTTGCGACCTTCATCACCGGTTCTGACGTTCTGGTCGACGGTGGCCATTGCGTCTGGTAATTGCCCCTCTCTTTCTCTTTCGGACGGCCCCGCCGGCTTTATGCC
>ERZ772880.2543-NODE-2543-length-13757-cov-6.436506_pt1 | contig 13757 bp, 10 predicted proteins | sample MGYA00580577_ERZ772880 | MGnify/ENA primary metagenome ERZ772880 (study PRJEB29015, sample SAMEA2737705) | human gut metagenome | biome: human gut; feature: human-associated habitat; material: faeces | place: China | collected 2012 ... | reverse complement strand
AACAGCTTGAATATCAATCGATAAAAAAGAAATCAGTGATACAGTGACAGAGGAACACCGTTTTGACATACTTCAATAAACAATTATTTGTAAAATGGTTTCAATATATTCCCTGCCGAGCCATACGCTCCACATTCGGTGTCCTATACCAGTCGTTCAACGCACAGCGAACCAGATTACCTCACCTTATCCGTCAAAAAAGGCAAAAAGGTATCTATTACTCCCATATCATCCACCAAGAATAACACAATATTAGGAAATTCTTGTGCCAGAAGCAACCGACTCGAAAGAAGTAACCGATCATCAAAAACTCTCCTTCCGGACCATTTTTCCAGATTTCCATTCCGTAAGGAGAAAAGTAACTTTTAGGATGTCCGATATGATTCCCAGCGATATTAATATCCATACCGTTCTGCAATGGATTTTCTGTCACATGCCATTTTCCTATATGGCAAGTCTGGTAGCCTGCTTTTTTCAATACTTCCGGAAGAAGCCGGACACCCGGCTCCAGAGCTGTCCGGTTGGGATATCTCCAAAGCATTAAGCGAGATACGCAACCACTTGGTTCGCCTCGATATTCTTGCCATACTGATCTGTCTGATCGACAGTTCGTCCGGCCATTAGTTTTTGACATTTTGTGCAAGTCCCGCCAGTTTCCCTATCGGGCACCATCTGCGAGGCTCCGTTTTTAACCGAAAAAGGCCTTTGTTGGAACAAATTTATTTTCTTCAACAGATTTAAGGGAAATTCGGTTAGTAAGCACTATCTTTGCACTTTGTAAGCGAGGGGTATCCTTATATTATCCCCCGTATGAACGGAATACCATTAATAAATCGACGATATGATTCTATTCTTTCAATCTCCAACAAAGACGGTGTTAGCTGTGGAGGCTGCACACGCTTTCTCTCCTGAAGATGTAGAAAAATTAGTTTGGGCTTTTAGCGAGGCAAAACCTCTCCAGGCTGAAACATTGGAAGGCTGGTATGTTGGTCCACGCCGGGAAATGATTACCCCGTGGAGTACGAATGCCGTGGAAATCACCCAGAACATGGGACTCACCGGTATATCACGCATCGAGGAATACTTCCCCGTTTCTTCCGGCGAAGCAGAACATGACCCGATGTTACAGCGTATCTATGACGGTCTGAACCAGGACATCTTCACGATCAGTAAACAACCGGACCCGATTGTTTATATCGAGGATATCGAAGCCTACAACAAACAGGAAGGACTGGCATTGAGCGATGAAGAAGTAGCCTACCTCAACGAAGTAAGCCAAAAGCTGGAACGCCGGCTGACCGACAGCGAAGTGTACGGTTTTGCACAGGTGAACTCGGAGCACTGCCGTCACAAAATCTTCGGCGGTACATTTATTATCGACGGAGAAGAGAAAGAAAGTTCTCTCTTTAACCTGATCAAGAAAACATCGGCGGAGAACCCGAACAAATTGGTTTCCGCCTATAAAGATAATGTGGCTTTCAACGAAGGTCCGGTGATCGAACAATTTGCTCCGGCCAGCGGCGACAAACCGGATTTCTACGAAGTGAAAGAAATCAAATCGGTTATCTCACTGAAAGCTGAAACCCACAACTTCCCGACAACAGTCGAACCGTTCAACGGTGCGGCTACCGGATCGGGTGGTGAAATCCGTGACCGCCTGGGTGGCGGAAAATCATCCCTGCCGATTGCCGGAACAGCCGTTTACATGACATCTTATCCGCGTACGGAAGGTGCACGCGAATGGGAAAAGATCCTCGATCCACGCCCCTGGTTGTACCAGACTCCGGAACAAATCCTGATCAAGGCCTCCAACGGTGCATCCGATTTCGGTAACAAGTTCGGACAGCCGCTGATCTGCGGTTCGGTCCTGACATTCGAACACGAAGAGAACAAGAAGAAATATGCTTACGACAAAGTGATCATGTTGGCCGGCGGTGTCGGTTATGCTAATATGCGCGACGCGTTGAAGGGCGATCCCGCACCGGGCGAAAAAGTTGTCCTGTTAGGTGGCGACAACTACCGCATCGGTATGGGCGGAGGCGCTGTCTCTTCCGTAAACACGGGCCAATATACCAGCGGTATCGAGTTGAACGCCGTACAGCGCGCCAACCCGGAAATGCAGAAACGCGTTTCCAACGTAATCCGTGCGATTGCCGAATCGGACAACAACCCGGTAATCTCCATCCATGACCACGGCGCAGGAGGTCATTTGAACTGTCTCTCCGAATTGGTGGAAGCAACCGGCGGACATATCGACATGAGCCAGTTGCCTGTCGGTGACCCGACACTTTCCGCAAAAGAAATCGTAGGTAACGAAAGCCAGGAACGTATGGGTTTGCTGATGAAGGAAGAAGATGTTGCCCGTGTACAGCGCATTGCCGACCGCGAACGTTCTCCGATGTATGTGGTAGGTGAAACGACCAACGACATGAAGTTCGTCTTCGAACAGGCCGACGGCGTGAAACCAATCGACATCAAACTGGAATATATGTTCGGTAAACCGCCAAGAACGATCATGAAGGATCATACGGTCGAAGAAACATACGCTCCAGTCGTTTATAAAGAATCCGAACTGCATCACTATCTGGAAAATGTACTTCAGTTGGAAGCTGTTGCATGTAAAGACTGGCTGACCAACAAGGTGGACCGTTCGGTGACAGGTAAGGTCGCACGCCAGCAGTGCCAAGGCGAATTGCAGTTGCCGCTGAGCGACTTGGGTGCTGTAGCACTGGATTACCGTGGAAAAGCGGGTATCGCCACATCTATCGGGCATGCTCCGCAGGTAGCGATGATCGACCCGGCTGCCGGTTCTGTCATGGCGATTGCCGAATCATTGACAAATATCGTTTTCGCTCCACTGTCCGACAAGCTATCAGGTGTATCTTTGAGTGCCAACTGGATGTGGCCATGCCGTAACGAAGGCGAGGATGCCCGCCTGTACAAAGCGGTCCAGGCTGCTTCGGACTTCGCTTGTGCACTGGGCATCAATATCCCGACCGGTAAAGACTCTCTGTCCATGACACAGAAATATGGCGACGACAAAGTGATTGCTCCGGGTACGGTGATTATTTCTGCCGGTGCAGAAGTCAGCGACATTCGCAAGATCGTATCTCCGGTATTGGCCCACGAAAAGAATTCTTACATATATTATATTGACTTCTCGTTCGACACGATGAAGTTGGGCGGTTCCGCTCTTGCACAAGTTCTGAACAAATTGGGCAACGAAGTCCCGACGATAAAAGACAGCGAATATTTTGCCGACGCATTCAACGCCGTACAAGATGCCATCCAAAAAGGGTTGGTTCTCGCCGGACACGACATTTCTGCCGGTGGTATGATCACGGCATTGCTCGAAATGTGTTTTGCTAACGTAGAAGGCGGTCTGGAAGTGAACCTCGACAAATTGTCGGAACAGGACATTGTCAAGATTCTGTTTGCCGAAAACCCGGGTATCCTGGTCCAGGTGAAAGACAAGAAAGCTTTCGAGAAGTTGATGGAAGAGGCAGGAGTAGGTTTTGCCATTATCGCCAAGCCGACTTCCGAACGCCACATTCTGGTTTCCAAAGAAGGCGTCCAATACCATTTCGGCATCGACTACATGCGCGACGTATGGTACGAATCATCTTATAAACTGGATATCAAGCAGAGTGGTAGCGTATGTGCAGGCAATCGTTTCGAGAACTACAAGATGCAGCCACTGGAATTCAAGTACCCGAAGAGCTTTACCGGCAAGCTGTCTTCTTACGGCCTGACTGCCGATCGCAAAGGAAAGAGCGGAATCCGTGCCGCCGTAATCCGTGAAAAGGGTTGCCAGTGTGAACGTGAAACATCTTATGCACTGTATCTGGCAGGTTTCGATGTGAAAGATGTTCACATGACCGATTTGGCTTCCGGACGCGAAACATTGGAAGACGTAAACATGATTGTATTCTGCGGCGGTTTCTCCAACTCCGACGTTTTAGGCTCTGCCAAAGGATGGGCCGGAGGTTTCTTATTCAACGAGAAAGCCAAGAAGGCGCTGGATAACTTCTATGCACGTCCCGACACCTTGAGTCTGGGTATCTGCAACGGTTGCCAGCTGATGGCCGAGTTAGGGGTTGTTTATCCGGAACATGAGAAGAAACACAAGATGTTGCACAATGATTCGCACAAGTTCGAATCGAACTTCATCTCGGTCGAGATCCCAAAAAACCATTCTGTCATGTTCGGTTCTTTAAGCGGTTCCAAATTAGGAATCTGGGTGGCTCACGGCGAAGGCAAGTTCTCTTTCCCGTATGAAGAAAAAGAATACCATATTGCACTTAAATACAACTACGAAGGCTATCCTGCCAATCCGAACGGTTCGCCTTGGTCGGTTGCCGGTGTCTGCTCTCACGACGGACGCCATCTGGCAATGATGCCTCACTTGGAACGTGCGATGTTCCCATGGCAATGCGGTTACTATCCTGAAGACCGACGAAACAGTGACGAAGTCACTCCGTGGATCGAAGGTTTCGTGAACGCACGGAAGTGGATAGAAGAGCATAAGAAATAATATTTGGATAGGAAGTTGCGTTATAATAATATAGCGCAACTTTTTTTATTTATGAAAGGTTTATCTATTACTCATTTAAATATTATCCATTATGAAAAAGATTGCTTTATTATTGTTGATGTTCGTGGCGTTTCAGGTCAGTGCACAGGATTTCCATTTCTTACCGAAGATCGGATTGAACCTTGCCAATATGACAAATAGTGACGGAAGTATGAAGCCTGGGTTGAACGTCGGGGTTGCCGCCGAGTTTCCTATCAATCCGCAATTTTCCATCGAGCCGGGAATCTATTATTCCATGCAAGGAGTGAAAGAATCAGAAGGCGGAATCTCCGGCAAAATCAAAAACGATTACATAAACATTCCTATCTATGCAAAAGCCTATCTATACAATGGCTTTTATGCATTTGCGGGACCACAATTCGGTTTCTTAGCCCGTTCTAAAGCAAGCGCCTCTTATAACGGCACTGACATTTCGGTCAATTCGAAAGATGCATTCAAAACATTTGATTTCGCACTAGGAATCGGCGTCGGCTATCAATTCGATTTAGGCTTGCTGGTTTCAATGAACTATAATATAGGATTCACCAATACCTTATCCGATGGCGACATCACATTAAATGGCAACTCCATGAATTGGGATGGGGAGAAATCCCGTAATGGCGTCCTGCAGATCAACCTCGGTTGGAGATTCTGAAATATCCGCTTGCCGGTATAAAATCCGACAGGCATCCATTTTGAAACGGATAGGCTTCGAAGAACATTCGAATGCTTATCCGTTTTTTTATGCTGCCCGACATTATAAATCACGGATTCTTATTATTGCGTCTTCCGTATTAATCCCTATCTTCGCGACCTAAACAATAAACAAGTACACTGATTCATGAAAAAGTTGCTATTTATCTTCTTTACAGCAGGTCTTATACAGGGATTTAGCTCTTGTTCCCACAAAGACACTCCAGATAATGCACTTGCATTGATCCCACAGCCCCAAGAAATGAAAGTCGGGACGGATCATTTCAAACTGACTCGCCGGGCAGCTATCACACTCGACACATCCAATCCTCAGTTAATAGGGATAGCTCGGTACTTCAACAATAAAGTTGCCCCCGCAACAGGTTTTGAAATTCCGGTTGAAAAGCACGGCAACATTGAATTTAAGCTGACCGACAATACCGCTTTCGGTGCAGAAGGATATCGCTTGCAGGTAAAACATGGCGATATCATCATCACCGCCCATCAACCGGCCGGGATCTTCTACGGGATACAGACTTTATTGCAGATGCTTCCCCCCGAAATAAAAAACAGCCAGAAACAAAAAGGCATCAACTGGACGGTTCCCTGTACCGACATCACCGACAAACCCCAGTTTGCCTGGCGCGGACTTATGCTTGACGTCAGCCGCCACTGGTTCACTAAAGAGGAAGTAAAGAAATACATCGACGAACTGGCAGAATACAAAATGAATGTATTCCACTGGCATTTGACCGACGATCAAGGATGGCGTCTGGAAATAAAATCCCTGCCACGCCTGACAGAGGTTGGCGCCTGGCGCGCTCCGCGTGTCGGGCAATGGTGGCAACGCGCACCACAGCAACCTGGAGAAGAAACGACCTACGGAGGCTTCTACACACAGGAAGATGTGAAGGAAGTATTGGCATACGCTGCAGAACGCTACGTACGCGTCATTCCTGAAATAGACGTGCCGGGACATAGCCTGGCAGCACTCGTCGCCTATCCTGATCTGGCGTGTATGAAAGCACCATCGGCTGTCGGGGTCGGCAACAAGTTTTACGGCGAAGACGAAAACACACTTTGTGTCGGCAAAGATGCCACTTTCGAGTTTATGGACAAGGTCTTGACAGAAGTTGCCGCCTTGTTTCCGGATGAATACATCCATATCGGAGGAGACGAATGTTTCAAAGGTTTTTGGCACAAATGTCCGCGTTGCCAAGCTCGCATGAAAGCGGAAAACCTGAAGAACGAAAACGAACTACAGAGTTACTTTATCCACCGTATGGAAAGCATCTTGAAAGAAAAAGGGAAAAAACTGATCGGCTGGGACGAGATTATCGACGGCGGGCTGGCTCCCGATGCTACCGTTATGAGCTGGCGCGGTATGGAGGGCGGAATCAAATCAGCAAAAGCCGGTCATCATGTGATCATGACACCGACCGAACATTGCTACATCGACCTCTGGCAAGGAGAACCATCTGTCGAACCGGACACCTACTCCATGTGCCGCCTGAAAGATTCCTACAGTTTCAACCCAGTTCCCGACAGCGTGCCGGCCGAAATGATACTAGGAGGACAAGGCAATCTCTGGGCTGAATCCGTCCCCACTTTCCGGCATGCCGAATATATGACCTGGCCACGTGGATGGGCACTTGCCGAAGTCCTTTGGACTGGACCTTCCAAGACGGATTGGGACCGGTTCTGGCCACGTGTCGAACGACATTTCGTTCGTGCAGACCAGGCACAGATCAACTATGCACGCAGCATGTACAATGCCATCGTCACTCCTTACTATACTGAAGATGGTGTTTTGGAAATCAAACTGGATAGCGAACCGGGCAATCTTGACATCTACTATACATTCGACAATACGGACCCCGACAACTTCACTCCGAAATATGAAGCTCCGCTCCGAATACCCAAGAATGCGACTTGGTTACGTATTGTCACTTATCGGGACAACAAGCCGATTGGCAAAGTTATAACATTGACAATCAAAGAACTTGAAAAGCGGGCGGATAACACTCGCCATGTCGTCGGCAACTTGTAACATAAATGTAACATATATGTCGTAAATGCGAAACAGTTTTCTCGTTCCTTTGTAAATAAAATCATAGAGTCCAAAAAGTTAGGAATGAAATCAGGAAAGATTATTGCGCTTGGCCTGTTGGCGCTGCTTCCAATTGCGATGAAGGCACAGGAAGCTCAGGAAATAGAAAAGCTGAATGCTCGTATCGATTCACTTTCGCAGGAGACGACAACCCTGGATAAAATCGTCCGTAAACTCAGCAAATTCAAAGTATCCGCTTATATCCAAGGACAATTCCAATATGGTCAGGAAGATGCCACCCTGAAAGTCGGTGACAAGAACGAACATGAAGACAAAGGTTTCAACCGTTTCGGCATCCGCCGCGGACGGTTGAAATTCGAATATAATGACGGTATCGGAACCGGTGCTGTACAGATCGAAGCCAACGACAAGGGTGTCAGTTTCCGTGACCTTTACATCGGTATAAAAGATCCCTGGACAAAACGCTGCCAACTGATGGCGGGTGTTTTCAATCGCCCTTTCGGTCACGAAATCGGCTATTCGACTAGCGGATTAGAATCTCCCGAACGTGCCACCATCATCCAATACTTCTTCCCCGACGAACGCGATTTAGGCGCCATGCTGACACTCCGGGCTAAAGAAACAAGCCCGATCGGTTTTCTCCGTCTCGATGCCGGACTGTTCGCCGGTAACAGCATCAATCGGGAAACAGACAGCCGCAAAGACTTCATCGGCCGCTTGGGAGCCGAAAAGAAAATCGGCAACTGGGGAAAATGGGGATTAGGCGCCTCCTACTACAACGGCGGAGTTTACAACCCGACGACAACCGCCTACGAACTCCAGGATAAAAAATTCATCGCAGTCGACAAAGGAGAAACCGGTACATACATGAAACGTGAGTACATCGGCTTGGACGCTCAGTTCTCATTCAAAAACAGTTGGGGAACGACAAGCTTGCGCGGTGAAGGACTGTTAGGTACACAACCGGGTATCGCCGGCAGCAGCAAAAGCCCCAACACCAGAACGGCCAGTGAACCTTTCCAGTGACGGGCCACAAAAGAGGCAGCCCGTTTGCTTTCCTCGGCGGCTGCCTTGGCCGCTTTGGTGGAGGATGCGGCTGTCTTGGCTGCGCCCTGTGCCGCCGTCCCTGCGGTCTGGCCCGCTGTCTGGGCGGCTTTGGCATACTGGCGTTTGATCTGCTGCTTTTGCCAGAACCGGGAAACGGGATTGGTGGCCGCCTGCGCGATCTCCGGGTTATCCCGCAAGGACTTCTGGTAAAAATACTCCGCGTTTGCGGCAAGGGCCTGCCGCTCGGCTTTTTCTGCGGCCCGGTAGGGTTTCAGCTTGTGGTGCCGGATGCTGCTGCGGATGGCCCGGCCAGCCTGACGCTCGGCAAGTTCCTCCCCCTTATGGCCGCCCTCCACACCCACGTTTTCATGCTCAACTTCGTGGATTTTCCCGTGGGCGAATAGCAGCGCCTCCGAAACGGGGCGGCCTGCCGGATTGGGCGTTAACTTGGGAGGCCCTTTGTCCTGCTGTTCAAAGCGCAGGGCGCTCTTGGCCTTGCCGGTGGCCTCGTCATAGACCGTTTCTTTCACGACAACACGCTTTTTCGGGATGGCGTCACGGGCTGCATCCAGCTTGTCAGCTTTCTTATCTGCTTTGCGGATATAGGGCTGTAAGTCCGGGTCGGCCCGTTCTTCCTCGGTCAGTTGGAGCCGGGAGGATGGCCGGTGCAGGGCGGCGTCCCCCTCGGCAGCGGTGGCCGTTGCCTGCTTTGCGGACTTTTTGGCCTTATGCCTGTCATGGGCATCGTCGGCCCGTTCCAGCAGCTTTTCCGCTGTGCCGCCCGCCTCCGGGGTATAGTCCTGTTCGGCCTCCCGGCTGGAAATGTTCTCTACTTCGCCGGTGGCCTGATTTTCCAGCGTCAGGCCATCGCGGGTCATGGCCTGTGTCACCTTGGGCTTTGCTCTCAGCTCTTTCAATGACCGTCACCTCCTTTGCTATTTGGGGTCATTGGCTTACCACCTCGCTTAACCGGGTCGTCATAATCTTGTAGAGCTGGGTGTTGCGGGGGATCGGGTTGGTAAAGGGCAGCACCACATTTTCAAAGATCAAAAGGCCCTCGCCGGGTTCGGAATTGTCGATGTACTTCTGCTGGTCTGCCGACAGGTTGAGCCGTTCCGCAAGGATTTTTCTATCCCCGGACGCCTGATTGAGCAGCGTAATAAAATCGCTGTTTTCCAGAATATTTTCGATCTCCGGGGAGGAAAGCAGGTCTTTCACGTTCTGCGTCGCGCCGGTTGGGATGCCTCCCCATTTCCTGAACCGCTTCCAGATTTCAGCGGAATAGGCTGCCGTCTGTTCCTCTTTCAGAAGCAAGTGGAACTCGTCGGCAAAGTACCATGTGGCCTTGCCCTGGCTGCGGTTGGCGGTGACGCGGCCCCAAATCTGGTCTTGGACAATGAGCATCCCCAGCTTTTTGAGCTGTTTGCCCAGCTCCTTGATGTCAAAGGCCACAAGCCGGTTCCCGATGTCCACGTTGGTGCGGTGATTAAATACATTCAGGGAGCCGGACACATACAGGTCAAGGGCCTGCGCCACACGGTCAGCCTCCGGGACGTGCTGATCTAACAACGCTTTGTGGAGGTCGGACAGAATCGGCATATTTTCCGGGCGGGGGTCTGCCAGATAGGGCCGGTAGATCACCCGCACGGCCCGGTCAATGACCGTCTTTTCAATGGGTTCCAGCCCATTCTTGCCGCCCATGACCAACTCACAGAACGACAGCACAAAGTCGGATTTCAGGGCCAGCGGGTTATCGTCCTCGGAATAGTTCAGGTTGATGTCCAGTGGGTTCACATAGTCCCGGCTGGTAGGCGACAGCCGGATCACCTGACCGTGGAGCCGCTTCACCAGCGGATAGTATTCAGCCTCCGGGTCGGAGATAAAAATATCGTCGGGCGTCGTTAAGAACACACTGACGATCTCGGATTTACAGCTCATGGATTTGCCGCTGCCGGGGGTGCCTAATTTCAGGCCGTTGGGACACCGGGCCTGTTTTCTGTCCAGCATAATCATGTTGTGGGACTTGGCGTTGACGCCGTAATACATGGCTGCGCCGCCCTGAAAAAGCTCCTGCGTCACAAACGGCACGAACACGGCCACGCTGGAAGTGGTAAGGCCCCGCTGAATTTTGATCTGGTTGACGCCCAGCGGTAGGCTGCTCACAAGACCCTGTTCCTGCTGGTAGTCCAGACGGACAAGGGAACAGTTGTATTTCTGCGCCACACCGGCGGCCTGAAACACATCGTTGCTCAACTTCTGTTTGGTGTCGGCCACGTTCAGCACAAGGAATGTCAGCATGAAAAGGCGCTCATTTCTGGTTTGCAGCTTGGTCAGCAGCTTCTTGGCGTCCTCCCCGTAGGTGGCAAGGTCGCTGGGCAGTATGTCCATATCGTAGCCACTGCGGACGGCCTTTTTCTGCTCCTGTATCTTCATGGCGTCAAGGTCGGTGATCTTGCGCTTGATGGTCTTGATGGCCTCCGTCTGATCGATGGCCTGCACATGGAGGTTCACCAAAATGCTGCTGTCCGTATTGAGAAAATCGGCCAGCATTTCATCCGAAAGCTCCGGGGCGAGGATTTGCAGGAAGCTCACCGCGCCGTATTTGTCGCCCATGCCAAAGGTCTTTGCATTGCCGAAGCACAGGGAGGATGGAGCGATAAAGTCCTTGGTGGAAAGGCCAGAGGGGGTCATCCACTTCCAGTCAAAATTGAACAGCTCCCCGTCCGGGTGGAACACGCCATGCAGCACCGCAAGCCGTTCTTTGCCGTTCATCACATGGGCCACGGCTCCCATCGTCTTGAAGTAATCTAAGAGGTCAAGGCCGATGCGGTTCAGTCTGGCTCTTGCAGATTTCGGGCTGTCGGCCTCAATGGTGAACGTCAGGTACTTGGTCTTGACGATGCCGTTGTTGCCGTTTGCAAGCTGCTTTTGCAGGATGCCGGTGTACTCAGCCCGGATGTCGTCGAAGTCATCCCCCTGCGGCGCAATCTCAAAGCTCTTGGCGTACTGCACCGGGTCAACCCTGCGGTTCAGGAACGAAAGCTGGACGTGGATAGAGGCGTCCACATAGTTGTACAGGTCGCACAGGTGTTCAAAGATGGCCGTCTTGGTGTCCGGCTGGGCCAGCTGATAGCTGATGTCCTCAAAGGCAATGCACTTGGAAAAGGTGTTTTTCGTCAGGCGGCACACGCCGTCCGGGTACATGGCTTCATAGGGGATGGTGGCCTGCGCCGTATGGGGCTTGCCGTCGCCCTTGTACTTGCGGATTACCGCGTCAATTTCTTTTCGTTGGGCGCGGGTCAGCTTTGTTTTTTCGGGTTCTATTGGGATTTCTTTTTTGGACAATGGCCTTTACCTCCTGTTCCATTTGATGTTGCCGCATAAGGGCGGCGTAGGCGTTGTTGGTCTGGTAGGGGCGTTCCTTGGGGCGGAGGAAGCAGCACTGAATCATCTGCATTACCACCACTTCAAGGGGCTGGCCGTGACGCTCATACATGGCAAGCAAAAAGCCCGGCAGCATGATAAACACCATGAGCAGGGCCGCCGCACTGGTAGAGAGATAGTCACGGGTGAGAAAGTATAACGGGACGCCTACCAGCAGCGCACCGCCAAAACAGATCAGTTGCCGTTTGGTAAGGCCAAACACAACCTTGGATTTCACATGGGTTAAGTCCTTGGGGACAGTTACATAAGCCATCTGGCACCTCCTTTCACGACGGGTTCAGGGTAAGATCACATTCCACTTCGTTGCCCCACGCATCCCAGCCGGGGCATTTCTGTCTGGCAAACAGCTCCACGCGGGGCAAGTCGCCCGCCAGCTCCACGATCTTGTCACGGGTCACATCCGGCTTTTTGCTGTGCTGTTCAATCGGGCTGATAATGAACTGATGGACAGCGGCAGAATGACGTTTCGGTTTGCCGCGCTTTGCCAGCAGGCAGATTTCCGCGTTCCCCCTTGTCCAGTAACCCAGCCCGTAAAACCATGTAGGGCTTTTGCGGTTCTGTTTCAGCCAGACAAAGGCCACCGTCTTGAACGTAAAGCCCCATGCCCGGATAAGCTGCAACGCCTCCGGCAGCATGGGAAATGTGGCCCATAAAAACAGCAGACAGTCCTTGGCAGCCAGTGTTTCCACCGGCAGGGCGCACAGCTTGTCTATGCTCATGGTGGGATAGTGATTTTCCGCTGCACCCGATTTATTTTTGCACTCATACCGCCACGGCGGATCGGCGTAAATGATGTTGTATGTTGAAATAAATGATTTCCTCCTGTGTGTAGTTGATTTTTAATGCGCCGAGAATACGGATTTACTGATGCTGCCGGTCTTGAACAGGCAGAAGCACAGAAGCACCGTATAGCCCATGCAGCCCCAGATTGCGCCGGATATGTCAGAAGCGGAAGCAATGTTCTGTATCAGCACCGCATAGATACCGACAACAACCATGATTAAAAAGGCTTGGAAGCCCAGCGCCAGCAGGGATTTCAAGTAGTTCTGGCCCATGCCGCGCCACTCGCTGTTTCCCATGGTGGCAAGAGGGATAGGCCCTAACGAGGTCACGACGTAAATTTCAATCATGCGCCCGTAGGTTACAAGGAAAATACAGATGGCAAGGATGTTCATGGTAAGGCCCACCACAAGGGTCTGGAACCACAGGCCCAGAAGCCCGCCCACGCTCATAGCCTCCAACTGGCTTTCAAGGTCAGGTATCAGGCTGTTAAAGTCCACGGACGTTTCCCCGATAATCACACCGGCGCTTTGGTTGACGACGCTCTGGGTGGCGTTAAAGATGCCCATGACGATGTTCCATGTGTTGCTGACAATAAGAATGGCAAACGCAGACTTGAAAATCCAGCGGAAGAACATGGAACTGTCAAAGTCGTGCATATTGTTTTTCTCGGTTATCATCTGTATCAGCTCCATGCACATGACACAGGCAAGGATGGCCGCCGCAATGGGCAGCACTACCGTTTCGGACAGGTTTTGCAGCATATTGAAAATGCCGCTGTTCCACGCCTGCGGGGTGGCCCCTACATCGGCGGCGATTTCTCCGACTTTGGCATTTACATTGTCAAACAGCCCGGACAGGTTGCCCGTGATGCCGTCGATTAGAATACCTTTTATCCATTCTTCAATGATTTCACTAATCACGGGTAAACACCTCCTTTCCCGCACCCTCCCGGTCAGGCCGGGAGAGCGCGGAGGGGATTAGTGCGGATGGTTACGGACAAACGCCGGGCTTATCCCAGCAGACCGGACAGCAGGGGAATCAGGGTCACGCCGATCAGGGCCACACCGCCGCCAGCGACAAGCTGTTTTATACCCAATTAGGTGTAAAACTCTGCTCGATGGCGGGCGGCGGCGTACAAAAAATCTA
>ERZ772880.2524-NODE-2524-length-13857-cov-7.558397_pt1 | contig 13857 bp, 9 predicted proteins | sample MGYA00580577_ERZ772880 | MGnify/ENA primary metagenome ERZ772880 (study PRJEB29015, sample SAMEA2737705) | human gut metagenome | biome: human gut; feature: human-associated habitat; material: faeces | place: China | collected 2012 ... | reverse complement strand
TAGAGATTTTCCGGCAGTTGGGGCTTGTGGAGCAGCTTGACAGCGGGGCTTTCTACACCTTGCAATCGCTTCACAGCTATGCTATACTTCGGTTAGTTTTGTATAACTCATGCTTAGCTCTGCGGAAAAGCCCGGGTGCAGGGAGAAATGAGGAGGAAGTTTATGCTGGTAAAAGAGATCAGTGAGCAGCACATCCAGGACATTGGCCACGCCTTTGGCTATTATGATTACGGCGAAGAAAAGGGCATGGCCAGCTGGTTCCGTGACAAGGAAGCGGTTGTGACCTACATCTGCGGCTTTGTGCGGTGCGTGCTGACAGACGGCTTTCTGCACACCACCAGTGAGCGTGGCGAGGGCTACATTGCCTACAAGCTGCCGGGGCAGAAGGTCAGTTTCAAGGCGGCGCGGATCCTGCTGCGGGGGATGCTGCAATCCATGAGCCTGGGGGAGCTGTTTCACTTTGCACGGATGCTCTCCAAGGCCGGGCTCTCGTTGGAAGATGTGCTGAATAAGGAGAAAAAGCCCTGCATCTATGTGGGCATGGTCTGCGTGCGGGAAGCTTATCAGGGGCAGGGCTATATGCGCAAGGTCATGGATCTTGCCTTTGCCGAAGGCGATCGGCTGGGCATTCCCGTGGTGCTGGACACCGATGCAAAATCCAAGTGCGATAAGTATGTCCACCTGGGCATGAAACTTTACGGTACGCGCGACCTGGGGCCGGGCGGCACGCTGTATGACCTCGTCCGCTACCCGAAAAAGGCAGAATAAAATAGTAAGAGGGAGAGCTCCTTGCGGGGCTCTCCCTCTTGGTTTACAGGTGTAGATATTTTCCGGTGATGCTGGCGGGATCGGCGGCCACCTGCTCCGGTGTGCCGCAGGCCACGATGCGTCCGCCGCTCTCGCCGCCGCCGGGGCCAAGGTCCACGAGATAGTCGGCGTTGCGGATCACATCCAGATCGTGCTCAATGACCACCACAGTGGCCCCGCTGTCAATGAGGCGCTGGAACACGCCCAGCAGAGTGCGCACATCCAGCGGGTGCAGGCCGATGGTGGGCTCGTCGAATACAAACACGGTGTCGGCCTGCCCTTTGCCCATCTCGCTGGCGAGCTTGAGCCGCTGGGCCTCCCCGCCCGAAAGGCTGGGCGTGGCTTCGCCCAGAGTCAGGTAGCCCAGCCCCAGGTTGGAAAGGGTCTGCAGCCGGCTGGCCACCAGCTTGAGGTCGGCACAGGCGGCAAGGGCTTCGTCCACGCTCATCTCCATCAGGCGGGGCAGGCTCTCGGCCTGGGTGCCGTCCTTCCGGGTGCGGTAGAGGGCGGCGGCATCCTTCTGGTAGCGGGAGCCGCCGCAGTCCGGGCAGGTGATCTCCACATCCGGCAGGAACTGGATGTCCAGGCTGATGGTGCCGGTGCCGTCGCAGCCGGGACAGCGCAGGCGGCCCGTGTTGTAGGAAAAATCGCCCGCCTTGTAGCCCTTCTCCCTGGCAAGGGGGGAGCGGGCGTAGATCTTGCGCAGTTCATCGTGGACATTGGCATAGGTGGCCACCGTGGAACGCACATTGATGCCGATGGGCGTTGCGTCAATGAGCTTGACCTGCGCAATGCCCGGTGCAGTGATGCTTTCCACATGGGCGGGCAGAGCTTCGCCCTTGGCGGCGGCCTCCAGCGCGGGGATCAGGCTTTCCAGCACCAGCGTGGTCTTGCCGGAACCGGACACGCCGGTCACCGCGATGAGCCGCCCCTTGGGCAGCCGGACTTCCAGCGGTTTGACGGTGTGGATGGCCCGGGTGCGCAGGGTGATGGTGCCCAGCGCAAAGAGCTCCGCTTCCGGGGTGCGGGTGCGGGCCGAGAGGGTGTGCAGGTCGGCAAGGAAGGGCCCGATGCGGGAGGCCGGGCTTTGGGCCACCTGCTCCACGGTGCCCTGTGTCAGGATGGTGCCGCCGTTTTCACCGGCACCGGGGCCCATCTCAATGAGCCAGTCGGCATCCCGCAGGATCTCAGTGTCGTGATCCACCAGCACGATGGAGTTGCCGTCCGCGATCAGGTCATGCATCACGCCCCGCAGGCCCTCGATGTTGGAGGGGTGCAGGCCGATGGAGGGCTCGTCCAGCACATAGAGCACGCCGGTGGTGCGGTTGCGCACCGAGCGGGCCAGCTGCACCCGCTGGCGCTCCCCTGTGGAAAGGGTGGCAGCCTCCCGGTCAAGGGAGAGGTAGCCCAGCCCCAGATCCAGCAGGCGGGCGGCGGTGGCCTGAAAGGACTCGCAGATGCTCTCAGCCATGGGACGCATTTCCACGGGCAGGGAGGCGGGCACCCCCTCCACCCAATGTACCAGCGTGTCCAGCGTCATGCGGCAGGCATCGGCCAGCCCGATGCCCCGCAGCCGGGGAGCCCGGGCCGCGGCGTTCAGGCGGGAGCCGCCGCACGCAGGGCAGGGGCCCTGTTTCAGGAACCGCTCCACCCGCTTCATGCCCTTTTCGTCCGTTACCTTGGCAAGGGCGTTCTCCACGGTATAAACGGCGTTGAAGTAGGTGAAATCCATTTCGCCGGCCGCGCCGGTCTTGCTGTTCTGGTAGAGCAGGTGCACTTTTTTGGCGGGGCCGTGGAACACCATGTCGCGCTCTTCCGGGGTCAGCTCCCGGAAGGGAACGTTGGTGCGCACGCCCATCTTTTCGGCGATCTCCTTCATCAGCGACCACATCAGGGTCTGCCAGGGCAGCACTGCGCCCTCGTTGATGGAAAGGCTCTCGTCCGGCACCAGAGTGGATTCATCCACCACCCGCACGATGCCGGTGCCCTCGCAGTCTGGGCAGGCTCCGGTGCTGTTAAAGGCGAACTGCTCCGCGCCCAGCACCGGCACCTGTGCGCCGCACCGGGGGCAGTAGAGCGGGATCTCGGCCGCAATGTTCAGGCTGGGCGGCACCATGCAGCCGCAGCTGGGGCAGGGGTAGTGGGAGAGCCGGGAGAACATCAGGCGCAGGCTGTTCAAAAGCTCGGTCATGGTGCCAAAGGTGGAGCGCATCCCGGGCACGCCGGGCCGCTGGTGGAGGGCCAGTGCGGCGGGAACATAGCGGATCTCGTCCACCTGCGCCTTTTCGGCCTGGGTCATCCGGCGGCGGGTGTAGGTGGAAAGGGCCTCCAGATAGCGGCGGGAGCCCTCGGCGTAGAGGACACCCAGCGCCAGCGAGGACTTGCCGGAGCCGGACACGCCCGCAATGCCGACGATCTTGTGGAGCGGCACATCTACGTCGATGTTCTTCAGGTTGTGCACCCGCGCGCCCCGCACCCGGATGGCGGCGGGGAGAGCGGAACTGGATTCGTGGTTCATCGTGTCTCCTTTCTCTGAATGGGGTCACAAAAGGCTCCCCCACAGGGGAGCCGGAAAGATCATAAACCGAGAGGATCAAACCGCTGGTGTTCGAGCTGGTCGATCACCGCCTGCGCTGCCGGTGCAATGGGGGCGGGCACTGCGGCGGGGCGGCTGAGGTAGTAGCCCTGCAGCAGGTCCACGCCCAGACCGATGACGGTGCGCAGCTGGGCCTCGGTCTCAATGCCCTCGGCGATGAGCTGCATACTGCGGGCGTGGGCGTAAGCCACAATGTTGGAGACGATCTGCTGCTTATCACGGTCGGTGTCGATCCCGCGCACAATGGAAATGTCGATCTTGATGTACCGGGGCGAGAGCTCCAGCAGGTTCAATTCGTTGCTGTAGCCGCTGCCGTAGTCATCCAGCGCAAAGGATCCGGAGAAGCCCGGAACGTTCCGCTTCCGCTCCAGACATGCGCGGTCCAGATCTTCCTGTTCAGTGATCTCCACCACCAGCCGCTTGAGCAGCTCGGGGTAGCGCTGGGCATATTCCTCCACGTCCTCAACCGTCAGGCTGACATTGGCGATGGAGTTGATGAAGAGCAGGGCATCGCTTTGGAACAGGCCCTGTGCCTGCATGCGCTGGAAGATCGCGCTGGAATGGAACACAGTGATCCGTTCAATCTCATATAGGCGGCCCGTTTCATGGGCCAGCTGCATGACCTGAGCGGGGGAGTGCAGGGTGGGCAGATCCACCCGCATGAGGGCCTCGTAGGCTGCAATCCGGCCGCTGCGGGCAGAGTAGATGGGCTGGAAGTGGTAGGACACCAGCTCCTCCTGCAGCAGGAGCTCAAAGTCCTGCTGGGTCTGGGCGGCGTATGCCTCCTGATGGTAGCTGCCGATATCAAAATCACACATGCGGCCCTTGTGGGAATGCTTGACCTGATACATGGCAAAGTCGGCATATTTTTTCAGGGTGAGCAGGTCGTGGCCGTCCGTGGGGTACCAGGCAATGCCGCCCGAGATGCTGATGTGCAGCTGCTTGCCGTTGGGCAGGATGGACACGCTGCGCTGCAGGGCGGCACTCAGCAGCTCCAGCTGGGCGCGGAGCTGTGCCTGATCCTGGTAGCCATAGAAGAAGATCAGGAACTCATCGCCCGAAAGGCGGGAGCAGATGGTGTTGGCGGGCGTGTTGGCCGCAAAGCACTGGCCGGTCTGGCGGATGTACTGGTCGCCCCAGTCGTGGCCGTAGGTGTCGTTGATCTGCTTGAGATTGTCCAGATCCATCATCAGCAGGGCGGCACAGCCCAGCTTTTCGGGCTGCTGGAACAGCGCGTCACAGGCGCGGTCAAAGGCACGGCGGCGGTACAGGCCGGTCAGGGTATCGTAATCGCGCTCGTGCTCAATGCGCTGCTGCTCCAGCACCGTGGTGGTCATATCCTCAGCCAGACCCACCTCGGAGGCACTTTCGCCCAGGATATGGGTGACACGCAGGGTGATGTAGTGGGTGCTGCCGTCGGGCTGGGGGATGGCAAAGACCTTGTTGTTGGCCGGGGACAGGCGGTAGAACCACCGCTGCTCCAGTGTGCCCATCAGGGCGCGGAAAGCCTTTGGCGTGAGCGGATCAGGCTGCTCCTGTGCAAGGCCCAGCATGGAGAAGAAGTTATCAGTCACATAAACGCTGTCATCGCGCAGCTCATAGCCGCCCAGCTCCGCGCTGGCCAATTTCATAATGCGCAAAAAGCGGGTGGAGGAGTCCAGCACGTCCTTGCTCAGCTGGGTAAAGGCAGAGGAGAACTGATCCAGCTCCCTGATGCCGGTGGTGGACAGATGCGGGATGGCGGAGGAATCCGCTTCGGCAGCGGCTACCTCAGCCGAGAGCTTGGCTACGGGCCGGGCCAGCCGCCTGCTGATCAGCCAGCTGCAAACAAAGCCAACGGCCAGCGTGATCAGAATGATGAAGGAGAGCAGCTGCTGCAGCCGCTGGGCAAAAGCAAAGAGCTGCGCCTCGGGAACAGAGCCCACGAGAAGCCAGTGCTCGCCCGAGAAAGGGGCGTTCCGGCTGTAGAGGTTCAAGGGGGAGACCGAGGCAATGTAGAGGGAATCGTTGAAGAGGTAGCGGCGGGTCTGGGCACTGTGGAGGCGCAGCGTAAGGCTTTCGTCCGCAGAACCCGGCTGCCCGTCGCAGTGGGAACGGAGTACCGGATGCAGCTGCAGTTCAGAGGCAGAGAGCTCCTCCGTATCGGTCACGGCAAGGAAATAGGTGCCGTTGTTCTGCAGCTCAGAGCAGGGCAGATTCTCCCACAGATAGTCGGCCAGCAGCTCCACGCCGATCACGCCGTAAACGGTGCCGTCCGGCAGGATCAGGGGCTGGCTGTAGGCAATGGCCTCGTGGGTGTCCCCGGGCACCAGATAGGATCGTGAGGTCCAGTGGCCATAATCGGAGGCGGCAAGGCTGGCTTCGTCTTTATAGGCGGCCTGGAAAGGGGGATAAAGGAAGCCACGGTTTCCCAGTGCCCGGTAGCGGATGGTGGGGGACCAGCTGTTGTCCGTGGCAATGGAGAGGGACTGCACCAGCTGGGCCGGTGCCCGCACAAAGGTCAGGTCGGCGTTGCGCTGGGAGGGAGCGGCATCCGGGTCAAGATCCCGCAGGTAGATGGTGGGTATGAGGCTGTCCTGCTTCCGCTTATCCAGATCATGGGTGTTCAGGATAAGGAACACGCCGGTCACCGACTTGATGCGCAGGGTGCTGATGAGCTCCGGCGCGGCGGCTTCCAGCAAGGGATAGGCCGCGTCGCTGCTGCTGTCCAGCGTGCTCAGGCTGATTTCTCCCTCGTCCAGAAGCTGCTGGGTCAGGCCATTGATGGTATCGGAAAGGCTGGTCAGCTCCTGTGCATCGTGGAAGATGGACTGAAGATACCGGCTGCGGTTGTCCACCTGCATGGCAAGGATATCCTCGGCGTTCTGGTTCAGCTGGGGGCCAAGCCGGGTGGCGTGGACGGTAAAGGTCAGCAGCAGGATCTCCACCGCCAGCACAGCCAGCAGGGAGAAAAGGATGGTGCCGAAGATAGAATGGCCCGTCTGAGGGGCCTTTTGTCTGTGCGGCTTGCGGTTCTGCATCTGAAGGGCTCTCCTTTTGTGGTTGTTCCAGGGGCATCTCAGCCCGCAAAGGCGCTGAGAGCGGCCAGGGTCTGGCCGTACCAGGCATCAAAATAGGCATCGGTCAGGAACTCGGCTTCGGCTTCCTCGGGGGTCTGCCCGGCAGCCAGCCGCTCCATCACCGTGGCACGGTCGGCAGTGACACGGTCCTCCAGTGCGTACTGCAGGGTATTGCGGGCGCGCAGGGCATCCGGGAAGGCATGGGTGGTGTAGAGCTTGCTGCGATCGATGGCATCAATGGACAGGCTCAGCACCTTGTGGATGCGCTCGGAGACCGTCAGGCCGCTGTTCTCAAGGGCGGACATGCTGTTGGCGGCATAGGTCACGGGCATATAGCCGGACTGCACCGAGAACTGCAGGTTGTTTTCCGGCTGGGTGAACCATTTCAGGAAGGCAACGCAGGCGCTGATCTCGTCCTCGGTGCCCGGGATGACTACCATGCCGGCCCCCTGCTGGACGGCCACCGGCTCACAGCCTGCAAAGCTGGGGCAGGGCAGCGCGGCCATCTCGATGCCGTGGCTCTCGGTGTCGCTGGTCAGCACCTGGGTGGGGAAGAAGGAAGCGCTGGAGGAGGAACCGACATAGGCCAGCAGGCTGCCGATCTTGATATCGTCGCTGCGGAACTTGCCGCTGGCACTGCACCAGCCCTTGATGTAGGGGACATAGTAGTTATCCCACAGCCTGCGGAGGGTCGGCTTGTCAAAGTGCAGGGTCATCACGCCGTTCTCGGCATCAAAGATGGTCGTACCCAGTTCCTGTGCGCCGCAGAGCAGGTAATTGGTCAGCGCGTCGCGGCCATACAGGGCCTTGCCGTCGTTGGGCGCAGCCGTCTGGGCATCGGTCCAGTCGTAGTATTTGTGTGCGGCCTCGTTCAGCCCCTCCACAGTGGAAAGATCCGCATAGGTCACGCCCGTGGCCTCGGCAAAGGGGGCAAAATCGGTGGTGTTCAGGTAGAGCAGCTCGGTGGACTTTGCTATGGGAAAGACCTTGAGCTCCCCGTTGTTCATCAGGTCGCCCTCTTCGAGAAACCCGGCGATATAGGCAGACTTCTCTTTTTCGGTCAGGTAGGGGCTCAGGTCAACGGCAAGGCCCATCTGATCCAGCGTAAAGGCAGTGTCTGCGTAGGAGGAGACGATGTTGGGCAGCTTCTCGGCACCCACCTTGCCCTCGGCGGCGGCCAGCACGCTGGTCTCCAGGTCGTTCACGCTGCCCTGACTGGAGCTTTCGACCCGGATGTTCTTCTCTTTGCCCACGGTGGAGTTGAACTGCTCCACCAGCTGGTTGAAGCATTCCAGCTGATCGCCGTTGTAGTAGGTCCAGATCGTGATGGTGGTGGGCAGCTTGCTTCGGCCGCAGGCAGTGCCGCCCAGCGCCACGGCGGCGCACAGCAGCAGACTGACGGCAGAACGAAGGATTCGTTTCATTACCTTATCTCTCCCATTCCGACAAAATGGCTCACGGAAAAGCGGCGCGTCCTGTCGTTTCTGAAATGATACCAGACGAAAACATTGTAACACTTTTTCGGGGCGGGGGCTACTGATTTTTGAAAAAACACCCGAAAGCAGACGAAAAAAGAAAGAATCTCTGGCCAGCGCTTCCATTTTTCGTAAAGTCCGGATATAATACAAGCATAAAATACAACAAAAAGAATGGGAGAGCTTATGGCGCAGAAGAAGGACGAGGGCCTGAACGGCAACGAGAAGATCGAACAGGCGGTTTACCAGTTACAGCAGGAGCCCACGCAGGAGCAGCTGGCGCATACCTTGACCGTGATCCGTCGGCGGATGCGGGAAAACGGACAGGTCGTGGTGGCGGTGGAGCCGAACCCGGCCAGTGAGCAGATGCAGCTGCGGGCCCTCCGCACGGCCGATGGGGCCAGCTGGTGGTATGCCTTTACCAGCTTTGAAGAGGAGATGAAGGGTGCGGAAGCGGTGCAGTCCACCTTTCTGGTGGAGCTTGAAAAGCTGTTGGATGCCGCACTGCAGGTGCCGGAGATCCAGGGCATCATCCTGAACCCCTGGAACCGCACCATCCAGCTGGACAAGACCCTGCTCCGGATCATCAAGGGATAAGCACGAAAGGACCCGCCTGCCGCATTTTGGTGCGAGCAGACGGGCCCTTTTTATATGGTAAAGGAAGAAGGAGAATGGCAGATCAGGCTGCGTCGGTGCGGTCCTTCTTGAGCAGGCTCAGGATCACGGCACCCACCACGCTGCCAGCGGCCAGAGCCACGCAGTAGAGCAGGGCATGATCGACCACGGGGAACACGAAGATGCCGCCGTGGGGAGCGCGCAGGGCGCAGCCGAAGGTCATGGAGAGGGCACCGGCCAGCGCGGCACCGGCCACACAGCTGGGCAGGACGCGCAGCGGGTCGGCGGCGGCGTAGGGGATGGCACCCTCGGTGACGAAACACAGGCCCATGACGTAGTTCACGATGCCGTTGCGGCGCTCGTCAGGAGTCCACTTCTTGGGGCAGAAGGTGGTGGAGAGGGCAATCGCGATGGGAGGAACCATGCCGCCCACCATGACAGCGGCCATGACCTCGTAGTTGCCGGAAGCCAGCGCGGCAGTGCCAAAGACGTAGGCAGCCTTGTTGAAGGGGCCGCCCATGTCAATGCTCATCATACCGGCAACGATGGCACCCAGCAGGACTTTGGAGGTGCCGCCCATGGCGTTGAGGCAGTTGGTCATGGCGGTGTTGATCATGCCCATGACCGGGTTGATGCCGCACATCACGGCACCGATGATAAGGATGCCGCCCAGCGGGTAGATCAGCATGGGGCGGATGCCGTTCAGGCTGGCGGGGAGCTTTTCGGTGATCTTCTTCAGGAACTCGACCACATAACCGGCCACGAAACCGGCCAGCAGAGCGGCCAGGAAGCCGCCGGAGATGCCGGTGGTCTCACCATTGGCAAGGCCTGCAAAGTTGGTGCCGTTCATGGCCAGCACGCCGCCCGCAAAGCCCACGGCCAGGCCGGGACGGTCGGCGATGGACATGGCGATGAAGCCTGCCAGAATGGGAAGCATGTAGCCAAAGGCGGCGCTGCCCACCGTCTTGAAGAAGGCGGCGATGGGGGTGTTCATGCCGAAGTTTGAGGGGTCGATGGTGTAATCGTCCAGCAGGAAGGCCAGCGCAATCATAATGCCGCCGCCCACCACAAAGGGCAGCATGTGAGACACGCCGTTCATCAGGTCCTTGTACATCTTGCGGCCAAAGCTGTCGCCGGAGGTCTCCTCCTCGGCAGCGGCAGCACCGCCCTTGGCGTGATAAACGGGAACTTCACCGTGGGCTACCTTTTTCAGCAGCTCCTCGGGCTTGTGGATGCCGTCATCCACCCGGGCAAACAGCACGGGCTTGCCGTCAAAGCGGGCGGTCTCCACATTCTTGTCTGCAGCCACGATGATGCCGTCACAGGCTGCGATCTCGGCGCGGGTCAGCACGTTCTTGGCACCATCGGAGCCGTTGGTCTCCACCTTGGTGGGCAGGCCCAGCTTGTCACCGGCCTTGGCCAGCGCCTCGGCGGCCATGTAGGTGTGGGCAATGCCGTTGGGGCAGGCGGTCACGGCCAGAATGCGGTAGCCGCTCTGGGGGATGGCCTGCTGGGTGAAACTCTCCTCACCGAACTGGGCCTCCTCCTGTGCGTCGATGAGGGCAAGGAATTCGGCGGGGGTCCTGGCGGCCTTCAGCTTTTCCACAAAGTCCTCGTTCATCAGCATCTGCATCATGCGGGCCAGCATATCCACATGCAGGCTGCCGTTTTCGGGGGCTGCAATGGCAAAGAGCAGGTCGGTCTTGCCGTCATCTTCGGCGTTGTACTGCACCGGGGTGCTCAGACGCAGGGCGGCCAGGCTGGGCCGGGTGACCACATTCGTCTTGGCGTGGGGAACGGTGATGCCGTTGTCCACATAAGTGGAGGCCTCATCTTCCCGGGCGTAGAGCGCTTTCTTGTAGGCTTCTGTGTCGGTGATATTGCCGTGGGTGGCCTGCAGCTCTACCAGCCGGGAGAGGATCTCGTCCCGGTTGGAGGCCGCGGAATCCAGCTCGATGGACTTTGCGGTGAATAATTCCGTAATGCGCATAAGGGTTCTCCTCTCTTATAATTTGGCAGGCTTGCCCTCTCAGTCAAAGCCTGATGGCTTTGCCAGCTCCCCCAAAGGGGGAGCCAACGCATCTCCAAGGTCAGCAGAAGCTGAATCTGGGAGAGCAATGACGGAGAGGGTGAGCTGCCTTAAATTTGACCAAACAATTCTTCGATCTTTTCTTTCGTTGCCAGCCCAAGGCTGAACGCGGTGGCACTGCCGCAGGCGGTGCCCAGCCGGAGGGCCTGCTCATAGCTGCCGCTTTGCAGATAACCTGCCACAAAACCGGCCACCATGCTGTCGCCTGCGCCTACGCTGTTCACGACCTTGCCCTTGGGGCAGCCGATGCGGTGCACCTCGCCGTGCTCATCCACTAGCAGGGCACCGTTCCCGGCCATGCTCACCAGCACATTCCGGGCACCCTTTTCCTGCAGGACGCGGGCGGCGGCGGTGATCTCTGCGTCCGTTTTCAGCTCCCGGCCCACGATCTCGCCCAGCTCGTGATCATTGGGCTTGATCAGGAAGGGGTGATAGGGGAGGACGTTGACCAGCAGATCCTGGGTGGCATCCACCACGGCCCGCACGCCGTGGCCCTCCAGCCCTGCCAGCAGCCGCTCGTAGGTGTTCTGGGAAAGGCTCTTGGGGATGCTGCCTGCCAGAATGAGGATGTCGTCAGGCTGCAGGGTGTCCAGCTGGGCTTCCAGCTGCTGCATGGCGCTTTCCGGGATGCTGGGGCCTGCGCCGTTCAGCTCAGTCTCGGTGCCCGCCTTGATCTTGACGTTGATGCGGGTCATGCCCTCGGCCAGATGGATGAAATCGGTCCGGAGCCCCTGCGCGGCCAGACCACGTTCCAGCCAGGCACCGGTCTCACCGGCCACAAAGCCCAGAGCCACGCTCTCACAGCCCAGCTCCCGGAGCACGCCGGAAACATTGATGCCTTTGCCGCCCAGCACGCAGTCCTCCCCGGCGGCGCGATTCACCTCGCCCACCTCAAGGGGCCTGTCGAGACGGACGACATAATCAATGGCAGGATTGAACGTTACAGTGTAGATCATACCTCGGTCTCCTTTATCAGAGTGTATTGCCGGTATTTGGGGTTGGGGCACCGGTTCGTCAGGATGGCACCGCTGTGCAGATCACAGATGACGGCGGGGTAGACCTGCGCGAATTTGGTGTCGTCCACCAGGAACCACGTCTCCCGCGCCCGGCGGATGACCGCAGCCTTGACGGCGGCCTCCTCGGGGTCTGGGGTGGTAAAACCGGAATCCAGCGCCACGCCGTTGGCCCCCATGAACGCTTTGGTGAAATTGTACTGTTGGATGGCAGTCAGCGCAGCCGCCCCGATGATGGCCTCGGTCTGGGGCCGCAGCAGCCCGCCGGGCAGGAACACCCGGCAGCCTTTCTGGGCCAGCAGGCGGGCGTGGGCCACGCCGTTGGTCACATAGCTGGCGTTCAGGGCCGGGCCGCTCAGCGCCCGTGCCAGAGCCAGCGTGCTGGAGCCTGCATCCAGATAGATGAAATCTTCCGGCAGGATCAGTTCTGCCGCCGCCTGGGCGATGCTCTGCTTCTGACTGACGGCCAGCTCTTCCTTGGCGGCCATGGTGGGCTCATCGGTGCGGAAGGGGCTGTCCGGCAGGGTGGCCCCGCCGTGCACCTTGTTCAGTTTGCCCTGCTTGTCCAGCTCGTTCAGGTCGCGCCGGATGGTGGATTCGCTTGCGTTCAACGCCTCGCACAACTCCTGCACGGTGGCGGTGCGCTGCCGCGCCAGCAGGTCAAGGATGAGGGCGAAGCGTTCTTCTGCCAACATGAGGAAAGGTCACTCCTTTGGTGTTTTGTGATTGAACTTGAAGCTTTATGAAGCTTCCTGTCCTTATTATAGCAAGATTTCAGTCAAAATCAATCACAATGCGCCAGAAATAGCCGACAAAAATCACCTCGGAAAATTGAGCAGGTTGCACAACAACTGGGATACATTTGGCAAACGGCAGCAAGTGTGCTATGATATAAGAAAAATGCGGGAGGAACGCTATGACAAAGCCCAAGATCATCTTTTTTGACATCGACGGCACACTGGTGCCGCTCAAGGAGGGCATCCGCCCCAGAACGGTGGAGGCGCTGCAAAAACTGCGGCAGAACGGCATCAAGCTCTGCATCGCCACCGGCCGCGCTCCCATGGAAGTGCCGAAGTTCGAAGGGGTCACTTTCGATGCGTTCCTGACCTACAACGGCTCCTATTGCTTCACGCCGGAGCGCGATATTTTCAAAAATCTCATCCCGAAAGCGGACATTGCCCTGCTCCGCCGGAACGCCGAAGCGTTGGGGCGGCCCATGGCGTTGGCCACCAAGGACCGGCTGGCCGCTAACGGCTCCGACCCTGATCTGGCGGAGTATTTTGCCATCGGCGGGGTCGAGCTGGTGATCGCCGACGATTTTGATGCTATGGCGCAGGGCGAGATCTTTCAGGTGCTGATGAGTGGCAGGGAAGCGGAGTACCCAGCCATCCTGAAGGATGTGGAGAACGCGAAGATCGCCGCATGGTGGGACCGCGCCGTGGATATCATCCCGGCCAGCGGCGGCAAGGGCATCGCCGTGGAAAAGATGCTGGAATTCTACGGCATCGACAAGTCCGACAGCATGGCCTTCGGTGACGGCAACAACGATATCGAAATGTTCAGAGCCGTCGGCACCGGCGTCGCTATGGCCAACGCCTCTGCCCGGCTGCAAGCCGCCGCCACCGCCCATTGCCGCGATGTGAAGGAAGACGGCATCTATTGGTATTGTGTAGAAAACGGCCTGATATGAAGAGAAAAAGCCGGTGCACTTTCTTGGCGCACCGGCTTTTTTCTATAGGGGAAACTTACTGATTCTGAATGTACTCGTCAATGGCCTTCGCGGCTGCCTTACCGGCACCCATGGCCTTGATGACGGTGGCGGCACCGGTCACGGCATCGCCGCCGGCGTACACGCCCTCACGGCTGGTCTTGCCCTCGTCGCCCTCGGTGACGATGCAGCCGTGCTTGTTGGTCTCCAGACCAGGGGTGGTGGAGCGGATCAGGGGGTTGGGGCTGGTGCCCAGGCTCATGATCACGGTATCCACGTCCAGCTCAAACTCGCTGCCCTTCTTTTCAATGGGACGGCGGCGGCCGGAAGCATCGGGCTCACCCAGCTCCATCTCAATGCAGGTGATGGATTTGACGAAGCCTTCGTCGTTGGCGTGGATCTCCACGGGGTTGCACAGGGTCTTGAAGATGATGCCCTCTTCCTCGGCGTGCTCGACCTCCTCCTTACGGGCAGGCAGCTCGGCCATGCCGCGGC
>ERZ772880.2514-NODE-2514-length-13891-cov-8.971234_pt1 | contig 13891 bp, 11 predicted proteins | sample MGYA00580577_ERZ772880 | MGnify/ENA primary metagenome ERZ772880 (study PRJEB29015, sample SAMEA2737705) | human gut metagenome | biome: human gut; feature: human-associated habitat; material: faeces | place: China | collected 2012 ... | reverse complement strand
GATGCAAGAGTCTTAGAAACTTTCTTGCCATTCTTCTTTGCAGTTACCTTAACCGGAAATACCGCTGGTATTGTTGAAAAAACAGGCTGAAAATACTGGACTTGCGGAAAAGATTTAACGAAAAAATATTGCGGCAAGTAACATATAATACACACATAAGTGGCAGGCAAGTAACAAAATAAGACATGCGAAACAAATTGTATTTTAGAAAGGAATCCGCTATACTATGGGTATGATTAAACGTGATAGCTGAAGGGGAGGCTTTTATGGAGCAGCGATTGAAATTACCGGTGGGTATTGATGATTTTGAAAAAATCCGCAGAAATGAATTTTATTATGTGGATAAGACAAAGCTGATTGAACAGCTTTTACAGAACTGGGGAGAAGTCAGCTTGTTCACACGCCCGCGCCGTTTCGGGAAAACACTGAACATGAGCATGCTGAAATGCTTTTTTGAGATCGGAACCGACCATGCCCTGTTTGACGGGCTTTATATTTCAGGCAACAAAGAACTGTGTGATACCTATATGGGGAAATATCCGGTTATTTTTCTTTCACTGAAAGGTGTTGAAGGGCTGACGTTTGAAGAAGCTAAAGAAAATCTGCAACAGTTAATCGGAAATGAAGCAGGACGTTTTCCTTTTTTGAAAGAAAGTCCTGAACTGTCAGACGAAGAAAAACAACAATATCTTGCACTGACCACTTTCAAAGAAGGACGATATGTATTTGCAGACAGTACACTTACATTCAGTTTGCAGTTTCTATCCAGGTTATTGCATAAACACTATGGTCACAAGACCGTGATACTGATTGATGAGTATGATGTACCACTGGATAAGGCATTTCAGAATGGTTACTATAGAGAAATGATTTCGCTGATCCGCGGACTTTTAGGCCAGGCATTAAAAACCAATACCTCCCTTCAGTTTGCAGTTTTAACTGGTTGTTTACGTATTTCAAAAGAAAGTATTTTTACTGGGCTTAACAACTTTGCTGTTAACTCAGTGGTAGATGTGGAACATGACGAGCAGTTTGGATTTACAGACACAGAAGTTCATCAAATTTTGGATGATTATAAGTTAAACCAGCATTTTTCTGAAATGAAAGAATGGTATGACGGTTATCGTTTTGGAAATGCTGACATTTACTGCCCGTGGGATGTGATTAATCACGTAAAAAAGTTACTCATCGATCCTCAGGCAGATCCACAGGCCTTTTGGATCAATACCAGTGGTAATGGATTGGTCAAACGTTTTGTCGACAAGGCAGACAAGACGACACGCGATGAGATTGAACAATTGATTGCAGGAAATCCCATCGAAAAAAGAATTCGTCTGGAACTGACCTATGATGAGATAGACAACAGCATAGATAATCTCTGGAGTGTCCTGTTTACCACAGGATACCTGACACAGGTTGGAAAAGCGGTTGATGGTGTTTACCGGCTGGTCATCCCAAACAAAGAAGTCCGTGAAGTGTTTGTATTCCAGATACAGGAATGGTTCCGTCAGACGATTGTAGAAGACGCAAAACCAATGCAGGAACTGTGCCGGGCATTTTTAGATGGGGATGCAGAAAAAATACAAAAACACCTGACGCAGATTCTTGGCCGGATGATCAGTATTTTAGATACCAAAGCTCGTGATGAACAGAAGGAAAACTTTTATCACGGCCTGTTGCTTGGTCTGCTGCGGAGTGAACGTGACTGGCTGATCCGCTCCAACGTAGAATCTGGAGACGGTTTCTGCGATATCCTGATTGAGCCGGAAGATCCGGATTCAGGAATGGTCATCGAATTGAAATATACTGCGACATTCCGGGAACTGGACAGTGCCTGCGAAAAAGCAATGCAGCAGATCAGAGACCGCAGATATGACGAAGCCCTGCGGAATGATGGCAGGGAAAATATTTTGGCATATGGCATAGCTTTCTGCAAAAAGCGCTGCAAAGTCGTTTGTGAAAAACTCTAAAGATTGTGTCAAAAATAACTATCTCCTATAAAAAAGAAATGCTAACATAAGCTTGATATTGGCATTTCTTTTTCAAATTCTTCCACGGAAAGATTTAGTTTTTGAGCTCCTCGCCTGTGAAAAAATCTTTGTAAATTGAACAAAATGAACAAGGGGTGACACAATAAACACTGACTTTATTGTGTCACCCCCTTGCGTCTTAAACATGGGTTATTACGGATTACAGAAGTTTTCTTAGCATGATAGCAGAATCCACAGATTCTTTCTCCATTCCATCTGCAACTAACTGTTCCGGAGTTTTTCCTTCTTTCAGTTTCTGAACGATCTCGAGCAAGGTTTTCCTTTCTTCTGAACGACCTTCCGCAAGTCCTTCCTCCCGGCCTTCCTCTCGGAGAACATCTTCATATTTCTTTTCATCAAATTCAGTAAGACACATATCACACACCTCCCTGCGATGCTGTTCCAAAAAATCTCTAAGAATATTTTCCTCTATGCATTCCCTGACGGTAAGATCAATGTCTTCTTTTAATTCCATGGAATCCCGGTATTTTTTGATCTTTGCAACAAAGACCGCATACTCATATAAAACATGGCAGCTGTCCATGATGGACTGATTTTTTCCACTGTTTATGTTAATCATTGTGGCGGTCCATTCATATTCACCAGCTCCGGTATCTGTTTCAAAAGCATCTGATAACCGTAGAATCCTTCTTTCTTCTGCAAGCTCCTTTTCGCTTCCGTTGTAAAATACAATATAATGAGGACGCGGAATTTTCAACAGATGCTTGCTATACAGCCGCTCGGATCGGTGAATTAGTTTCCGGTACAGATCCGCATAATACAAAAATCCACGGAGTGGCATATTGGGGTTATAGGAACTCTGATGTTCGTAAAGACTCAAGGTTTTGTCGATTAGAAATGAAACATCATTTTTGTATTTCATGTAAATAACATCTTCCAGGGTCGTATACTCCAGATCATCCGGATTCGTATATGCGGTACCGTTTACCGCATTATACAGACTCAGCGCATTTTCTCTGTTTTCACCAAACAGTTTTCGAAATACGGTGTCCTTATATTTTTTATTTACATGAATGTTATCATTTGTTTTGTCATCAAATGCAGGGATTCCTTTCTTTAAAATCCTTTGTTTATCTACCTACATTATAGCATATGGCACAGAGATCACAACTGAAACAATTTGTCACTTGTCTGTCGCTTATCTATTGATTGATTGTTTGTTACTTGTAGCGATAATTTCGCCTAAAAAACTATTTGTAAATCCAGTATTTCCAACACTTCCGTGGAAAATACCAGCGGTATTTCCGGTTAAGGTAACTTTCAAGACTTCTACAAAGAAGACTGCTAAGACACAGACAAAGAAGCTGAATTACACATTCACAGTAGCTAAGGCAAGCGTTGCTTTATCTGGCGATTCAGCAGTTGCAGTTGGAAACACAACTAAGCTGACAACTACAAAGAAGGCTTCTGACAGAGCTAAGATTACTTACACATCCAGTGATGAAACAGTAGCTACAGTAGCTGCTGACGGTACAGTAACTGGTGTTAAGGCTACAATCACAGCTAAGCTTACAATTGGTAAAGATACAGCTACAGCTACTCATGAAGTAGAAGTAAAGAACTATGTTCTTTCTACTGTAGGACAAAGCAAGTTAACAGAGCTTACAGCTACTGTTACTGGTGATACAAAGAACCTTAAGGCTTCTGATTTTACAGTAAAGAATGAGACAACAAACGTTGTTTATCCAGTATCCAAGGTATCTGTTGATTCTAAGGATGCAACAAAGGTTACATTGACACTGTTCAGCGAGTTAAATGATGCTGCTAATTATGATGTAACACTTGATGGAACAACAAAGTCTTTCAAGGCTTCTGATGGAAAGGTTGCTTCTATCGCACTTGACCAGGCAACAATCCCATATGCAACAGAGACAGAAGTAAAGCTTGTTTCTAAAGATGCTAACGGTGTTGTATTAAAAGAGCTGAAGACAACAGATGCAGATGCTCATTATACATTTACAATTGATACAAAGGGAAATGGATATACAAACGGTTCTAAGTTATACTTAAATAAGGTAAACGATACTGCTGAAGCAACGATCGAGTACAAGACAGGAAAGTATGACCAGAATGGTAAGGCAGAAGGAAACATCGGACCAAACAAAGTTACAATTACTGCTGTAGATCAGGCTGTTGTAAACGGATTTGATGTAAGAATTGACAAGGCTACGACAACTAAGTTCGATAAGGCTAAGGATTCTAAGAAGCTTGCTGTAAAGGATCCAACACAGTACGCTGCATTCCTTAAGATTAAAGATGCAAACGGTAACGAGATCAAAGATTACAACAAATATACAGTAGAGTCTTCTGACAAGGCTACATTAATGCTTGGAGCATCTACTCTTGATTCTAAGCACAGTGTAAACGTAACTGCTGTTAAGGCTGGTACTGCTTACATCCTTATTAAGAAGGATAACAAGATTGTTGGTTCTGTAGCTGTTGAAATCGTAGCAGAAAGAACTGTTGCAACACTTGAGTTAGATTCTTACAATGTAACTCTTTCTAAGCAGTTAAAAAATACAAAGACTGTTACTGCAACTGTAAAGGATCAGTACGGTGATGATATTGCCGCTAATTTAAGCGTAGAGTGCTTATCTACAGATGTTTCTAACTTAAGCACATCTGCTGTAGCTGGAAGCACATATTACACAATCAACGGAAAGAAAGTAACTTTCAATAGTGAAAATGTTGCTGCTGGAAACTATGTTTACAAGATTTCTTACAAGAACAGTGATAACAAAGAAGTAGTTGCTAAGACTGTTTCTGTAGCTGTAAAGGATGCTAAGACTACCGTACCTGATGCTTGGAGAATTGATGTTGATAACAACAATTTCGATCTGAAGGTTGACAAGGATACAACAGCTGATAAGAATATCGCAATCCAGGTTGTTGGTATGAAAGATGGCATTGATGTTAAGTATGAGACAATTAAGTCCATTTCTGTAAAGGATGCTAAGGGAAATGCTGTTGTAACAACAACAAGTGGTTCTGCTGTATTAGTAAAGGCTATTACAACAGCAACAAGTGGTTCTGCAATCGTTGCTGATAAGAAGCTTGCTACAGGAACATACTCTGTAAAGGCTACAATCACAAACAACGAAGGAAAAGATATTGAGCTTTCTACTACATTTACTGTAAAGGATACTCAGGATAAGGCTTCTGTTGATGTAAAGGATAACACTGTAGCTGGTGCTACTGTAGCTGATGCTGTAAAGAATGCACTTACTGTAACATACGGTGAGACAACATATAGCAGCCGTTCTGACAAGGCCGCAGCTGATCAGCCATTAGTTATTGCAGCTGTTGAAGGTATCAAGAACAACGGTGTTAAGTTCACATCTGGAACTCAGACTGTTGCATCTGGTGAATATTTCACAATTACTAAGCTTGCTGTAACTGTAAAGGTTGACGGAAATGTTTATACAAACATGGAAGTTTCTGTACCAGGAGCAATCACAATCAAATAATTTTGGTTTGATGAATAGGTAAAAAAGAGAGTCGCGTTTCGCGGCTCTCTTTCTTTAATTTGTGCGCCTTGCGGCGCACGTTTCTAATGGGTGAAAGTCCCTAATCCGCCCTAGTAGTGGGAAGGATATAGCCAAGACCAAGGGTGTCCTATTCATAGCAGCGATTATGATTAACGTGAGGGGAATCTGAAGGAAGGTGGCGGCAAATCTCTGGTCTGACGAACAGAAATCACATCAGGCTATAGTTAAGGATAAGGCTGCAACACAAGTCAAAGTCCAATAACTACTCGGAATTAGCTATAGTAAATGTGGCAGATATATGGAGAGAAAGAGACGTGTGGTACCAAGTGAGGTCTCGTCAGCAGGTGGAAACGGAGTATGAAACTTGTAGTAACAACGAATGACGAGAAGTCAGCAGAGGTCATAGTACCACTGTGGTTGCAAACATAGTGGGAAGGACTGAACTTTAGGAGATGTGAGTAAATGAATGTAACCAAAGATGGATTTAAGGACAGACAACTTCATATAGAGGACTATCTGCAAATGGTATCAGCGGAACAGAAAGAGTATGCAGAAGTGTCCGCCCATCAGAGGATTGCTGAAAACAACGACATCATCACAGATTTTCAAACAGACAATCTAATGGAACAGATATTACATAAAGATAACCTTAACAAGGCTTATAAGAAAGTGAAATCAAACAAAGGAGCAGCAGGAGTTGACGGAATGAGCGTGGATGAACTTCTAGGCTTTCTGAGAGACAACCAAAAGCAACTAATCCAACAGATAAAAGATGGGAAATACAAACCAAACCCAGTCCGTAGGGTAGAAATACCCAAAGAAACAAAAGGAGAGTTTAAAAAACTGGGAGTGCCAACAGTAGTTGACAGAGTATTTCAACAGGCAATTACACAGGTGCTTTCTCCAATCTATGAGAAACAGTTTTCAGAGAACAGTTTTGGTTTTCGACCAAACAGAGGTGCACATGATGCACTGAAACAATGCCAGACAAATGTTAATGATGGATATGTATATGTGGTAGATATGGATTTGGAGAAATTCTTTGATACAGTAAGTCAGAGTAAACTTATAGAAGTTCTATCGAGAACCATCAAAGATGGACGGGTAATATCGCTCATTCACAAATATTTAAACGCTGGAGAAATCAGTAGAGGAATGTTTGAAAAGACAGCGGTCGGAATGCCACAAGGTGGACCATTAAGCCCACTACTAAGTAACATAATGCTGAATGAAATGGATAAGGAACTTACACGCAGAGGACACAGATTTGTCAGATATGCAGACGATTGTATGATTTTCTGTAAAAGCAGAAAAAGTGCGGAAAGAACCTTAGAAAACATAGTGCCATACATTGAGGGAAAATTATTTCTTAAAGTAAATCGTACCAAAACGAGCGCGGCACATATCAGCAAAGTCAAGTATCTTGGCTATAGCTTTTATAGATATAAATGTAAATGCAGATTTCGAGTACATCCAAAATCAGTGGAGAAGATGAAGAATAAAATCAGAGAACTAACTGACAGAAGTAATGGATGGGGAAATGAATACCGAGCATTGAAACTTACACAGTTTATCAGAGGATGGGTAAACTACTTTGGAAAGGCAGATATGAAAAGTCTGTTGCGGAGTAATGATGAATGGTTACGCCACAGAATAAGGGCAATATATTGGAAGCAATGGAAGAAAGTCAAAACAAAGTTCAAAGAACTCAGGAAGTTAGGAGTAGAGGAAGAAAAGGCATGGATATGTGCCAATATGCGAAATGGAAACTGGTATTGTAGTGGATATTTTGTGCTTCAAACTGCTTTTAACAATAAGAAACTCCGTGAATTGGGATATCCTACATTCACAGAGTTCTATTTGAAAATATGTGAAAAATAAAGAACCGCCGTATACCGAACGGTACGTACGGTGGTGTGGGAGGTCGGTAGATAAAATAATTATCTACCTCCTACCCGATTAAGTAACTTATTGGTTGAATTTGAAAACAAAATGTTGATAAACGAATAAAAAGTATGAAATTCATCAAAATATGTTGAAAAAGACAAGACAGGGAAGTATACTGTATGAGTAGGAATGTATACGAGTATATGGAGGGCTTTTGAATGGCAGTAAGTTATAAGCGTCTTTGGAAAATTTTAATAGATAAGAATATGAAAAAAAGTGATTTGGAGAGAGATGCACAGTTGACACATTATTCTATGTCTAAACTCACCAAGGAACAGGACGTTTCCACAGATGTATTATATAAAATATGTTCTACTTTGAAGTGTGGGATTGAAGAAGTTATGGAATTTGTTGATGAAGATGAGGTGAAAAAGTAATGGCAAAGAATTCAAGTTTAAATGCTGCGAGTGTTGCGAAGCAGGATGAATTTTATACTCAATATAAGGATATACAAAATGAACTCAACCATTACGAAAAGCATTTTAAGGATAAAACAGTATTATGTAATTGTGATGACCCATTTGAAAGTAATTTTTGTAAATTTTTCTTACGTAATTTTAATTATTTAGGGCTTAAACGCCTTATATGTACATCGTATAGCACATCATCTGTTGTTGGAAAGCAGATGACATTGTTCGATTGGATGGATGAACCTGTTGTGACTGGAAATGGATATGTGATGGATATAAAAGAGGTTCCGATGGCTAATGGCAGAGGTGTTTCGGATGAAGACATTGATAATCTGTTAAAATCAAAAAAGAGCGGTGTGAAAAAGTTAAAAGGTGACGGTGACTTTCGTTCGGAAGAGTGTATTGAATATTTAAAGCAAGCGGATATTGTAGTAACCAATCCGCCATTCAGCCTTTTTAGAGAATATGTGGCACTGCTTATGGAATATGATAAAAAGTTTTTGATTATTGGTAATCAGAACAATATTACTTATAAAGAAATATTTCCATTGATACAGCAAAACAAAATATGGTTAGGGTGTAAATTTGGAGATATGGCATTCCGAGTGCCAGATCATTATGAGCCAAGAGCAACAAGATTTTGGATAGATGAAAACGGACAGAAGTGGAGAAGCTTCGGTACAATCTGTTGGTATACAAACTTAGACCACGAGAAGCGACACGAAAAACTTATTTTATATAAAAATTATTACGGAAATGAAAGCGATTATCCGAAGTATGATAATTATGATGCCATAAATGTAAATAAAGTGGCTGATATACCTAAAGATTATTTTGAATGTATGGCAGTTCCTATTACATATGTGGATAAGCATAATCCAGAAGAATTTGATATTATCAATGCCAATGATATTAGAACAAATCCCGAAACGCCTGTGAAAGGACACGGACTAATAAAAGATAAAGATGCCGTAATAACTACATACGCATATAAGTACGATGAAATAGCAAAAAATAGCTTGACATATGTAGCGGAAGAAAGTCACAATTATTTGACAGACAGACAGACAGACAGACAGACAGACAGACAGACAGACAGACAGACGCATTACTTATGCAAGAATTGTCATCAGACGCAAGATGTAACGGAATTATGGGAGTGCCAATCACATTCCTCGATAAATACAACCCAGACCAGTTCATTATCGTCGGACTTGACAGATATGTCCCAGACAATCCAAAATATGGACATAGATTTACAGTCAATGGACGAGAAACATATGCAAGAATTCTCATTAAGAGAAAACTGTAGTGGTGTTATGGGAGTACCGATTACATTTCTTGACAAATATAATCCGAACAATTTGAAATATTGGGATTAGCAAATAGTGCGAGATATATTGGAGAGTTTCCTTGCTATACAGCAGTTGATGGTAAAAAAATATATAATCGCATTTTAATCAGAAGGAGAAAAGGCAATGAAAATTGAGCCAAAATCAATAAAAGTCAGAGATATATTTGAAGGTTATACAGATAACGGAGATGATGGAGTCTTTGCTTATGGTAGTAAATTAGCAATACGCCCTGCTTATCAACGAGAGTTTGTTTATGATACAGAACAGGCAGAAGCAGTTATACATACAATACTGAAGGGATTTCCTTTAAATGTTATGTATTGGGTCAAAGTTGGGAACGACCAGTACGAGGTGCTTGATGGTCAGCAGAGAACCCTCTCAGTAATGCAATACCTGCAACATAAATTTCCGATTACCCTTGATGATAAAAAATATTATTGGGATGCACTGCCAGATGATAAATACAATGCAATTATGAATTATGATTTTATGATTTATATTTGCGAAGGAAACGAATCTGAAAAGTTAGATTGGTTTAAGGTTGTAAATATAGCTGGAGAAAAGCTGACAGACCAAGAACTTAGAAACTCTGTTTATACAGGCGAATGGTTGTCGGATGCCAAACGATATTTTTCAAAGCGAAACTGTGTTGCCAAAGGCTTGTCTGATAGATATATTACAGGTGATCCTAATAGGCAGGAACTTCTTGAAAAAGCATTAAAAGGGATTTGTGACAATCAAGGAATTAAAGATATTACAGAATATATGGCTGCTCATAAATCCGATAGTGATGCGGACGAATTATGGCAGTATTTTCAAGATGTAATTAGATGGGCAGAAAAAATATTCCCGAAATACTATTCAGATATGAAAGGATTAGACTGGTGTCATCTTTATAATAAGTATCATTCTAATTCGTATAATTCTTCTGTGATGAATACTGAGGTAAAAAGACTTCACGAAGATGAAGATGTCCAAAAGACGAAGGGGATTTATGAATATCTTCTCTGTAAAGATTTTGACCCATTTGCAGGAAGACTACTGAATTTAAGAGCTTTTGATAAGAGAGATAAATTGGCGGCGTATAGCAAGCAGGATGGAATATGTCCTATTTGTGGACAACATTTCGAGTTTAATGAAATGGAAGGAGACCATATCAAGCCTTGGAGCAAAGGTGGGCACACAACGCCAGATAATTGTCAAATGTTATGCAAGGATTGTAATGGGAAAAAGACGGATAAATATTGATTCAATTTTATGTTACATTCCTTGGTTCTATAATGGTTAGAAAAGTGTCAAAGGAGAAATAATTTTATGAAAAATATGAAAATTGACGCTAATGGAACAGAAATCAGAGTGATGGGCGATGTTGTAAATGAGGATGCTTACATTTCCTTAACAGACATTGCCAAATATAAAAATCCAGACAATGCATTTATCGTAGTTGCAAATTGGATGCGTAATTATTCGACAATTTCATTTTTGGGGTTGTGGGAACAAATTCATAATCCCAATTTTAAACCTATCGAATTCGATAGGTTTAAAGCAGAGTCGGGCGATAATGCATTTACATTGACACCGCAACAATGGATAAAGGCAACAGACGCAATTGGTATTATTTCAAAATCAGGTCGATATGGCGGTACATATGCACATACCGACATTGCTTTTGAATTTGCTTCGTGGATTTCGCCAGAGTTCAAACTTTATATCATCAAGGATTATCAGCGATTAAAGAAAGACGAAGCAGAACGACTTGCGATTGGTTGGGATGTAAAAAGAGAGTTATCAAAAATTAATTATCGTATCCATACAGATGCGGTAAAGGAATTTCTGATAGCACCTACATTATCTCCACAGGAAATGGCTTATACATATGCGTCAGAAGCCGATATTCTTAATATGGCATTGTTTGGAAAGACGGCAGCCCAGTGGAGAGCCGAAAAGGGAATCAGCGGAAAGACACCAAACATCAGAGATTTTGCTTCGGCGGAGGAATTGGTGGTACTCATCAATTTGGAAGATACAAATGCTGATTTAATAAGGCAAGATGTGCCGAAACTTGAAAGATTGAGGATTCTGAGAGAAAAGGCATACCGTCAGCTCGAACTTCTTAAGAAGAATCAGGAAACACTTGAAGCGTTGAAGCAGAATCTTATTGAGGATACAGGAAACAAAGAATACTCTTAATAATTGAAATTGAGAAACAGAGAAGTTTTTAGATTGATAAAGCGAAAAGAACTTTGGAGGGATTGTTATGCCTACAGTTAGTGAGGTTATTGATAAAGAATATAGAAAAATTATAAAACAGAGATATCCTGAATATAGTGCTTCTTGGCCTATTGTTAGCGGATATAATATATTAAATGGTCCATATGGTAACTATATTATATGCATTTTTAAACATACAGGAAACAGTGGAATGGTGGCCACTTCCGTTGTGGAGTTTAATGTTGCGAATACAGGTGTGGAATCCATATCTTCTTGTAATATTGATAGTGTAAGAGATAAGGTTCGTTCTTCGTTCCATTTGTCAAATATGGATTCAGTAGTTATTCTTGAAGTTGATGGAAGTAATTTGGATACTGAGTTGCAAAAACTTTTAGAAGAACATGAATTTGTAATGGGAGTGAAGAAAATGAAAATTTTTTTGAGCCATAAAGGTGCAGATAAGCCGTTGGTAAGATTATATAAACAAACCTTAGAATTATTAGGCTTTGAAGTTTGGCTTGATGAAGATGCAATGCCTGCTGGTACAGCACTACATAGGGGAATATTACAAGGATTTAAGGATTCATGTGCAGCAGTTTTCTTTATAACTCCAAATTATAAGGATGAAGGCTTTTTGGAGACAGAGGTTAATTACGCTATAACAGAAAAAATGAATAAAGGTGATAAATTTTCAATTATTACTTTGGTATTTAGTGATGATAAAGGTAAAATAGGAGAAGTACCAGAACTTTTGAAAACATATGTATGGAAACAACCAACAAACGATTTAGAAGCACTTCAAGAAATTATAAAAGCCTTGCCAGTGAAGTTGGGGGATGTTCGATATAGATAAGTTTGATAACGCAATCATGATAACAAATTGATAACACCGCTCAGTACAGTCTGGGAACTTAGGACAGTGGAACACATATAAAACCAAATAGAACCATGATGCCGATACAAAAATGTATAGTGATAAGGATTTGTTTGCGAGTTTGAATAACGGACAGAAATGCCGAAAGCCTGTATTTATGCGGGTTTCCGGCATTTGTTTTATCGAATGGCTCTAGTTGTGGGGAGAGTAATGGAGTTATCAGTTTTGAAAAGGTAAATAAAAAAGGAAGAAGGTACAAGCTATGTTGCCAACAAGAGAGGAAGCACTGAAGTTAATTCGTGATGGGTTATTATTTAATCCGGGACCTTGGGGAAAACATTGTTTAACAGCAGCACACTGTGCAGAAAAAATAGCAAGTGCATGTGGTGATATGGATGTTGAGAAAGCATATATATTAGGTTTACTACATGATATAGGAAGAAAATTTGGTGTAAGACATCTTGGACATGTTTATGATGGATACGTATATATGAAATCATTGGGATATGATGAAGTAGCAAAGATATGTTTAACCCATTCTTTTAATAATCATACGATAGATGAATACATCGGAAAATTTGATGTTACAGATGAAGAATTGACAATTATAAAAACTGAATTAGCAAAGACTATATATGATGAATATGACCGGTTAATTCAATTGTGCGATTGCTTGGCAGGAGCGGAAGGAGTTCTTGATATAGAAAATAGGATGAATGACGTAAAGAAAAGGTATGGCTTTTATCCGCAGGACAAGTGGAATTCCAATATGAATTTGAAGCAATATTTTGAGGGGAAAATGAATAAAGACATTTACATTATATGTGAGAAAGATACATTTGCACCAGGAGATTTATGATCTTATAAATATATTTTCACTACAAGTTTTATGAACAGGTTGGAGGTGGTTAAGTGGATATTTTATTTAAAAATGATGATTTTGTATTTTCATACAGAGTTGGTGGTATTTTGAAACATAATGGTAAAATCTTGTTACAGCGCCCGAAGAATGATGATTATGCTATTATTGGCGGACATGTTGTAGCTATGGAGACAAGTATGGATTATGGAACTAATACAGAAGCTTATCGTTTGTTGAAAAAGATGTCTGATAAGGGTAGGATTAAGCTTGTTGGAAATGGACGGTCAGCACATTATGAATTGATTTAATAAACGCACAATAAACGCACGCATGCGTTTATTGTGCATCATGTTCGATAAGTAGATGTTTTTCAAAGAAAGAAAAATATTGTATAACGGTAAAACAATTAAACGACTAATTATTTATACCATTTCATCAATATTGCTTCATAGCAAATATCCAGCACATTAATTGTTTTTCTCATTTGTGTTATCCTCATTTTTTACATTGGTATAATCATAATATATCATGATTCGCACCTCCGGTGCTTAACGTTGCTTCGCAACTATTATGATCAAATTGTAGCAGAAAATGGAGATATGGCAACTGGATTTTTCTAAGATATTTCCCATGCATGAAGTATCAAGAGTTGTAATCAGTACATTCTTAGGATTTAGATGAAAAATAGGATTT
>ERZ772880.2504-NODE-2504-length-13925-cov-4.194304_pt1 | contig 13925 bp, 18 predicted proteins | sample MGYA00580577_ERZ772880 | MGnify/ENA primary metagenome ERZ772880 (study PRJEB29015, sample SAMEA2737705) | human gut metagenome | biome: human gut; feature: human-associated habitat; material: faeces | place: China | collected 2012 ... | reverse complement strand
CACCTAATCTCTTACTTTGTGATTCACGGCCGTTCTTAGAACTACCTACACCTTTTTTATGTGCCATTTCTTTTCTTCTCCTTTAAACGTTAAGCAATAACTTCTTTAATACTCACCTCAGTGAACTGCTGACGGTGACCGTTCAATTTACGGTAACCTTTTCTTCTCTTCTTGTGGAATACCAGCACCTTGTCACCTTTTACCAGCGGAGATAATACCTCGCATACTACCTTTGCGCCCTCTACAGTAGGAACACCCACTGTTACCTCACCGTTGTTATCTACTAACAACACCTTGTCAAACTCCACAACAGCACCGCTTTCCGCGTTCTGAATGTGATGAACGAACAATTTCTTGCCTTGCTCAGCCTTGAACTGTTGTCCGTTAATTTCTACGATTACGTACATCTGTCTTAAAATCTTTTAAACAGGTTAGGTCCCGGGGGTGGGCTCCGTCTCCGGCTCCACTTATTTACCCTCTGCGGAAAATCGAGTGCAAAGATAGAGTTTTTTATTTAATTCCACAAACATCTTCTTGAACTTTTAAAAAGCCACGCATAAGACGATGAGAATACAGAGCTTTTTACTACCTTTGCAACTAATAATATATTACTATTATCCAAATAAAGATGCAGGAAACAAATAATATGTTATCAGTTCTTAACAACTATACGCTAGACAACCCGGATGAGATCGCTAAAGAAATAGCCAACGACTTCCGCAAGCGACGTATAGAGAAGAATCTGACACGCGAACAAGTGTCGGAGAAGGCAGGTGTAGCAGTCAGTAATATCGTGCGATTCGAACAGAAAGGTCTTATCTCACTCAAGAACCTTATCGGCATAGCAATGGCATTAGGTTACACTTCGGAGATAAAGAAGCTTTTTTCCGAACCAAAATACTCCACCATGGAGGAGCTACTACAAATCCGCAAGAATACCAACAAGAAAAAAGTACATAAGTAATGAGAATCAAAAAAATAGAAAGACTTATCGTAAAGTATCACGAACAGATAGTCGGGACGCTTTCGCTCACTCCCGACAACAAACAGTGTGCTTTTGAATACGATAAAGCATGGCTTTCCAACGGTTTCAGTATATCCCCATTGGAACTTCCGCTGAAACCGGGATTGTTCATCGCAAAGCCCTCACCTTTTTATGGGAATTTCGGTGTTTTCGAAGACAGTCTGCCCGATGGCTATGGTCGCTACCTCTTGCATAAGGCCTTGCTCAAAGAAGGCATCAACGATACCCAATTGTCAGCGCTCGACCGTCTAAGTCTAGTGGGAAATGGGGGTATGGGAGCACTCACATACGAACCGGAAACCAGCATAGGTACTTCGCATGAGCCCCTTGATTTCGATCTGCTGCAAGAAAAGGCCTTAGAAGTGTTGCATGAGAAGAACGACGATGACGTAGAACTTCTTCTTTTTAACAGCCGAAATAGCGGCGGATGCAGACCCAAGGCATTGTTCTCCAACAATGAAGGGCATTGGATGGTGAAGTTCCGCCATACATACGACCCTCAAGACATGGGATTGATAGAATTTCATTACAATGAGTTAGCACGACAATGTGGCATCCGCATTCCAGACTTCAAACTGATCAACGGTAAGTATTTCACGACACGCCGCTTCGACATCTCGCAAGATGGAGAACGTTTGCATACAGTCACAGCCGGAGGACTGCTTAACATTCCACTATCCAACCCAATTCTCGATTATAGCAACTTACTGGCCCTAACTGGCTATCTAACGCAGAATCCTTTAGAAGTGGAAGAAATGTTTCGTCGTATGGTTTTCAACTATTTCACAGACAACAAAGATGATCATTGCAAGAATTTCAGTTTCACAATACAGAAAAGTGATACCAGCACATGGCAATGGCATCTTGCTCCCGCCTACGATCTCACCCTATGCACAGAGGGTTATAATGGTGAACATGCGACTTCGGTCAATGGAACCGGACATCCCACCATTCAAGACATGATAACCATCGGTACTAAAAACAAGATGAATAAACCGCGCTGCATACGAATCATTGAAGAGGTTAGGACTGGCTGCGGAGATTTGTTGCGGAACAAAGACTGGGAGTAATTTCGACAATAGGAGCTGCCTTCCAATCTATCAGACCATCCGCCGTACGTAAGTCCATAAAATCAAAATCCATAAGCCATCGTTTCAATTTCTCTTCCGCTCCACGCAAGCCATAATACGATTTGAAACGACGGATATAATTTAAGTCCTCAATCATCGGTTGCTCCGCATCCAGATCACGAGGATGGATGTAAGCCAACAAATATTCCGGACATTCACGTGTCCATTTCCTCAATAATCTATAGGGAACCAAGCGGAAATAGCCTCCTCCAGAGAAAACGATATGCTTTCCCCATATCTTACGATACACGATCGGGAATTCTTTCATCCTTATTCCGTTATATTCCACCCAGCTAGGCACCGCAGAAACATATGATGGCATTCCTCCATGCGCATGATGCGCAGGAAAAACCGAGCTATCCATACGAATTCCCAATTCATGCAATATCTCGATAGCCCACCCCTCGCTCTCACGGATCGAGAAGCCCGGCGCACGAAAAGCCTCTACCTTCTGTCCCGTTATATCCTCCAGCAATTTTATGGAAGAAGAGACATCCTCTTTGAATGCCTCCCTCGATTGTTGCCACACTAACTGATGATTCATCGTATGGCTTCCCACCTGATACTTGGATGCAATCTGCCTCACGATATCCGGATATGTCTTGGCGATCCAGCCGATCACGAAAAAAGTAGCCTTCGTATCAGTCTCCTCCAAGATACGAAAAATGCGCTCCATATTCTCATAGATACGCACTTCAAACCCTTTCCACTGCTCTTCAGAGCGTGTAGAATCGTTATCGAGGAGATGAAACCATTCCTCGATGTCGAAAGTTAGTATGTTCATATTTTGTTAAATCAAGATCTTAATTTAGATTTTCGAAAAGAAGGATTCAGATATTTCACCAAACCAGATAATATACCCATCAACATTGGTAAAGGGTCTTTTAAAGATCCATCCTGATAAAATATATTCTTACCTAAAAAGCAGAACCAAGAGGGATGGGAACTAAATCTTTGGGGAGAAAAGATAAACCACATAACATCCAGTCCCCAAAAACGTAATACTTTTCCGATATGATAAGTATAAGTTAAGATCGGTTCATCCTTCATATCATGAACGATCATTTCCGGATAATTAACTCCTGCTATATATGCAGCATGTATACTTGCCGGTACACGAGGATTTATTTCTATAACTTTATATTCCCCCGATTTGCTCTCCATAATATCAAAGTCGGCAAAACCAACCCAATCCAAAGCATCTAAAATATCTTTACAGATGCAGACCAAAGTCTCATTTTGAATCGTCTCACAATAACAACTAGTCCCTCCTTTTAAAGGGAAATAACGCATGATTCGAATAATTACGGCTTCATGGCACCCCCCGCTCTTATCACGATAAAGCATCACATTCTTTCATCCATCTTCCCCCGCATGTAAGCGATATACCGCTCCACGGCTTCATGGGCCAGCCGGCGGAACCGATCCTCGTCATCCAGATGTTCCCAAAGGAGATCCAACAGGCGGACATAGATGCTAAAATGCATGTCTACACCTTTTTTAAAGCGTTATAGGTACTGCCGCCCATACCTCCGGTTACGCAGACGATGGATTTGGTCAGCTTGGTGACTTTCAGCAGCGTGTCGATGTAATCACCCAGACGGGGAAAGGATTGTTGTCGGTACATATGTGATAATCGTATTAATTTCTCTGAAATCCGTCCGTGTGGGGGTACGGCAGTCCCGATACCTCCCGGTCGTGCCACGACCGGTAATCTTCCGCAGGGAAAACGGGGACGGTCAATCGCTTATAATCCGGCTCGTCGATCCGCAAGATATGCTTGTAAGCGTACGAACGCAGCGAGCGATCCGTTACGGACACCATCACGACCGGAAACGGATACCCGAACAGGCGCATCGGCGTGGTCTCGCTGTCCGGGAACGCACGACGCAACTGATAGGCCGAACGCTCGAAGGCGACCCAGTAAGGCCCCGTACAATACAAGTGCATGGAGGTATGGTTCGCACGCTCGCGCCCCATGATCTCGCGCAAATGGTCGTTCAGCAACGCCACCAAACGAACGCCGGAAGGAAGGGTAGACATCAAATTTGAATTTTGAATTTTGGATTATGATTTAAACTGTCAACTGCCACTTCTCAGCTGTCAACTGATTCGTGGCCCAGCCATCTATCATAGTCGCCCAGCCGGCGGATCAAAGATAATTTGCTTTTCTTAGGCGAGGGATCGACTTGCCAAGGATCCACTAGCTCGTGTGCCATGCGACGGTAGAGAGCGTTATCCGTACAGCCGTACAAGGTGACCAGCAACAGGGCACGGGATTGCGGTGCTTTCACGACAGGCAATAAGCCGCGCATCGTGTCGTGCAAGCGAACGAAAGCCTCCTCATCGCCCGACAGCTTATAGGTCGGGAGGAGCAACGCGCACAGCTTGCAGCGCATCACGTCTGTCTCCGCACGCAAAGAGGCATACCCCCGCAGTACCTCGCCGGCCAATCGTCGATCCTCCTCGCAGACACTGCCGGAAGCATGGTAACGTCCCAAGGCCTCGTGCAGGCCCTCCGACAGGCGGTCGTTGTCCAGATGGGTATAAACGTGCTTGCTCTTCGCGTTCAACTCGATCAACTCGTACTCACCCGCCTTTACCTCGAACAAGGGTACCCACATGCAATCCAGTATGCGTGCCATCACCTCCTTATGACCGCCGCCCGGCTGGATCACCACCTCGGCCTCCATCCCGGTAAAATAACCGGACGTGATGCGTACCCGATCCCCCTTCAACAAGCGGGTGCTCTCCGGCACGTACACCGGGAGCTCGTTGGAGTAAGCCTCCGCCACCCAACGCAAATTCGCCATCTCCTGATCCAAGAGGTGCGGGAAATAGGTCGTACTCCCGGAAGAGACACGGGGAAGGAAATTATACAAGGGGAGTGCCTGCTTCATGCGGAAGATTTCCTCTACCGAAGAACGGATAAACACGTAGTTGAACAGCAAAGGTCGCCTCGTGTTGACCAGCTTGCCACCCACCTTTCGCACCTCCACGTACGAGGGGGCGAAATACTCGAAAAGAGTCTCTCCCCGACGTTCCCGCCGGGAAAGCTCCACGTCCAAACCTTTGGAGGGGCTGATCCGGTCACGCCGTCCACCCGCGGCGGTAGGAAGCGTGAGCACGTACCAGCGCACGGCTTTCAAGTCATGACGCTTGCCGGCCTGTGTCAGGCCCCCCTTCGGACGATCGTTTCTCAAAATATGCGTCGGCATGATTCTCTTTTCCCTAAGATATACGAGGAGTTCCCCTCTGATTAAACGACAATTCAAAGCCCTGCCAAGCGTACCCTATTTACGCCTAACACACAGCACTTTAAGTTTTCAAATATGGCATTTCTGAAAATTACCATACCTAGTGAATATTTAGCTACTCGGGAAGTAGCGTAAAAGGAGGTGAAAATTACCCAGTTGTAGAGACGGAGCATGCTCCGTCTCCCATCGTCTGACGGTAATTTAAATACCATTTTGAGGAGATGAGACGAGGTACGCCCCGTCTCTACAGGAATACACACACAGGTTATGAGGCATGGTGGAATGATACCGGGAACAAGAGGTCGTTTCACCCGCATCACCATGTCTATACGTTTAGGATAAAATGGGAAAATCAAAGAATAGAGAGGATCAAACGCCTACAATGAGTAAACAAGCGGATCTATTCGCTTGTTTTTAGTTATTTTTTACTATATTCGCGGCATGAAAGAATACGCTACTTCCCGAGTAGCTAATCTCTTACCCCACCTCGGATACCGGTTTATACACGCTCTCGAAGCAAGCCCGGTTCACCGCCGACAGACGTTCCAAGGAAAAGCTCTTCAAGTAAATTTGCGTAGTCTTGATAGACGTATGCCCCAACAGCTCGCTGATCATCTCGATCGGTACGTCCTGTTCCTTCAAGGTCGTGGCGAAAGAGTGACGGATCGTGTACGAGGTGACCGGCTCACCCACACCACAAGTCTCCGCCAGCGACCTCAAGTCGCGGTTAAAGCGCAGCAAGGCGCCGTTGTATTCCGCATAGGCCGCCTCACCCGTTTTCTTTCCGCTCAGAAACGGGAACAGGTAAGGCGAGTCCTTGTCCGTGCAAACCGCCAACTCATCCAACAAGAGCCGTACATCGGCCGGGATCTCCACCCGGATGAAAGACCCGCTCTTCTGACGGTGGTACGACAAGACCCCGTCCTTGACATTCTCTTTCCGCAAATGGGCGAAATCCACGAACGCCATCCCGCTGAACGAGAACATCAGGCAAAAACACAGCTGGGTTCTCCGCATCTCCGGCTCAACTCTCGGAGTCCCCATCAACGAGCGCAAGCTATCCAGAGGCAACGCCTTCTTCCGCTTGCTCTCCACGCCTGTAAACACCCCCTTGAACAGATTCGGGATATACGAAACCTCGCCAGCCTCCACCGCCAAGTTATAGATATGCCGGATTCGCCGCATATAGGTGGACACCGTATTGCGCATACAGCCCCGCTTCGACAGCCATGCCTGATAAAGCAAGAGCCTCTCTTTGTCTATATAGGCATAAGGGATTTCCTCCATCCCGCAAAAACACTTGAACGAGCGTAAAGCGTCCAGATAACTCTTCGCCGTGGAATAACGCCCCACCTCACGAAGGTGGGCTATATAAGCCAACATACCCCCCACCACGTCTTCTTTTTTCATATAAATCCTCCTTAAATCCTTGTTTATTCTGTTATCTTTTATTTAATCATGTCAACACCATTAACATTGGGACGAACTGTTCGTCCCGCACTTTATTTTATTAATCCGACCTTCACCGCCGTTAATCTTAAGAAAAAGAATACATGAAAAACGAATTTAAAATGTCCCTTTTCGCAGCCCCGATCTCACCGGTCAAAGATAGCCTAACGGGACGAGTATCACGACCGGCTACCGTATATCCCAGTCGAGAAGTCACCTTACAGGAGGTGGCCCGACTCATCACCGGCGATCCGGCCCTCGAACGCCTCACCCGGCAGCTCCGCCTCCCGCTTGAGACGGGTGACAAGGAACGATTCAGCGAGCTGAAACGGCAAACGCTACCGTATGTCACGCCTTGCGGGACTTTCTCCTACCGGAAAAGCGACCGGCTCCTGGCCCCGAGCGGATTGGTAGTAGTGGATGTAGACGGATTGGACTCTACCGCGGAGGCGGAGGCCCTCCGAAGACAGCTGTTCGACGATGCCTACCTATGCCCCGCTCTCTGCTTCATCAGCCCGAGCGAACGAGGCGTAAAGGCTTTCGTCCCCTATCCGGAACATCCCGGAAACGAGACACCCGCCTATATCTCCGAGCATATCCTAGGCGTGATGAACTACGTGGAATATGTGTATGGTGACGGAGAGACGCGAGGCTCCCAGAAAGTAGACCCGAGCGGCAAAGACATCGTCCGCTCCTGTTTCCTATGTCATGATCCCAACGCACTCTTCAGGATTTGAAATCATAACTCATAAATCATAAATTACATGTCAGACAGTTTATCCCGCTTAGTAGAAGCGGTTCGTTCGGCGGGGGTAGATATCGCCCCCGGATATTGTGAATACGTACGCTTGGCGTTTGCCATCGCCAACGATTGCGGCGAGGCAGGACGAGAAGGTTTCATCACCCTGTGTTCCCTATCGGTGAAATTTAACCGGGAGAAGGCCGAACGGCTTTTCTCCAACGCCTTGAATAAGGGAGACCACAGGATACACCTCGGTACGGCCTTCCACTTGGCCGAACTGGCGGGCGTACGTTTGGAACCTCCAAGCCGCCCCCGCGATACGCACGCAAGTAATGCAAGTAATGCAAGTAATGCAGCACCTATTTCCCACACACGTGCGTGCGATAATAATGTAGAGATCGAGATCGAAGAGCAGGTCGATCCGTTCACCCATCTGCCCTTTTTCCCCGAGGGGCATGAGTGGCCCCGGATGTTGCGGCAGATCATGGCGTTCGGACAGAGCCGGGAGCAACGGGATGTACTCCTCCTCGGTGGGCTCACCACCTTGGGCGCCTCGCTCGCCCAGACGCTGCGGTTCCTATATGGAGGCAAATGGTTCTTCTCCAGTTTGCAAACCTTTGTCGTCGCTCCTCCCGCCTCCGGAAAAGGCGTGCTCGCGTGGACGCGAATGCTCGTGCAACCGATCCACGACGAGATCCGGACGACCGTGGCGGAGGAGATGAAAAGGTATAAGAAAGAGATGACCTCCTTCAATTCCTTGGGACGGGAAAAGGCGAAAGCCGAGGAGCCGGAAATGCCTCTCAACCGTATGTTTATATTCTCCGGCAACAACACCGGTACCGGTATCTTGCAGAATATCATCGACTCGGGCGGCGTGGGGATCATCTGCGAGACCGAGGCGGACATGGTCAGCAACTCCATCGCCTCGGATTATGGCCATTGGAGCGAGGTGATCCGCTGCTCGTTCGATCACGACCCGCTCAGTTACAACCGGCGGACAGACCGGGAGTATCGGGAGCTGCGGCACTCCCACCTGTCGGTATTGATAAGCGGGACGCCCGGGCAGGTGAAGCCACTGATCCCTTCCAGCGAGAACGGATTGTTCTCCCGGCAAATGTTCTATTATATGCCCCGTGTACTTCACTGGATCAACCAGTTCAGTCTACAGCGGACCGACACGTCGCTGGAATTCCAGAAATTGGGCAAGGACTGGATCGCTCACTTGAGAGAGATCCAGAAACTGGGGGTGATCTCGCTTCGCTTGACCGACGCGCAAATCGTCTCCTTCAACGAGGTGTTCCAAACCTTGTTCGAGCGCTCCCGGAAGGGCACCGGCAACGAGATGAACAGCTCCGTCGTACGGATGGCCATCAATATCGGACGTATCCTGTCGATCGTCGCCCTATTGCGAATAACAGGGGAATGCGAGGAGGCGGGAGACTTCGCCGCCAGCCTGCGCAAGTCGCCCCGGCTCACGCCAGACCCGCAGACCTGCTCCGACAACATCAAGGACGGGATCATCACCCGCTGGGATCTCTCCATCCAAGAGGATGATTTCCAAGCGGTCCTTTCCTTGGTCGAGCCTATGTACCTACACGCCGTACACATACTCTCGTTCCTTCCCGCCAACGAGGTGAAGAACCGGGGCATGGCCGACCAAGAACGTCTCTTCATCACCTTAGATACGGGTTTCACCTATCAATCCCTCTTGGAAGAAGCCGAGAAGCTGAAGATACCCAAAAACACCGCATGCAGTTGCTTGCAACGTTGGCAGAAACAGGGAATCGTCCGAAAGGGAGAAAAACGAGGGGATTATAAGAAAACATAATCCCTCTTCCTCCTCTTCTTTTAAGTATGTACGCACGTGTGTGGGAAAACAGGTACTGCATTACTTGCATTATTTGCATTACTCGCACGCCCCACACGTACACCGGCATCGCCTCACGCCTACGCCCGTACAGGGCCACGCCGATATACGTGTGGGCTAACGTCAATATACGCATGAAGCGATGCCGATATACGCATGCGAAAGCGAACGTGGAAGCTCCTCGTTCAAGGACGGCCCAAATAGCGAAAGATCAGTTCCACTTGCAGGGAGGTGAAAATCCGCTGCCGGTTTTGGTAGCCTGTCTCATCCAGCTCATGGCTGAGCTTCTGATGATGTCGGACCCATCCCGCCAAGCGGTTGAGGGCGGAACACGGACTGATATCGGGAGCATAGGCCATGGCCAACTCCCGTTTGCTATAAGGGCGCACCGGCCACTCATCCAGATATTCGTTGTTTGTTTGCATAAAATAGGTGTTTTTCAATTCATTTACAGGAATAAAGATACTGAAAAAGTACGAATCCGGCAACGATCCGATCCACTAATATTCATCTTTTATCACCTTATTCCCCTCGATTTCACACCGCCTCTACGAGACTCATTCCGGAGGAAACCGGAAGTCGTACATTCGTAATCGAAAACAGATCGATCCCATTTTCAATTATCAATTATCAATTTTTAATTATCAAAACTATGGCATTAAATTACAGTGTGGCCCTTCGGCCCAACCCCTTGAAGAAAGACGAGCCGGCGAAAGCGTACGCCACGGCACAGGTCAATGGAGAGCTGTCGCTCAAGCAACTGAGTCGCCGGGTATCCATGCAAACCACCGTCAGCCGTGCGGACGTGGTAGCGGTATTGATCTCCACCGTCGAGAACCTGCTCGATGCCCTCCAAGAGGGAAAGCAGGTGGATTTTGGCGAGTTAGGCAAATTCCGTCTACAGATCCTCAACGAGGGGGCGGAGAGTCTTGAGAAATTCACATCTACAAACATCACCGGGGTTAGTATCCAGTATATACCGGGCGAGGACTTGAAGAATGTCTTCGCCGGGCTGGAGTTCCAACCTGTGGCTACTCGCAAGGCTCAGCAAGCGGTGCTCCGTGCGGAGAAGGCTGGGGAGACTACCGTGGATATCTCGAAGAAGCCGGCTGCTGGGGGGGGGATTCGGAGTCGCCTGATGAGATCTAACGTGTCACTTTTGGCTTGACCCAAATCGGTATGTCACTTTTGGCTTGACCCAAAAGTAACCAAAAGGTCAAGGCTGACGCTGACGGGCTACTTCGAGACCTACGCTCGCTGTCGCATCCCAACTCGCTTCGCTCAGACAGGGATGCTCCTCACGCTCGCTACGGTCTCTTCGCTTGACGCCCGTCCGCTGAGGCCGTCCAAAGGAAAGCGAAGCTTTCCTCTTATATCAGCCGGGATATCATTATTCAATTCATTATTCACTATTAATTATTAATTATCATGAAAAAGTCCGTATGGAGTACTATTATCAAAGTGATCATCGCCGTAGCTACCGCCATCGCAGGAGCACTTGGCATCCAATCCTGTATTCTCTAATTTTCAATTTTCAATTATCAATCTTCAATTATCATGGGTAAGGCTTATTGTTTCTACCAGAATTACAGGGAGGTTCGCCTCCTTGTAATTCATTGCTCGGCTACACGATATGACAGGGATTTTCCTGTGGAGGCGCTCCGTTCATCGCACAAGGCACGGGGATTCGCCGATATCGGCTATCATTTCTATATCACACGGGACGGGGAATTACACCGCTGCCGGCCGGTCAATCAGATCGGGGCGCACGCAGCCGGATGGAACGACAAAAGTATCGGTATATGTTACGAGGGAGGACTCGACGAACAAGGCCGTCCAGCCGATACCCGGACCTACGCCCAGCGCTGTACCTTGATGGATCTGCTACGGCAATTACGAAGGGATTACCCGGAGGCACGCATCCTAGGACATTACCAACTTAGCCCCTATATCCGTAAGGCTTGCCCCTGCTTTGACGCAAGGGAGGAATACGGGGAGATCTAGCATTAGAATTTCTTACCAAAGGCTATATTCAAGAAGGTCTTCACCAATATCTTGAAATCGAACAGCCAAGAGCGATGCTCCAGATAGAACAGGTCGTAACGCAAGCGGCGGAGCATCTTATCGACCGTGTCCGTATACCCATTGTAGAGCGTGGCGTAAGAGGTCACCCCCGGACGGATCTGGTAGAGGTAACGGTAACGGGGATCACGCTCCATGATCTGGTCGATGTAGAACTTACGCTCGGGACGGGGACCGATAAAGGACATGTCGCCCACGAAGACATTCCATAACTGGGGCAGCTCGTCCAAGTGATGTACCCGGAGGAATTTTCCGACACGGGTCATCCGGGGATCTGCCCCACCCTTGTAAAGGGCCGGACCGAACTTCTCCGCATCCAGACGCATACTGCGGAACTTATAGATGTTGAACGGGCGACCGAAACGACCGATACGCTCTTGCTTAAAGATCGCCGGGCCTCCATCCTCCCGCTTTACGGCGATATAACAAAGTAAAAACAGCGGGGAGAATACGATCAAGGCCAAAAACGCCAGCGCACAATCCCCTATACGTTTTACATTACGTTGGAACATACCCATCCCATCCGGGATGAATCGCTCCGGTTCCGCTCCCTCACTTTTTCCTAATGGTGTAGTTTTCTTTTTTTCAGCACTCATACTCTCTCACTTAATAAAGGTAGTCCCTCCACCTCGCCGGCGTGCCATTCACGGTAATCCGCCAAGGGAAACCCGGGGACGGTCAATAGCTTGTAATCCGACCCGTCTCTTCTCAAGATATGCTTGCGAGTATATGAGCGGAGCGAGCGATCCGTAACGGACACCATCACGATCGGGAACGGGTAGGCGAACAGGCGCAGCGGCGTGGTCTCGCTATCCGGGAACGCACGATGCAGTTGGTAGGCCGAACGCTCGAACGCTACCCAGTAGGGACCCGTGCAATACAGGTGTATTGAGTTTCGGTTCGCACGCTCACGATCCATGATCTCTGTCAAACGCTCACGCAACAGGTTCATCAGCCGGATGCCCGAAGGGACGCCGCATGTCTCTCTCTCTTCTCTCATATCTTTTATTCATCGCCGTTCCCGTGCCCGAACCAACGGTCGTAATCACGTAAACGACGTATCAGCACGGTCTTGCTCCTCTTGGGCGAGGCCTCCTCCATCCAAGGGTCAACCAGCTCGTGCGCCATGCGCTGGTAGAGGCTGCTGTCCGTACAGCCGTACAGCGTGACCAGCAACAAGGCACGGGATTGCCCCGCTTTTATCACCGGGAGCATGCTGCGCATCGTGGCGTGCAAACGATCGAACTCATCCGACTCGCCCAAAAGCAGATAGGCTGGAAGGAGCAAAGAGTAAAGCTTGCAACGGATCACGTCGGTCTCACCACGGAGAGAGGCGTAGCCACGCAGGACCTCACGGGCCAGACGGGCATCCTCATCCGTTACCACGCCTCTGGCGTGGTAACGGCCCAAGGCATCGTGCAAGCCCTCCGACAGACGGTCGTTGTCCAAATGGGTATACACGTGCTTGCCCCCCGTGTTCAGCTCGATCAACTCATACTCGCCTCGCCTCACCTCGAACAAGGGAACCCACATGCAATCGAGGATACGCACCATCACGTCCTTATGGCCACCGCCCGGCTGTACCACCACCTCGGCCTCCATGTCGGTAAAAGGGCCGGAGGTGATACGCACACGGTCGCCTTTCAACAAGCGACCGCTATCTGGCACGTACACCGGAAGCTCGTTGGAGTAAGAAGCCGCGACCCAACGCAAGGTATCCATCTCACGATCCGAGAGGTACGGGAAATAAGACCGCCCGCCGGAGGAAACCCGGGGGAGGAAATTATACAGGGGAAGCGTACGCTTCAGGCGGAAGATCTCGTCCTCCGAGGCGTGGACGAACACGTAGTTGTACAACAGGGGCCGTTTCGTGTTGACCATCTTGCCGCCCACCTTCCTCGCCTCGACATACGAGGGGGAGAAATACTCGAACAACGCCTCACCACGACGCTCACGGCGGGAAAGCTCAGCGTCCAGCCCCTTCGAGGGGCTGATCCTGTCACGCCCGCCACCGGCGGTAGGGAGCGTGAGCACGTACCAGCGGACGGCCTCTTGGTCACGTCGCTTCAGAACATGCGCCATGAACCTATCCGAGCACTTGCCTGTCAATATATCCATCTCTATGATTATCTTTTCTAGTGGTTATCCCGTGGCCCGAAAACAGACCCCACGGCAATTCAGAGCCCTACCAAGAATCTTTTATATTATCTTGATAAACAGTGCTTTATATTTCCAAATATGGCATTACTGAAAATTACCATCTCTTGAAATCTTAGGCTACTTGGGGAGTAGCCTAAAAGGTGCGAGAACGGTTATCACCCGGTTGTAGAGATAAAATATAACTCACAATGTATTTTATTTTGCAATTTGTATT
>ERZ772880.2502-NODE-2502-length-13940-cov-41.065466_pt1 | contig 13940 bp, 8 predicted proteins | sample MGYA00580577_ERZ772880 | MGnify/ENA primary metagenome ERZ772880 (study PRJEB29015, sample SAMEA2737705) | human gut metagenome | biome: human gut; feature: human-associated habitat; material: faeces | place: China | collected 2012 ... | reverse complement strand
GCCGTACCCTTGTCCCTATTATGACAGCCGCGTATTATTTCACACTCCCCATGGACGGTAACTACAACTCTTTTACCAAACATCTTCGGCAGCCATGTAAAGAAGACCGGCCCCTCTGCATCGGGTACTCAACAATAGTTTTACGAAGCAGGTGATAAACTCATGGATTCTCATTGTTTTCTCTTGTTTTTCGCCATCTCCTCAAAACTTCTGAAAAAGCTGTGCCAATTTTGTGCCGCAGGGGCCAAAAGTTCGGCGTTTTAGTTCATATAACTGTAAAACACGACCGGTTTTAGTGCCCCATATAGCGTGCAAAACAGGTTCTTTTTGATGATGCTACGTCAGTATGGTTTATCGGCCGCACATTTCCCTCTTCCTTATCTCCAACAGCACTCCGGTCAAAATCACCAGCGAGCAAAGCAGGGTCAGCCACCAGTTTTCGGTAAAGCCGGCGATCAGGTAGCCAACAGCACACACGGCAATGACCACAAAGGCGTACTGCATCTGGGTTTGCACATGGTTGATATGGTTGGACTGGGCACCGGAGCTGGACATGATGGTAGTATCAGAAATAGGCGAAATATGGTCACCGCAGACAGCACCAGCCAGGACAGCCGCTACAGAAATGATCATCATGGTCGGGTCCAGTTCAGCAAACATGTTGACCACGATGGGCACAAAAATAGCAAAGGTGCCCCAGCTGGTGCCGGAAGAAAAGGCAATAAAAATTGCAATGCAGAAGATGATCAGCGGCACAAAGTTCATCAGGCTGGAATTCAGATTGATAGCCGAACGTACAAAGGTACCGATGCCCAGGGCGTCCGTCATACCTTTCAGAGTCCAGGCCAGCACTAAAATCAGGATGGCGGGCATCATAAGCTTGCCACCTTCGGGAACGGAATTCATAAAATCCTTGAAGCCGATGACACGGCGCGGCAGATACAGAAGCAGCAGGAATCCCACTGTGACCAAACCGGCAAACACCAACGATTCCGAAGAAGAACAGTTGGCAAAGTCCTCCACCAGATTCTGGCCGCCGTTCAGGTGGCCGGTCCAGATCATAGCTGCGATTGCCGTTGCAATCATGACGACCATGGGCGCAATCAGATCGATGACCTTGCCTTTGGCGTATTTGCCGCCCTCGGTCGGGTCTTTTGTTTCCTGGTTCTGGAACTCTTCCCCGCCGGAGGTGAACAGATCACCTTTGGCCGCGTTCTCTTCATGCTTTTTCATCAGGCCGAAATCGAAGCCTACAATGGAGGTGAAGAACACCATATACAGGGTTAAAATTGCATAGAGGTTGAACGGAATGGTTTTAACGAACATCTCAAAACCGGACATGGAGCTGCCCGCCGGAACGTAAGAGTTGACGGCTGCCGCCCAGGAAGAAATCGGCGCAATGATGCAGACTGGCGCGGCGGTTGCATCAATGATATACGCCAGCTTGGCGCGGGAAACCTTGTACTTATCTGTGACAGGGCGCATGACAGAGCCAACCGTCAGGCAGTTGAAGTAGTCATCCACAAAAATCAGCGCACCGAGCAGAGAGGTCGTTACCAAAGCGGAGCGCTTACTTTTCAGGTGGCTGGAGGCCCACTCACCGTAAGCGCGGGTGCCGCCGGATTCCTGCATGAGCATAACGATCATGCCCAAAAGGATCATGAACATCAGAATGGAAAAATCCACACTATCGATCATTGTGTTAAACAGCGTATCAAACGCAATCCACGGGTGGAATTCTGCCACCAACAGTGCGCCAAGGGCACACCCCGCAAACAATGACAAATACACTTCTTTGGTCAGCAGTGCCAGCGCAATCGCCACAATGGGCGGCATCAGTGACCACCATGTTCCTACAAACATCCTTAATTCTTCCTTTCCTCTTTTGATCTATCTTGTGCAGCCTTCGATTTGCAGCACAAGTGTTATAAATCATTTTGTTACGCAATGGTATATTTTGAAAGGCATCCGTATTTTATTGACCTTACAGAATTCTTAGTATACAAAATTTTATCAAAAGGCCTCTCTTTCCGTTATATTGGTATGCCGTATTGTGTCATATAGGTACGCAAAAATAAAAGTTTGAATTTTGTAACATTTTGTTTCTCGTTACTTTTTATCTGTTTTATCTGCTACTTTTCACACCGCATTTATATTTTCTGGCAAAACCTCCTGCATAAACTACACCTATAATACACCCATAGTACAACATTTAATCAAAGTTATTCTAACATATTGGCCATGCAGATTCAATACGTAAAAAAATAATATATCCTAGATAACGTTGTTTGTTTTTCCCCTTCTCATTCTCTTTCTTTTGACGCAAGCTGCACCCAAGAATCAGATTTTTTTGCCAGAAATCGATATTTTTTGGTGTATGCCAATACCATCTTGCTGCACTCTATGCTATAATAAAGGCAATACCGCATAATTCTAAGTGCCGATACGGCGAGCGAGGTGCGGCAGATGCTAAGCCAAAAGCGCAGATAATACTGGATGTCTTATCGAGCATTTTGGCAACGCAGATGCCGTGCCGCAGCTGCCGGAGCGGTGCTTAAGCCGCAAGGCGGGAATTGTGCGGTGTTGCCTAAAGTCAGATGCCATATAAAAATTGGCCACTACCGCCATTTTTGTCCTATTTTGTTATTTGCTATGCCCAACATCCCGGACCGGACTACAAACGTTCCCCAGAAATCCGCGCCGCAAAGTCAAAAAAGGAGGGCCCACCATGTTCGTCCAGAAAGTACCGCATATCAAGGACCAGTTTTTGACGCAGGAACGCGCCAGCATGGAGCTGGAAAGCGGTCAGATTGCCGTGGGTTGGTATACCAACGAGCAGGACAGCCAGTCTGTTGTACACTCTCACCCGTATTATGAGCTTGTACTGCCCCTGGTGGGCAGCAACGTGCGCTATTCTGTGGACGGCAACATTTATGATATAAACCTGGGGGAAATGATCATCTTCCCTGCCCGGTGCTATCATGCGGGCATGTTCAATATCACGGATAAGATTTCTGAACGTCTGATTGCCCAGATCAACGCCGAGCTATGGCAGGAAGCCCTGCTGGCCAGCGGGCTGGTTGCCCCCACCTGGCTGGGGCAGCTGGTGATCCTGGATGCAGATGCCGTCACCGCATGGGATCTACGCGGCTTATTTGAGCGGATGGCCCAGACCGCTTACTTACACGGCAGCACCCAGCACATGGTGCAGCGGTGCGAGCTGGTGGAGCTTTTGCTGCTGATGGATCAGATTGTGGACGAGCGCCGCACGGCACCGCCCAGCGCTACAAGTGCCCTGGTTGCCAAGGCCGTTGCTTTTTTGCAGGCCAATTATACCGACCCGAACCTAACCGTTGGCAGCCTTGCCAAATATACCTACACCAGCCGGGAGCATTTGTCCCGCGCGTTCAAAACCTACACGATGGAAAGTGTACACGGCTATTTGACCAACCTGCGCATGCAGCATTGCCGCCGTGCCATTGCAGCCGGCGCCAGCGTGCTGGATGCCTGCAACGCCAGCGGTTTTACCAATTACACCAGTTTTTTGAAAACTTTCCGCAGTTTATACGGCATTACGCCGTCCGAATATCGCAACCAGCTGCGGCGTACGCCGGAGCGGGTTCACTCTACCCCATAAACAATGTAAGCCGCCCGATATCAAGTCTTGGACAACTTTTTTCCCAAGGCAACACCGCACAATTCCCGCCTTGCGGCTTAAGCACCGCTCCGCCGACCACCTGCGGTATCATAAAAATCACAAATCCGCCGATCAGCATTTGAAGTGCTTCTATCCCCTGCGACTGCTGCATCAGAAACGAAAGCATCGCCGTTGCCAACACCACACTGCCCAGCAGATAGAAAGTCCATGCCGAACAATGATACAGAAATACCACAAACCACTTTATCAGCCACACAGCAAGAATCAGTGGCAGGGTTATCATCGCCAGAACCAATTTTAACAGCCATCGAATCGCTTTCATATCCTTTCTCTGGCCGGCATATTCGCCCTGGCCCGCTTTGTTTTGGGCAGCTTCTGCTTACTGTCTTTCACTGCCTTTCTATAAAACCCAAAAGGCCGGGCGCTTTATTGCAGCGTCCGGCCCGAAATTGTTTATTGGGTACGGCTGGGGCAAACCTGCCCAGCCGGTTTACAGGGTAACTTTTTTAGGTTCAACAAACGGAACAACGTGTGCCACTGCCTCCTGCAGGGTAAGGGGAGACTGGTTGTTATCCAGGTTGATCAGCTTATACTTGCGGTTGCCCATGCCAAGCTCCTGCATGTAAGAAAGCTGGCGCAGGCCATGGCGGGTCTTGATGCGCTCCACCAGGTCGTGGTGATCTTCCTCCTTCATGGCATAGATCAGGTCCACGCTGGCCTGGTCAATGGCGCAGATATCCAAAGATGCCAGGATGCCCACGTTAGGGGTAACGACCGGTGCCGCGCTGACGCCCTCGCAGTCGCAGGAGACAGACATGTTGCGCATGACGTTAATGAAGGAGATATGATCCTTAAAGTAATCCACCGTTGCCTTGGCAGATTCCGAGATGCGTTCCATCAGCTCTTCCTCGCTGATGGACCACATGTTGTCAGAGCCGACAGCGGTGTGGATCTCGGCCTTGCCGATGCGGCCATCGGCGCAGCCAATGCCAATGTTCTTGTTGGAACCGCCAAAGCCGCCCATCGTGTGGCCCTTAAAGTGGGTCAGCACCAGCATGGAATCATAGTTCAGCTGGTGGGAGCCAACGTGCATTTCGGTAAACCACTTGCCGTTCTTTACCGGCAGGGCTGCCACGCCGTCCTCGTCCATAATATCCACCGGGCAGAACGTCCAGCCGTTTATTTTCAGGGTTTCGCGGTGCTGTGCGGTGGTGTAGCGGTCGCCCTCGTAATAGGTATTGGTTTCCACAATGGTGCTGTTGGGGATCTGTTCCATCAGGCTCTTTACCCAGGGACGCGGGATGATGTTGGGGCCGTTCTGCTCGCCAGTGTGCAGCTTAACAGCCACCTTGCCGGTCAGGTTGCCCTGAATGGCGGCATATGCCTTTTTCAGGCCCTCTGCCGAAAGATCACGGGTAAAAAACACAACGGATTCGCCGCCGGTGCGCTCTGCATATGGCTGGTAATGCTCGCCGCCAATGCCTGCTTTAACTTCACTCATGGAAAAATTCTCCTCGCTTCAGTAGGCAACGCCGTATCATTCCCGCTTTGCACTCAGAATGAAACGGGATTGCTTTTATTGTATCGTTTTCTGTATGTTTTTGCAATATTCAATGTTTGAAATTGCATGGTCAACATATTTTCGACATGCTTAATATTCAACATGCTTCGCATATTCGCTCTTCTGCTGGTTTACTTTTTCACATCTTTTGCTCGCCCTTACTTTGTGCTTGCTCAACTCTTAATTCACATTTTTTGGGTACAAACAGCTTTATGCAGTCGGTTCCTTCCAATTTCAACAGCTGGATTTTTCGCTCAACACCACCCGCATAACCGATCAGGCTGCCGCTGGCACCCACCACACGGTGGCACGGGATGATGAGCGAAATGGGGTTATGTCCCACGGCTCCGCCCACCGCCTGGGCGGACAGGCGCGCCATGCCATGCTTTGCCGCAAGCCGGGCGGCCAGCGCGCCGTATGTTGTCGTTTGCCCGTATGGGATTTGCAGCAGCAGCGCCCACACTTCCTGCCGGAAGTCTGACCCGATGGGGTGCAGCGGCGGCATAAAATCCGGCATTTTTCCGCTGAAATACACATCCAGCCAGCGCTTTGCTTCGGTCAAAGGCGGGGTTTCGCGCTCCGTGCTCTGCGGGGCCAGGCCCGCCGCATAATACTTTGCGCGGTCAAACCACAAGCCGGTCAGGCCCACTTCATCCGCTGCCAGCAGAATTTCCCCCAAGGGGGACTGATAATGCGCGGTGAACATCATAGCATCTACCCTTTCTGTTATACTTTTGATGTTTTCTCCGTGTGGGAACCAGCGGGTGCTGCCTTTTTGGCCGGGGCTTTCTTTTTGGGGGCATAATCCTTCAACCCCGGCACCGCGCCGCCCGCGGCGGCCCACAGGTAAAGGCTCGCCACGCTGCAATAAGGGCTGAACCGCCTGCGGTACTTTTCAAACAGTTTGCGGTCAATTTTACGGTGATGGTACACCATGCGCAGCCCGCGCTGGATGGCAAGGTCATCATAGCTGAACACATCGGGCCTCTGCATGCAGAAAAGCAAAATCATCTCCGCTGTCCACACGCCAATGCCTTTCAGGGCACTTAACTCCCGGATCACTTCCTCATCCGGCTTCTGCCAGATGCCCTCCAAATCAAACTCACCGTTCTGGATTTTTCGTGCAAAGTCCGTGATGTACTCTGCCTTGCGGCAGCTGATGCCAAGCAGCTGTAATTGCTCGTTCCCTGCTTCCAGAATATGCTCGGCATCCACCGTGCCAAGGGCACCCCGCATGCGCTGCCAGATGGTAGCCTGCGCCTTGGTGGAAATCTGCTGCCCCACAATATGGTGCACCACGGCAGAAAACAGGTCTGTATCCACCTCGCGATTCACCCGGCCCACCTGGGCAATCACCGCCCCAAGTTTTTCATCTTTGCCGCTCAGGTATTCCGTTTCTTCCTGCCCGTATTGAAAGTACATGGTCTTTCCTTTCCTGTGTTCTTTTCGTGTTCTGTGTGTTGGTTTCTGCGCTTATCCTGCCATCATTATACCATGCTTTGCGCGGTTTGGGCATCGGCGGCGAAAGCGTATTTTTTTATGGCAATACCGCATAATTCTAAGTGCCGATACGGCGAGCGAGGTGCGGCAGATGCCAAGCCAAAAGCGCAGATAATACTGGATGTCTTATCGAGCATTTTGGCAACGCAGATGCCGTGCCGCAGCCGCCGGAGCGGTGCTTAAGCCGTCAGGCGGGAATTGTGCGGTGTTGCCTTATCTCCACTTTCCCCCGATACAACAGCCAGACGCCCCACCGTGGAACATTCCCACAGGCAGGGCGGCTGGCTGCTTTTATTTTTGTTTGTTTATGGGTTCAGTGCGCGGTGGATCAACACGCGCAGGTTTTGTATGGGCGTTAGCGCGCCCGGGTGCTTGGAAACATAGCACAGCCCTATCAGCCCACCCGCCGCAGCGGAAAGCAGAGCCAGATCACAGTAATCATCCGGCAGGGCGGGGTTGATCTCCCCTTTTTGCCGCAGGGCTGCCATGGTTCTGTGCAGCACCCCACGCAGGGCTTGCACACACTCGTCCATACCGCGGAGGTTCTCCCGTGCGCCAATACTGGAAGCGATCACCTGATAGGTTCCCATCCGGTTGCCGGAAAGATCCTGCAGGTAGGCCATCACGGCGTCCTCCAGCTCTTGCAGGGTGGTGCATGGCTCCATCAATACAGCAATGCGGGCAATCTCGGTATCAAAGCAGTACAGGGCCATTCCCTGCAGAATCTCATCCTTGGAGGCAAAGTATTCATACACGGTGCCCTTGCCGATTCCGGCTTCGTCCGCGATCTGCTGCACCTTCATGGCGGCGGGGTTTACCCCCTTGGCAATCAGGCGCAAGGCGGCTTCGTACAGGGCGGTTTCGCGTTCTTTGCGGATATCTGGTGTCATTGTGGCGTCCCCTCCCCGTTTTCGGTATCGGGTTTACCGGGCAGCTTTAAGCGGCGGTGCTCGGCGGTATCCGGTGTTTCGGGTTCCGGCTGGTTCTTGCCCTCTGCTGCGCGGCGGGCGGCAAATTCTGCGGCAAACTCGGCCGCATCATCGGGCAGGTCATCCATGCCGTCATCGCCCACATCAATGTTGACCGGCGGCTTGCGGTAGAAGAGGTCATACATCACCGGCACAATAAACAGGGTCATCAGCGTTGCATAGGAAAGGCCGCCCACAATAACAATGGCCATGCCTTTGCCCATCTCGCTGCCGGCATCCTTGCTGAAGATCATCGTTACCATGGCAAGCACGGTGGTCAGGGTCGTCATCAGGATGGGGCGCATACGGGTGCGGCCGGTTGCCACCAGGGCATCGGTGCGCTCCAGCCCGCCAATGCGCAGCTGGTTGGCGTAATCCACAAACACGATGCCGTTGTTGACCACCACGCCCATCAGCACAAGGAAGCCCATGAGCGAAATGACCGAAAGCTGTTCGCCGCCAATCATCAGGCCGATCATGCCGCCGGTAAAGGCCAGCGGAATGGTGAACAGCACAATGAAGGGGGAAAGCAGGCTTTGGAACTGCGCCACCATGACAAAATAGACAAACAACAGTGCCAGGGCCATCATTTTGGCCATCTGCTGGATCATCTCGGTCACCTGGGTGGTTTCACCGGCAATTTCAGCGGTGCAGCCATCTGGCAGGTCCAGTGCTTCCAGCTGGGGGCTCAGATCACGGGAGATCAGGGTGGTGTTGTAGCCTTCGGCGGTATCGCTGGTCACGCTGATCTTGCGGGAGCCGTTTTCGCGCGCAATGGTCGCATAGGCGTTGCCGTTGGTGCGGGAGGCAAACTCGCCCAGGGTATGGGTCTCGTTCACGGTGTTGCCGTCATCATCGGTGGTCGTTGTGTTGAACTCCATCTGGAACAGATCGTCCAGGTTCGGGGTATCGGTCTTATCCACAATCGTCACATCATAGGTATCGCGGCCCACTTTCAGGGTGGTTGCGGTGGTATCGGTACTGAGCTTTGCGGCGATCTGCTGGTACACCTGCGCCACCGTCAGGCCAAGGCGCATGGCTTTGTCCTTATCAATGACGATATGCACCTCCTCGTCGCCGGTTTCCTGCCCGTTGGAGACATTCTCGATGCCGTCCACGCTGTTCAGCAGGTCCATCACCTGCTGGCTGGCGGTGGTCAGGCTGTCCAGGTTCTGGCCGTAGATGTCCACCTCCACGCCGCTGCCAGACAATGCGCTCATATCCATGCTGCTGGCGCTGATGTCCACTTCGCAGTTCAGGTCAGCGGTGTCATCGGCGATCTGCTGCTGGATGGCCTTGCTGTTGCTGGCGCCCTCGTCAGTCAGCAGAACATAATAGGTAAAGCTGGTGTTGTCCGTGGTGCCCTCAGTGCCGGTCATCATCAGCATGCTGCTGGTGCTGTCGCTGCCGCCGGACATGGCGCCCACCGTTTCCACGCCGTCAATGTTGGTAATGGCGTCCATCACGGCGTCTGCGGTGGCAAAGGCATCCTCTTTTTCGGTATCCGCAGGCACCGTTACCGTAATCGAAAGCTGGTTGGAGCCCATATCCGGGATGAGCACCACGCCCATGGTGGCAATGCGCCAGACCGATACGGCCAGCAGCACGATCGCCAGTGTGAGCGGGATGGCCTTGCGCTTTAAGCAGAAGCGCAAGAGCTTTTCGTACCCGTTCAGGAAACGGTCGAACCAGGGGTGCTTGATCTCTTTTTGCTTGCGCAGTACGGTGGAACCGGCGCAGGGCACCACGGTAAGGGCCACAATGAGGGATGCCAGCAGGCTGAACGTGATGGTCCATGCCATATCGGAAAGCAGCTCCAGCACCATGCCGGTGGTAAACACCATGGGCAGGAACACGCAGACCGTGGTCAGGGTGGAGGACACGATGGCCCCTGCCACCTGGCGTGCGCCCTGCACCGCAGCACGCGGGGCCGGAATGCCGCGCCCGCGCAGGCGGTAAATATTTTCGATGACAACGACCGAGTTATCCACCAGCATGCCAATGCCCAACCCCAAGCCGGACAGGCTGAGAATGTTCAGGGTAATGCCACTGAAATACATCATGACAATGGCAAACAGCACACTGAGCGGCATGCTGATGGCCACCACCAGCGTGGGGCGGATATCCTTTAAGAACAGAGCCAGTACGATGATGGCCAGCACAGCGCCTTCGATCAGGTTGGACATGACGCTGTTCACAATCAGCTTGATGTAATCGCCCTGATCCATGATGGTGGTCAGGTGCAGGCCGTCGTTTTCTGCCATCAGTTCTTTCATAGCAGCGGTGCTTGTGTTGGAGACAGACGAGGTGGAAGCCGTGGAGCTTTTATAGATTGAAAGCAGCACGGCGCGGTTTTTGCCCACCTTGGCGTAGCTGTCGTCCGCGTTATCGGTCAGCTCAATGTCCGCCACATCGGAAAGCCGCACATCGCCGATGCCATCAATGCTGCACAGGACCATACTTTTCAGCTCATCCACATTGTCAAACGCATCGCCGACTTTTAAGATGTACTGGTTATCGTCCCCTTCCCCGCCGTCAATGTAACCGGCGGGCATAGAGAAGTTCTGCGCGGCGATCAGCTGCTTTAAGGTGTTCATGTTCAGCAGCTGGTCCAGATTGGCGCTTTTCAGCGCTTCCTCGCGGGCCGATTCATACTCTTCGCGGGCGGAGTCCAACTGGGTCTGGCCCGCTTCCAGCTGGGTGCGGCCGCTGCTGATCTGAAACTCGCCCAAACTGAGCTGGGCTTCGGTGCCGCTGAGCAGCAGCTGCACGGCCATATCGGCCAGTTGGGGGTCTGTCGGGTTGGCAGAAAGGCTTTCCAGCATCGATTGCAGCTTGCCGCGCTGATCGTTCAAATTGGCCAGCATCGCTTCGGCTTTATCGATCTGGGTGTTCAGGGTGGTAATCGTCTGCTGTAGGGTTTGGCGCAGTTCCTCGGTGCTCTCGTTCAGGCTGGCTTCGGCTTCCTGCCGGGCTTTCAGCAGCACCGTTGCGTTCCGCAAGGCCGTCTGGGTGGTGGAAAGGGTACTTTCATCACTCTTGTAACCATCCAGGGCTGCGCGCTGGCTGGTGGCAGTGTCCAGCTGGGTCTGTAAAGCCGCCTGTTCAGCTTTTTTGCTTTCGATTTCCGCGCGGATGGCATCCTGCTCTTCCGGGGCGGCGGTATCCAGCTGCTGTTCCAGCTGAACGATCTCGTTATCCTTCTGCTGCACCTGCACGGTCAGCGTCAGGATCTGGGCGTCCAGCGCGGCGCAGGCATCGCTGACGCTCTGCCCGCCGGTCAGGGCGGCAGCTTCGGTCTCAATGGCCTGCTGGGCGCGCTCAATGGAAGCCAGCATCGCGGCCATCTTGGTCAGGTCGCTCTTGGCTTCCTCCAAATTAGCGGGCATGGCATTTGCATCGTACTGGGGGTCATATTTTGCCAGAATCTCTTTGCAGGAAGCAAACAGTGCATCATCGATCGGCAGCGTCACTTCCGGCAGGCTGCCGGGGTCCACTTTCAGCTGGTTCAGCTTGCTCTGGGCGGTGTCCAGCTGGGTTTTCAGCCCCGCAATCTGCTCTTCCAGCTTGGGGATCTCCTCGTTCAGCTGGTCGATGGCATCCCGCAGCTGCTGGGTCAGGCTCTGCTTTTGGGTATTCAGCTGGGCTTTGCCGGAATTCAGCTGGCTCTGGGCACTGTCCAGCTCCGCCAGGCCGTCCTTGATTTTGGCCTCGTTTTCGTCCAGCTGCTTTTTGGCTTCGGCCAGGCGGTCGCTCACCTTGACCAGCAGTTTGTCATTCACCTCGTCAATTTTGTCCTGGTCCAGCGTGATCTGCACTGATTTTTTGACAAGGCCGGTGGTGGAAACGCTGGCCACGCCGTCCACGCGCTCCAGCTGGGGTACGATCGTATCCTCCACATAGTCGGAAAGCTCGTAGATGTCCATCCCCTCATAGTCCACCGCAACATACTGGGTGGCCATCATATCGGGGCTCATCTCCATCAGCGTGGGGGTGCTGGCCATATCGGGCAGACTGTCCGAAAGCTGGTTCACGGCGGTGCTGGCCTTGACCATGGCGCTGTCCATGTCGGTGTCGTCCTGGTATTCCAGAATGACAAGGCTGTAGTTTTCGTTGCTCTGGCTGGTCACGTTCTTTACACCATTCAGGGTGGAAAGGCTGTTTTCCAGCGGCTGGGTCACATCGCTTTCCACCTGTTCCGGGCTGGCGCCGGGGTAGGTGGTAATGACCAGCAGGTAGGGCAGGTTCATATTGGGCAGCAGGTCTGTCTGCATGCCGGTCAGGCTTACAAAGCCCAGCACCATCACCAATATGACCGCCACAAGTACGGTAAATGGCTTTTTAACACTGTATTTTGGCATTTGTTTGTTCCCTTTGCCCGCACTTTGGGCGGGCCTATGTTGGCGGATGTGGCCGACCGGCCGGGTTCAGGCTGCCCCAAAAGGAAGGAGCGCCGAAGCGCAGCGCAGCCGCCGTGTGGCGCCCCTTTTTAGGGGGAAACGGAGCTTTTTTAGGGCAATACCGCATAATTCTAAGTGCCGATACGGCGAGCGAGGTGCGGCAGATGCCAAGCCAAAAGCGCAGATAATACTGGATGTCTTATCGAGCATTTTGGCAACGCAGATGCCGTGCCGCAGCTGCCGGAGCGGTGCTTAAGCCGCAAGGCGGGAATTGTGCGGTGTTGCCTTAGCGCGCTTGACCGACCGGTCGGTCGGTTTTTCGCTGTTATTATAGCACCGCGGAAAATCATTGTAAAGAGGAGATAAAGATTCCGTCCGTGCGGTACAGTTTGCCGCAAAAGCGGCAAAAATCGCCGCCAGCCTTGCTTTTTCGGCCCCAATCATGTAAACTGTTCATCATAAGTTTACAGTTATACGGTGCAGCTGAAAAAACGAACATTCAGTCGGTTTCCTTGTTTTCCGCTGCACCCTGGGTAAGGAAGGGCGTTTTGCATGGGGATCGTTGTCATCGGCGCAGTTTTTGTTGATATCAAGGGGTACCCCCTTGCCACCTATATTCCGGGCGGGCGCAACGCCGGGCGGGTAGAACAGGTACACGGCGGTGTGTGCCGCAATGTGGCGGAGGATATCGCTAACGTGGAGCTGCGCCCCACCTTTGTAAGCCTGGTGGATGACACTGGCACAGGGCAGGATGTTATTGATAAACTGGCGCGCCACAAGGTGAACACCCGCTATATCCAGCGCGTGCCGGACGGCATGGGCACCTGGCTGGCTGTGTTCAATAATGAGGGCGATGTGGTGGCCGCCATCTCCAAGCGGCCGGACACCAATCCCCTGACCGACCTGCTGGCCGAAAAAGGCGATGAAATTTTTAAGGACTGCGATGGCATTGCCATTGAATTTGATCTGGAAAAAGACACTGTAAAGCAGGTCTTGTATTTTGCACAGAAATACCACAAAAAGGTATATGCCGCGGTTTCCAACATGAGCATTGCCATGGAGCGGCGTGACTTTTTGCAGCAAATCGACTGTTTTGTCTGCAACCAGCAGGAAGCGGGGATCCTCTTTTCTGACGAATACGACCATATGGGGCCGGAGGAAATGTGCCGCACGCTGGCCGCTAATGTAGGCAGCGCCCGCATCCCCTGCATGGTTGTTACCATGGGGGACAAAGGCGCGGTGTATGCCTGCGCGGATGGCGAAAGTGGCATTGTACCCGCCAAAAAGGTAAACGTGATCGATACCACCGGCGCAGGCGATGCGTTCTTTGCCGGTACGGTCATTGGCCGCGCTTATGGCAAAACGATGGCGGAAGCCTGCGGCATTGGCAGCCGGCTGGCGGCTTCGGTCATCTGCACTGCCGAAAATGTCTGCCCGCGGTTCCGCCCGCAGGAGTTCGGGCTGGATGTTCCGGTTGTGGATTGAGCGCCGTTTCAGCAGGCCGGTCACAGCCGCCGGAACAGTGCGCATAGGCCGTTCGGCGGCACTCTGTGGTGCTGCCGCTATTATATATGTAAGCTGATGAAGCATTCTTCCCTGCCCCGCCGGATTCTTCTGGTGTTGGCTGGGACCCTGGCCTTGCCGGCATCGGCGGTGGGGCAGTATCTCCATGATTATTGCCACACCGATTGAGGCACCGGACCAGAGCGAAAGCCGTTTCTTCTCCCACTATGACCCCAAAACCGTTGAATGGTTCATGTCGATCCTTTGATGAATCTCTTTGCATGACAGCATAATGCAAAGGCAATACCGCATAATTCTAAGTGCCGATACGGCGAGCGAGGTGCGGCAGA
>ERZ772880.2487-NODE-2487-length-14036-cov-12.047135_pt1 | contig 14036 bp, 15 predicted proteins | sample MGYA00580577_ERZ772880 | MGnify/ENA primary metagenome ERZ772880 (study PRJEB29015, sample SAMEA2737705) | human gut metagenome | biome: human gut; feature: human-associated habitat; material: faeces | place: China | collected 2012 ... | reverse complement strand
CAGGAAAATTTTACACAAATCCATCTTGACAATACCCGATGTCTCCGGTAAAATACACTAGCATATACGGGAAATGAGAACCGGATATCCGGACCGCCTTTGGGCGGATTTCTTTCCAACATGAGTTAGCGATGACTAACCAAAACCGGCGGCAGAACGGAAGCGAGGCCACCCCCTCCGGGCGGAGCATGCGTCGATGGGATGCGGCCTTGAGTTAGGCGAGACTAACCAGAATTCACAGGAGGAAATAGCATGTTGAATCGATGGAAACGGCTTCTGGCTTTGCTGGCATCCGTGGCCGTGCTGTTCTCACTGTGCACCGCCGCTTCGGCAGCGCCGGGCGGGCAGGCGGAGCCGCGGGAGCTGACGGCTGCCGATTATGCCGCGGCCGACGCGATCTTTGCCTCGCTGCCGTCGGCGGACGGCACGAACGGCGGCACGGCGGGTGCGGCCGACACCGGGGCGCTCTGCGATTGGCTGGAGACAGCCGACGGCGTCCGGCCGGGCACGGTCTCTGCGAACGGCAGCTGCGTGACCTGGCAGACGGATGCGGGCATCACCTGCTCGTATAACCCGCAGCTCGAGCACATCAGCGAGCGTGCGCAGGAACCGGCGCAGACGGAAACGCTGGAAAGCATTCCCGCCCTGCGCGGCGTGCAGCACGGGCGCGACGTGTATCTCTTCCAGCCGTACTACGGTCTGGACAGCTCATTCACGCGCCAGTACTACGAAGAGGGCCAGCGCATTGCGGCGAAGTCCGAGGGCACGTTCTACTATTATAAGACGGAGGCCGCGACGGTCGACGCCATTGCCGACGCGGTCGAGTCCGGCGGCGTTATCCTGTTTGACAGCCACGGCACCACGGACTATACCGGCGACAATGAGGACTACACCTCCAAAGCGACGACGTCCTACCTCTGCCTGCAGAGCGGCGAGGGCCTGACGACCGAGGACTATGCCGACGGCCACGCCGTCTACGGCGGAAGCGGCATCAACGGTATGCGCTACTATGAGGTCGACGGTACGGTCATTGCCAACCATATGGAAAAGCCCGCAAACGGCGGCCTTGTCTGGATGGCGATCTGTCTCGGCATGGCGACGGACGGCCTCGAGGGCCCACTTATGGACGCGGGAGCCGGCGTGGTCTACGGCTACAGCCAGTCCGTTACCTTTGTCGGCGATTACTGCTTTGAAGAGGAATTTTTCAACAAGCTGCTGCAGGGCGGCACGGTCGCGGAGTCTATCCGCACCATGAAGGCCCGCTACGGCAACTGGGACTGCTCGCCCGCCATTCTGGGCAGCGATTCCTCCCAGACTGCCGCAACGCTGGAGGAAGCCGTGCGGAAGCACGCGGCCTTCCCCATTGTCGTTTCGGCGGAGGATGCCTATCCCGGCCACGGAAAAGTCGATGCCGTGCAGGAGGTCAGCTCCGTCTGGAGCCTGCTCGAGAGCTACACCGCGACCGTGACGACGGACGCCCCGAAAACGGCCGGAACGGTCGTCCGGAAGGGCATGACGGTCACGGCCGTCCCGGCCCGCGGCTACTATGCCGACGGCGCAACGGTCACCCCGGAGGGGGCCGCTGTTGTGACGCAGGAGGGCGACCTGTTCCGCATCTCGTCCCTGCGCGCGGACTGCACGATCACGATCCACTTCTCGGCCAAGACGCCCGCTGTGCTGCACTTTGCCGTGCCGAACGGTGTCATGCAGGCGGATATCCAGAGCTATGTCGGGGATGCGGAGCCCCTGCCGCTGCCCGCCGGGACCCCGGCAGCGGATGCGCAGGACTATTCCTTCGCCGGTTGGTCCCTGCAGGAGCAGGCGGAGCCGATTGAGAGCATGGCCTATCTCCGCGCCGGAAGCGAGCCCGGTATCACTTTGAAGCACTGGAAAAGCAGCAGGACCTATGAGGCAGAGTAAACTCCGGCGGCACAGACAGACCTGAGTTGCTTTTGAGAGACAGGTGTGCTATACTGCCAACAGAATAAACGGGAATGAAGTTCTCCCGAAGTAACCAGATTACTTGAACCGCTTTAAAAGCTGATGACTTCTGCGACGAAAACCACGCAGAAGGTGTCAGCTTTTTTGCGTGTTGTAAGTAAGGAGGAACTTTTATGTTACTGAGTATTTCGCTGATTTTGATCGTTGGGATGTCTATGGGGTGGCTTTGTCAGAAGTACAGGCTGCCGAGTCTGCTGGGAATGCTGGCAACCGGCATGGTTCTGGGACCCTACGTCCTGAACCTGCTGGACGGCAGCATTCTGGGTATCTCCCCGGAGCTGCGGAAGATCGCCCTTATCATCATTCTTACCCGTGCAGGGCTGGGGCTGGATACTTCCGGGCTGAAAAAGCTGGGGCGGCCTGCCGTTCTGATGTGCTTTGTTCCGGCGTCCTTTGAGCTGATGGGGGTGCTTTTTCTGGCACCGAAGCTCATGGGGCTGACGGTTTTAGAGGCGGCAATTCTGGGCGCGGTGATGGCGGCGGTCTCCCCGGCGGTGGTGGTGCCAAGGATGGTCCGGCTTATGGACGAGGGCTACGGCGTAAAGCAGGGCATCCCGCAACTGATCCTTGCAGGCGCATCGGTGGATGACGTGTACGTCATCGTGCTGTTCTCCACCTTTGTGGGCATGATGCAGGGGGAAAGTGCCTCTATGCTCAGTTTTGTCAACATCCCGGTGTCCATTCTGCTGGGCATGGCGGTAGGTCTGGCGGTCGGGTCCCTGTTGGCGTACTTCTTTGCAAAGGTCCATATCCGGGATACCGCAAAGGTTTTGATCATTTTGAGCATCTCCTTCCTGCTGGTGGCAGCGGAGGATGCCCTGACCACCGCGATCACCTTCTCGGCCATGATCGCCATTATGTTTATCGGCATCGGTCTGCAAAAAAAAAGAGAAGTGGTGGCAAAAAGGCTCTCGGTAAAATACGGAAAGCTCTGGGTGGCTGCGGAGGTGTTCCTGTTCGTGCTGGTGGGCGCAACGGTGAACATCGGCTATCTGGGCAAGGTGGGTGCAAAGGCACTGCTTTTGATCGTGGGTGCGCTGGTATTTCGGATGCTGGGTGTTTTTGTGTGCCTTCTGGGCACAAGCCTGAGCAAAAAGGAACGGCTTTTCGCCATGATGGCGTACACCCCCAAGGCAACCGTGCAGGCTGCCATTGGCGGCATTCCGCTGGCACTGGGCTTTGCCTGCGGCGATACGGTGCTTACCGTGGCGGTGCTGGCTATCGTGCTGACGGCTCCCCTTGGTGCCTTTGCCATGGATCTGAGCTATAAAAAGCTGCTGAAAAAAGGGTGAACCGACCGGGAGGGAGCTTTTCTGCAGGGAGAAACCATCGTAGACTGAGAATGACAACTCGGAATTTTATAAGGAGTGAAAAGAAAAGTGTGTGAGGAATGTTACTCTGATGAAAATAGAATAACGCCTTTACTAAATCCGCTGGACTGTTTGGAGAACCACACTCAATATATTTGTGGAACTTGTGGACGGTGCATTTGTATCGAACATGACCCAAATAGAGGATTGCAACGATGGAATTTTCCTTTTAAGTCATTGGAAATTGCAAAACTATATTTGCGAACAGCGGACTACACAACGAAAAGTGCGTGTGGTATTTATGAGATAGAGAACAATAAAGGAAGATTATCTTATAAAATATTTCCAGGGAATGATGAGTTAAATCTATTTTTGAAAAAGAATAAAGACAAGAAATGCAGGCAAATGATGCCTGTGTTTAGTGCTGGAAAGTATAAAGAATATCCACACACAGAAGTACGAAAATTGACGTCTGATGAAATAAAACAATATATGAGTGAACGCTAAATTCCAGTTTGACGGAGTAATGGATATGAAAATCCGAGAAGTGAATGAGAATAAAAAGCAGTTTATATCATTATTGTTATTAGCTGATGAACAGGAGAGCATGGTTGATTGCTATCTTGAAAAAGGAACTATGTATGTGATTGAAGATAATGATGTAAAAGCTGAATGTGTTGTCACCGATGAAGGTAATGGAATACTTGAAATCAAGAATATAGCGGTTGATCCGAAATATCATAGAATGGGATATGGCAAAGTAATGATTGATTTTCTTGCCAATAAATATGAAAAAGAATATTCTATTTTGCAAGTTGGAACTGGTGATAGTCCACTGACAATACCATTTTATGAAAAATGTGGATTTGTTCGTTCTCACAGTATTCCAAATTTCTTTACAGACAATTATAACCACCCAATTTATGAGGGCGGTGTACAGTTAATAGATATGGTATATTTGCAAAGGCATATATAACTTCCAGTTTGTCATACATGCAAGAACGACTACAACGATATTGACTCGTGATAATAAAATGACAATATTTTCGTCTTAGACTATATGCAAAAAATACTAAAACAGTACAGAAACGAACTTTTAAATACAATAAATATCCTACTTTATAAAGGAGTAAATTTTTGTGAGTAGAAGTTTGAGTAGTAAAATATTTTGAAAAAAGCCCGTAAATAAAGGCTTTGCAAGGTGTTTGCAACCTGTCGTGGCAACGATATGGCAACACTAAAACAATTTACCTATATATATAATTGAAAAAACCTTACTGATTTCAAGGAGTCAGTAAGGTTTTTTAATGCTCTTTTATAAATCTAAATCAATCATCTTATGGTATCTGGAAGCAGATGCAGGATAATTGTATCTCCAATCATCATATTCTTCTTGGGAGATTTCTCCGGCATCAAGTTTGGATTTCATCTTTGCCCAGGCTTTTGCTTCATTACCTAAAGTATCATGGATGGCGCCAAGATCAATGTTGATGTGGCTGCCCTCCTGCTTTACGGAAATACCATAGATATCTTCAAGAGTAAATAGTACCTGCATTACACCAACGTGTGTATCAATGTTTGGAACGTTAATAGCCTCAGGAGAAACTTCCAATATGTTAGATAGAGTTTCTATCAAATCTTCCTTAGGGACGCGTTTCTCGGCTTCGTACTGAGCTAAACGGATATCAGCAGTACTTTCTTTAAAACCTAACTGAACTCCCAATTCTTTTTGAGTTAAACCTTTACGTTTACGAAAAGTTTTAATTCTTTCACCAATAGCCATAATGAACCTCCAATTTAATATAGGATAATATAACTTAAACAAATTCGTTATAGTCAGTATATCATAGGCAAAAATAGATATCAAGAAAAACTTAAACAAAAAAAGTTAATTTTTCTATTGACTTAAGCTAAAATGTTTAGTATCATACAAATCAACATAAACAAATTAGTTTAGGAAATATAATGCAGGAGGTAAAAATATGGATAAGAACTTTATGACAGTAGATGATGTCGCTAAAGAACTTTGTGTATCTAAGTCTAAGGCTTACAAGATTGTAAGACAGCTTAATAAGGAACTTGAAGCAAAGGGCATCATCACAGTAGCAGGACGTGTTTGTACTTCTTATTTCGAGAAAAAAGTTATGTACAGCGGTGATTAAGAAATGCTTAGGAAAGGAAGGTGATAAACATGAGCGTTTATTCTTATACAGCAAATAATAAGAAAAAATGGAGAGCTGTTTATCGCTATACTGACTTTACCGGAAAGAGAAGGCAGACGCAGAAAAGAGGCTTCGATACTAAAAGAGATGCTGAAGCATGGCTTTCTAACAAGAAAAGAGCCGAAAACGGACAATTGAATATGACGTTTGGTAGTTTCTATGAAATCTATGAAAGAGATAAGAAGGCTAGGGTTAAAGAAACTACGTTTGAAACCAAATCATACTTGGTTAGAGACAAAATCCTTCCATACTTCAAAGATAGAACAATGGATGAAATCAAGCCAAAGGATGTAATTGCTTGGCAGAATGAGTTGCTTAATTACAAAGATGCAAACGGAAAACCATACTCATCAGGTTATCTTAAAACCATTCATGCACAGCTTAGCGCAATTTTTAACTTTGCAAAGAAGTTCTACGGATTACAGACGAATCCAGCAGCTGTAGTTGGTGCTATGAAAAATGATGAGGAAAAGGAAGTTGAAATCTGGACTAAGGAAGAATACTTAAAGTTTTCTGAAGCGGTTATGGATAAACCTTTATCCTTTTATGCTTTTGAAGTTCTGTATTGGACAGGAATCAGAGAAGGTGAACTTCTGGCTTTAACTCCGGCAGACTTTGATTTTGACAATAATACAATGAGAATCAATAAGAACTATCAAGTAGTCAAAGGTCGTGAGATTATCACTACTCCAAAAACAAAAAAGAGTAATCGAGTGGTAAAGATTCCGCAGTTTTTGGCAGATGAAATTAAAGACTTTATGAAGTGCTTTTATGACTTAAAGCCTAATCAGAGACTTTTCTTTAAATCAAAAGGGTATCTCGGTCATGAAATCACCAGAGGTTCAAAGAAAGCAGGCATTAAGAGAATTAATATTCATGCACTTAGACATTCGCATATTTCTTTATTGATTGATAGGGGATTTTCTGCACTTGATATTGCAGATCGTGTTGGACATGAAGCAATCGGTATCACATATAAGTATGCACATCTGTTCCCTAACAAGCAGGATGAAATGGCAAATCAGTTGGATGAAGAAAGGAAGTAAAGTCTATGGAAAAATCATTAGACAGTCATGGCAGGTGGAGGCAGAAGATTGTTGCTTTTAGAGTTTCTGATGAAGAGGCAAAAATCATTGATAATAAAGTCGCTTTGTCAGGACTCACAAAGCAGGATTATATTCTCCGCCGTCTATGTGAAAAAGAAATAACAGTTTATGGGAACCCAAAAGTTTATATTGCACTGAAAACAAAACTGAATGATGTATATGAGGAACTGAAAAGAATCTCAGATGCAAGTGAAGTTAATGATGTTTTGTTGGAAGTAATTGAACTTATTGCAGTAACCATGAACGGAATGAAAGAGGAGGCAGAAACATGGATAACAAAAGAATAGTGACTGCTCAAAACGTATCTGTTGGCGCAGATAACGAGCAGTCACACAGTGTTCCTAAACACAGTAACAGTATAACAGATAACACCGGTGCACGCAATTTGCAAGCCACTGGGACTTTAGTGGGTGAAAATTTGGAGACGGTATCAATGGATGAACTTTACGATACAGTCTACCCTATTAAGAAACCTTTAGTTGAAGATTTGGTCTATAACGGAGTGTATTTGTTTGTTGGAGCGCCAAAGGTCGGCAAGTCATTTTTAATGGCTGAAATCGGCTTCTGCGTTAGCGCAGGAGTCGACCTTTGGGGACACAAGACCAATCAGGGAACAGTGCTGTATTTGGCACTGGAAGATGATTATGCAAGACTTCAGCAAAGGTTATCAAAGATGTTTGGAATTGATGTTGCAGAGCACTTTTATTTTGCAACACGTTCTAAAAACTTGAATGAAGGATTGGAAGAACAGCTTAAAGCGTTTCTTACAACTCATCCTGACACAAGGCTTATCATTATTGATACTTTGCAGAAGATTAAAGAAATCAGCGGAGACAAGTTCAGTTATGCAAATGATTATGACATTATTACAAAGTTAAAGCATTTTGCAGATGACCACAATATTTGTATTTTGGTAGTTCATCATACAAGAAAGATGGATTCATCAGATGCTTTTGAAATGATATCCGGTACCAATGGATTACTTGGTGCAGCTGACGGAGCATTCATTATGCAGAAAGAAAAAAGAACTGACCTTAAGGCTACTGTTGATATAACCGGAAGAGACCAGCAGGATCAGAGACTGCACCTTAAGTTTGTACCAAATTTGTGTTTATGGGAATTTGAAAAAGCAGAAACAGAGTTATGGAAAGAACCGGAAGATGAAATGTTATTGGCAATCCATACGTATCTGATGGATGCAGAGAAGTTTGAGGGTACGGCAAGTGAATTGTTAGAGAAGATTCCAAGTCTTAATTTACAGCCTAATCAATTGACTAGAAAACTCAATATAAAGGCTGGAAGATTGTTTGAAGACTATGGAATAAAGTACAGTAATCAGAGATGCCATGATGGCAGAATCATAACTTTGGAGTACGAAAATGAATAGAAGCGTGTCGATGGTGACGATGTTTTATGGTACGTAAATCATCGTCACAACCGTCACGCATCGTCACGGAACAATATTAATGGAGGTTTAGATATGAATAAAAATAGAAAAATAACTAATGAACTAATGGTGGCTTTAATAAAGTATCATGTTTTAAACATGAGAGATGATGAGGAAATGAACAAATATATAGTTTCAGAATTAGAAAAGAAATTAAAGCGAATGGGAAACCATGATACTTATACAAAAAGTAAAACGGCTTCAACTGAAGAAGAACGAGAGGAAGCCAGACAGGACTATCTTGATGCGGTCGGAATGCATCCGGACTTTAGATGGTAGTATCGCATCATACAACATTACTTTTTCCTTATCAATTTAATACCTGCAAGTGCCACTTGCAGGTTAAAGGGTTGGTAAGGGAAAGTAATGAGTTGGTGACATGATGTCACCGACAATTTGTGGAACTTTAGTTCTGCAAATTAAGTAGGCAGTAATAGGTAGGCAATAGGTATAAAAGCCCTCGGCAGAGACCCCGCAGTTATGGCTATGACAAAACTGCTAGGGGGTTATCAATTATGGCAGAGCCAAATTGATAACCTGACCTACACTTGTACTTTTACTTCTGCTTACAACGATAAGACCTGCCGGTGTCACCGGCGGGTGAATGACAAATAAGAAGAAATAAGAGAGGTATTGATTATGGACAAATTATCGTATTCAGCACACCTCAGTAATGGCGATCATGCAATCAATAGCAAAGCCAAACTCTCAGGTGTTGCAAAACATAATCTTCGTAAGTACCACTCAAAAGATTATAATAAGGAGAACATTGTAGTTTTATGTGGTACGGATAAATTAATGGAAGATGTGAAAAAAGTATATAAGGAACAGTTCGATGAATCAGTAAAAAAGTACAATCAGAAACAGACCAGAGATGACAGAAAGATTGATGACTATTTTGAAAAGGTCTGTAATAGCAAAAATAAAGATATTGCTGTAGAATTGATTTTTCAGTTAGGTGATAAAGATTACTGGGATAGGAATGAAGAAAAGAAAAAGAATATGGATGTTGCTTTTGAACAAATCCTGAAAGAGTTGCAGAAGCAGGCTCCGGATTTGGTTGTGGCAAATGCTGTAGTGCATCGAGATGAAGCAAGCCCTCATATGCATGTTGTGGCTGTTCCTGTTGGCAGAGGGTTCAAAAACGGAATGGAGACACAGGTTTCTAAAAGAAAAGTCTGTACAAAGGAATTTCTTGAAGATGTTTTACAAGGCTCAATGAGAAAGTTTGTAAGTGCCAATCTTTTTACTTGGATTTCTGAATTAAATTTAAAGAGAAAAGAATTTGGCAGAAATCATGATTTAAGTGTTGCAGAGTATAAGGTCAAAGCCGAGACTGAAAGAGCCGAGAAATTGGCAAAGGAAAATGCTGAATCAGAAAAGGAACTGAATGAAACAATTGCAAAACAGATTGTTGCTGAAAAGGAATTAAAAGATACTTACAAAGAATTGGAAGTTGTCGGTGATGTAGCTGATCTGGGAAAGAATATCAAGAAACTTGAAACAATGGTCAGGAAAGGACCAGATGCTCCAAAGGGAATGATGACAGCTAAGGGGTATCGTGAAAAGGTAGTTATTCCTTTTATTGATAAGTTGTATGGTGTATTCAGAAACGTAGTTGATTTTGCTAAAGGTTGTTTTGCTCAGTTAAAAGAAGTTACAGAAAAGTATCATGAGGTCTCTGAAATCAATGAAAGTCTTAGAAGACAGAACAGCAATCTTAGGGAACAGATTGAAGACCAGGAGAAAGAGATTGATGAGCTGTATGATTCTAAGGAGAAACTTGGGTATTTTGAGACTTTCTTAAGGAAGGAAGACTATGATAAGGTCATTGAGATGGGCGAGGAACAGGATAAAATTAGAACGCGAAGTAGATGATTTAAATGCCCGAAACCGCGTGTTTGTGGGTATTTTATTGATGCGCAGACCGTGAAAATATGATAGAATGAAAAACATATGAATAATAGAAAAACAATTATTTAAATAATATGATAATCAGCGTAGATATATATATCAGCGAATTATTGATATCGTATCTAATAATTATGTTGTGAGGAAAAATATGAATAGAAATAAATATGATAATATTTTTTTGTTTTGTGATGATGCAATGAATCAATATAAGAATTGGAAAACTCCAACCATGATTATGTGTGATGGACCTTATGGAGTAAATGGCTTTAAAGGTGATTTGGTTTCGTACCATGGGCTAGATGATTGGTATGAGCCACATATCAAAGAGTGGAGCAAGAAAGCAACAGCGTTAACAACGTTATGGTTTTGGAACACAGAAGTTGGATGGGCAACGGTACATCCAATCTTGGAAAAGTATGGATGGAAATATGTCTCGTGTTGTGTTTGGGACAAGGGAATGAGCCATGTTGCAGGTAATACAAACACTAAAACTATTAGGCACCTACCAGTTGTAACAGAGGTTTGCGTTCAATATGTTAAAGAGCCATTTTTCTATGTTGAAAATAAAGCTATGAAAATGAAGGAGTGGCTCAGATACGAATGGGAAAGAACGGGACTTCCTTTTTCAAAAACTAATGAGGCTTGTGGTGTGGTTAATGCTGCAACAAGAAAATATTTTACTAAGTGTCATTTGTGGTATATGCCACCTGCAGAAGCCTTTGAAAAGATAACTAATTATGCTAATTCTTATGGTGCAGAAGATGGAAAACCATACTTCTCTATTGATGGTGAAAGACCAATAAAAAGAGATGAATGGGAGCGATTGAGAGCAAAGTTTTATTGCCCGATAGGAGTTACAAACGTATGGAAAGAACCTCAGTTGAGAAATACAGAGCGTTTGAAAGTAAACCAAAAAGCAATTCATTTAAATCAAAAACCCTTGTCGCTGATTAAAAGAATAATTGAAATGACAACGGATGAAGGAGATGTAGTATGGGATCCGTTTGCAGGACTTTGTACAACGGCAATTGCATCGATGGATTTGAAACGTGAATGCTATAGTGCCGAAAAAAATGAAGATGTTTATAAAGTGGCAAATAAACGAGTGAGAGAACATAAAAAAAAGGAGGAATGATTATGGATTTTAATGATGTTTTAGATTGTGCTAAATCTGAACTAACGAGTCTTGATGAACATTTAATTGATATATTGGATATTTCTAGACCTCCTTCATTAGAATATGCAAAAAATCTTGCAAAGGTGATTTCTAAATTGTCTCCTCTTTTGGGAAATATGATTGAATTTTCAACGGTAGATTTACTCAACCAATATGATTGGTGCGATAATGGAAAGTGGGTTAGGCAAGATCCAGGTTTTCCAGATGCGCTATTTAAGAGTGATATAATTATACCTAATCCTGGGATTGAAATTAAGGCATGGTTTCCGTTTGCAACAGAGATAACTGCACGCTTTAAGGATAGTGTTAATATATTTTCTGAAAATAATATTGATGTAGCGTTGATTGCTTGGTTGCCAGAACATGTCATTTGGGGAAAGCCAAAGATTATAGATGTTTTGGTTGTGAGTGGAAAAAGTGTCGCTGAAGCAAGAGACTCGCATTATCATCGACCGCCAGACTATATTGTTTTTGAACCAGAGGATACATCTGAAAGAACATCAAATCTTCAACAAACTAATACCAATGGTTATAAGCTTCAAACAGACAAGTGTGATGCAAATGAAGCTGAAATATTAGTTGAGTCTTGGGGACCTAAGGGAAAAATATATAGTCCATCTGTAGAATACCAACGTAAACTTCATGATTTGCTAGGTAAGTTTGTATATCGGCTTGATACTAATTATGCAAAGCTAGATCGTATCGAGCACAAAGAGATTGAAGCATTTAAACAACAAGTGCTAGATAAAGAGTATCAAGGAAAAACTATAAAACAGTGGAGTAATGTACTTTTATCAAAGGATGAAGAGAGATTAGAAGAAGCATTGAAAACAATACTGTAAATATAAAAATCAAAGTAATGCGTGAACATTTGTGAATCGTTCTTTTAATGTGATTGAACAGGAATTATAGGTAATGAAAAAAACAAAAAGAATAATTAGTTTAGAAGAGTATATTACAATAATAAGAGATGCATATAATTGTGAAGGCTGTGGACCGATTGAGAAGATTTTCTATAGAGGACAATCAAATTGTGATTACAAATTAGTCCCTTCTCTTGCACATAAAATTAAAGGCCATACAAGTGAAACAGAGAATTATATAGGGTTCGAAAAAAAGATTATTGAAAGAAGTAAGTTGGAGTATCCTTTTATCTTTAAGGAAAATAATCTCTTAGATGAATTGGCACTAATGCAACATTATGGAATGCCAACAAGACTGATGGATGTAACAGAAAACCCGTTGGTAGCATTATATTTTGCGTGTATTAGTAACTTGGACAGAGATGGAGAGGTTTTTACTTTCGCAGCCGGTTATGGGGCACAATTATATAGTAGCTATGATGCAAAAAGAATATATAAAGATAAAAAAATTGCTTTTGTAAGGACAAAGATTTTCAGTGAGAGACAAAGAATTCAGCAAGGGTTATTTATGTGGTTCCCAAAAGATAAACTAGAGGGAATTGATAAGGAATCGGATGTAATACATAACAGAATTATCATTCCGAGTGACTGTAAAGGTAGTTTGATTAATGATTTAAAAATGTTAGGAATATCTGAGAAAACATTATTTCCGGAAAACATAGATGCATGCTGTAGAGAGTTACTCGGTGATATTACAAAAGATGCATATTCGTGTTAAAAATTAAATTTTTTATAATTTAAATTGGAGGTTGTCTGTTATGAATTGTTATATTGCAATTTTACGACCTTTTTTACCTGAAGAACGAAAGAGTGAGAAGGCTCATAAATGTGAACTGAATTCTATAAAAAATGGCATTTGTGGTATGGGTTGGAATCCGGATGATAGTTTTTGGAAAGCAGGCAAAAACATAATTAACGATATGAGTATTTCTTACGATACACTCAATTATGGAAAGGGTTGGAAAACTGCCTTTAATATTTATAAAGAGATGGAAGCTGGTTCCTATATTCTAACTCGAACAATTGATGATATATGCTATGTAGGAAAAATTGTTGGCACAGCTTATCATGAAAAAGGAAAATACAACTTTGAATCGTATGATAATTATTCGTGGATAGTTGATGTTGATTGGAAAAAAATAGGGAACTTTATGAATATTCCTAATGGATTGAGAGGTTTGATGTCAGGACGAATTAATACAGTAAAGAGAGTTACAGATGATGTTCATAAAGCCTTGTTAGAAGCATTGTATAAAGGAATGGAAAACAAAATTGTATTGAAAGAAGACAATTTTTGTACTGCTCTTGCTCCGAATGATTTGGAGGATTTAGTTGCTTTATACATAAGTAGAGAGAATAGTTCATATATGATAGTTCCTTCGAGTAGTAAAGTTACTGAGCCGAAGTATGAGTTCAAATTTATTGATATGAACAATTGTAACAAACCAATTACATGTCAGGTTAAGAATAACAAACCGGTTATAGCTAGCCAATATGAAAGTGATGAGTTTTATAAAATATATTTGTTTTCTGGAATAGAAGACTACGGAGATATAGATGAAATAGCAAATAATATTATAATAATCAAAAGAAGTGAATTGTTTATTTTGCTGAAGGAATATTACAACAATAATGAATTTATAAGAAAACAGCTGGGAGATATTTTTGCTATTTAACTGCTTGTTAAAATAACAATCTGATTAGTGTATTAATGAGTCAAATGGTTGATTGCATGTAATAACTATGCTACAATCATCACGTGGCAACACTATGGCAACACGAGATCAGAAGGATAATATAAATTATATAATATAGGTAGAAAAACGGCTAAAAGAACATTGAACTTAAACAAATATGTTTAAGCTATGCTCTGTACACGCCGAGTTTGAATAACGGATTAAAATGCCGAAAGCCTGTATTTATGCGGGCTTCCGGC
>ERZ772880.2482-NODE-2482-length-14062-cov-182.019847_pt1 | contig 14062 bp, 10 predicted proteins | sample MGYA00580577_ERZ772880 | MGnify/ENA primary metagenome ERZ772880 (study PRJEB29015, sample SAMEA2737705) | human gut metagenome | biome: human gut; feature: human-associated habitat; material: faeces | place: China | collected 2012 ... | reverse complement strand
ATTAATGGAGTTGATGCTACCGTCGAAAGGGACGCCGTCCACCACATAAAGCGGGGCGCTCGACGCATTGATAGAGCCGATACCGCGAATACGTATTTCAGCATCCGTACCCGGCTGGCCGCTGGGCGCACTTGCCTGAAGTCCGGAAACCGTACCTTCGAGCGCACGCGACACATTGGACACCTGCATCTTGGCAATCTCGCTCCCCTTTACCGTGGAAGCCGCTCCCGTAAAGCTATACTTCTTGGCAGTGGCATAAGCCACCACCATTACCTCATCCAGTTGTTCGCTGTCCGGAAGCAATTCCGCATTGACAACTGTGCGTCCATTGACTTTCTGTTCTGTGGTTTTCAGTCCGATAAAGCTAAAGACCAGCGTACCGTCCGCCGGTACGGTAAGGGTATATTTCCCGTCAACGTCAGTTACCGTTCCGTTGTGAGTACCTTTCACCAATACCGATGCTCCCGGCAAAGGTTCTCCTTCCGACATCACAATGCCCGATACACGGATATCACCGTCTGCTGAAGCCTGTAATGCTGCCACGAAGAATATAAACAGTGATATTAACAAAAAGCGCAGTTTACTATTCATTCCGTTAAATTTTGGTTAGACTTCATTAACAAAAGAATAGAAATTTTGTTCAGAACCTGCTTAATTTTTGTTCAGCATTCTTTTGAGAATTCTTTGTGAGGATGTTTTTCTGTCTTTATGAGGAGTATAGCAAGCTATATAACTCTTTAATCAAAATATAAACAAACCCTAAGATACAGTTATCTTTTCATTGCGGAAAGCCTACCATTCCAGTCGGGGAAGGTAACTGCTCAAGCAGTTGCGCAAGGTGCTCAATGTAATGGGCTTTACCAATACTTCCGAAGCACCGCTCTTTATGGCATTTTCACGGTCGGTAGAGAAAGCATAGGCCGTTTGCATGATAACAGGCAATGTTCCGCCTTCCCGGCGTATAATTTGTGTAGCTTCCAAACCATTCATTACAGGCATCTTAATATCCATCAGTATTGCATCCGCCCTGTCACGGTATTCACGAAACAAAGAGACAATCTCCTCACCGTTCTTCGCCCACATTATCTCACACTTTCTCCCTATAATAGCCTTTATCAACTTAAAGTTACTATCATCGTCTTCCGCAACAAGGATGAGCGGACGGTAATCTACCGATTGATTATCGATTTCCATAACCTGTATTATTGTTTGTCCGAGACAAAGGTATAAAAAATAATATATTTGCATTATCTTTGCACCTTATTTTTAAAAACGACATAATGATTTCTATTGACGGACTCGCCGTAGAATTCGGCGGCACAACCTTATTCAGTGACATATCCTTCGTAATCAACGAAAAAGACCGTATCGCCCTCATGGGAAAGAACGGAGCCGGAAAAAGTACATTACTTAAAATACTCGCCGGAGTGCGGCAGCCCACCCACGGCAAAATCTCCGCACCGAAAGATTGTGTCATCGCCTATCTGCCCCAGCATCTGATGACGGAAGACGGACGTACCGTCTTTCAGGAAACGGCACAGGCCTTTGCCCACCTGCACGAGATGGAAGCAGAGATAGACCGCATGAACAAGGAACTGGAGACCCGTACCGACTACGAAAGCGACAGTTACATGGAGCTTATCGAACAGGTGTCTGCCCTAAGCGAGAAGTTTTATGCCATCGATGCCACCAATTACGAAGAGGACGTTGAAAAGGCATTGCTCGGCCTCGGATTCACCAGAGAGGACTTCAACCGCCAGACAAGCGATTTCAGCGGTGGCTGGCGCATGCGCATCGAGCTTGCCAAACTGTTGCTGCAAAAACCTGACGTACTGCTGCTGGACGAGCCTACCAACCACCTCGACATCGAGTCCATCCAATGGCTGGAAGAGTTTCTTATCAACAATGGGAAAGCCGTCATCGTCATCAGCCACGACCGCAAATTTGTGGATAACATCACGACCCGTACCATTGAAGTGACCATGGGACGAATCTACGACTATAAAGTAAACTACTCCAAATACCTGGAGCTCCGCAAAGAGCGGCGCGAACAGCAACAAAAGGCATACGACGACCAACAGAAGTTCATCGCCGAAACCAAAGAATTCATCGAGCGCTTCAAGGGAACCTATTCCAAAACCCTGCAAGTGCAGAGCCGCGTCAAGATGCTGGAAAAGCTGGTGCTTCTGGAAGTGGACGAAGAAGATACTTCGGCATTGCGGCTGAAATTCCCGCCCTCGCCGCGCTCCGGCAATTATCCGGTGATTATGGAGAACGTAGGAAAGACATACGGCGACCATGTCGTGTTCAAGAATGCCAACCTCACTATAGAGAGAGGCGACAAAGTGGCTTTCGTAGGCAAGAACGGCGAAGGTAAGTCCACATTGGTAAAATGTATCATGGGAGAAATAGAACACGAAGGAACGCTTACCATCGGACACAATGTACAAATAGGCTATTTCGCCCAAAACCAGGCATCCTTGCTGGATGAGAACCTGACCGTATTCCAAACCATCGACGACGTAGCCAAAGGAGAAATCCGCAACAAGATTCGCGACCTGCTGGGAGCTTTCATGTTCGGCGGACCGGAAGAGTCCATGAAGAAAGTGAAAGTGCTGTCCGGTGGCGAGCGTACACGCCTTGCCATGATTAAGCTGCTGCTGGAACCCGTAAACCTGCTAATTCTGGACGAGCCTACCAACCATCTGGACATGAAGACCAAAGATATTCTGAAACAGGCACTCATGGACTTCGACGGTACACTGATACTTGTGAGCCACGACCGTGACTTCCTGGACGGACTGGTGAGCAAAGTGTACGAGTTCGGCAACAAGCGGGTGACTGAGCACCTGAGCGGCATCTATGAATTCCTCGAAAAGAAGAAAATGGATTCGCTTCGCGAACTGGAACGGTAAACTTTCATTAACTTACTTCCCGCAACAAACAAACAGTTCCTATTGTTTCATTGCCACAAATTCCTAATTACGAATGAAATGAAACAATATGACGCTATCATCATAGGGTTCGGCAAAGGCGGAAAACTGCTGGCTGCCGAACTCGCCAACCGCAACTGGAAAGTGGCAATCATCGAACGTTCTCCGCAGATGTACGGGGGAACATGTGTGAATGTAGGGTGTATACCCACCAAAGCGCTGATTTACGAATCGGAACAGGCCGAACGGCTCTACCGGGACGACTACGGCAATCAGGCCAAATATTATGCACTCGCCATAAGGCGGAAAAACAAGCTCGTATCATTCTTGCGGGACAAGAATCACGAGCGTATCAAGGAGCACCCCAATATTACGTTGTATGACGGCACGGCATCTTTTGTATCCGACGATACGGTAAAGGTCGTCTCGCACGATAAAAAGGAAATTCTCCTTAAAGGAAAGGAAATTTTTATCAATACGGGAGCTACCCCTATCCTGCCTGCCGTGAAAGGGATCGACGCAAGCAAGCATGTATTCACCAGCGAAACGCTACTCCAACAGAGCAAACTTCCCGGACGCCTGCTCATTCTCGGCGCCGGCGCTATCGGAATGGAGTTTGCCACCATGTATGCGGGGTTTGGAAGCAAAGTCACGTTATTGGAAACGGGCAGCCGCTTTATGCCCAAAGCCGACCGGGACATTGCGGAATCCATGCTGGAATCTCTGAAAAGGAAAGGCATCGAGATACGTTTGAACGCCTATGCCCTGTCCGTATACGACACTGCCGATGGCATAACATTGACCTATACGGACAATTCCGACAATACCCCCTATTTTTGGGAAGGAGACGCACTGCTGCTTGCCACCGGACGCAGACCGATGACCGACGGCCTCAACCTGCACGCAGCCGGCATACGGACCGACACCCGGGGAGCTGTCATCGTCAATGAACATCTTCAGACCACCGCCCCGCATATATGGGCTATGGGAGACGTAAGAGGCGGAGCCTTGTATGACTATTTATCCCTGGATGATTTCCGCATTATCACCAACCGGTTATTCGGCAATAAAAAGCGAAAGACCGATGACAGGATTCCGGTTCCATATGTCATTTTTACAGATCCGCCGTTGGCGCATATCGGCATGACCGAAGAGGAAGCCGTAAAATGCGGTTATTCGCTTCAAGTGTCCCGGTTGCCGGCTGCCGCCATACCGCGTGCCCGTACCTTGCAGCAGATAGACGGTATGATGAAAGCTATTGTCAACGCACATACGGGACGCATAATAGGCTGCACCCTGTTTTGTATCGATGCGCCCGAAGTCATTAATTTAGTATCGCTTGCCATGAAGAATGATTTGCATTACAGCATTCTGCGGGATTTCATCTTTACGCATCCCAGTATGAGCGAAGGATTAAATGATTTATTCAAGGCTTTTTAGCATCTTGGGTTTGGCAGTTAAGTGATTAACTTCTATCTTTGCGACCAATCAAAAAGAGAGGGATGAAAACGAAAAGGTACATTGCATACTTTCTGTTCTTCATCAGCATGATTATGCTGATAGTACCTGTCATTCCTCATCATCACCACGAAGACGGCATAATCTGCATGAAAAACGACCTGCCGTCCGACGGGTGCTGCCAGCATCAGGGTCCTTGCAGCGAACATTGCTGCTGCGACACCGGATGCATGACCACCCATTTCTTCCAACAGACACCCAACTCGGACAACAGTAACCTACATCCGTGTTTCGTGTGGGTGAACACATTATTTACCGAACCGCTTCTCAAACTCCTGGCGCTGCCCGAGGAAACGGGTATCAGGCAAGAGTTTGTCTACCTGGAATCTCTTCACGGCACGTTCATCACACGTGCCACAGGGCTTCGTGCGCCCCCTTCCGTCCTTGCTTGACCGATAGTTGCCGGAAACGGTTATCCTGCCGGCACAGGAATGTATGCAACCCGGTTGCACCGACCATTCTCTAATTTTGCATTTCCAAACAAGTAAGGACAAAAACAATTATCATGAAGAAAATTCTATTCATGGGAGTCATAGGATTATTCCTGTTAGGCTCCTGCAACAGCAAGTCCGGTGAAGGACACAATCACGAAACGGAAGAACACGCCCATGCGGGACATGACCACGAAGGGCACGACCATGAAAACGAAGGTCCCGGACACCACCATGACGACGGACACCACCACGGTGAGGAAACCGTTGCCGCACATAGCGACGAAATCATATTGCCCCCGGCCAAAGCGCAGGCTGCCGGAGTAGCCGTAAGCACCGTCGAACCGGGCGTTTTCAATCAGGTGATTAAAACCAGCGGGCAGGTTATGGCTGCACAAAGCGACGAAAGCGTTGCCGTAGCTACCGTGGCAGGTGTCGTTTCTTTTCACGGAAAAGTCATAGAGGGCATGAGTGTCGGCAAAGGTACTCCCCTCGTGGTGCTTTCGTCCAAGAATATGGCGGACGGCGACCCCGTACAAAGAGCGCGCATCGCTTACGAAACAGCCCGAAAAGAGTATGAACGGATGAAAGAACTTCTCCCCAATAAAATCGTTTCGGAGAAAGACTTTGCTCAAGCCCGACAGACATATGAGAATGCCCGTATCAGCTATGAAGCCGTTGCCAAGAACCATTCGGCCCAAGGGCAGGCGGTAACCTCTCCCATCAGCGGATACGTGAAAAACCTGTTGGTAAAGGAAGGCGATTATGTAACCGTGGGACAGCCGCTCGTAAGCATCACTCAAAACCGCAGACTGTTCTTGCGCGCCGATGTTTCGGAAAAATACTATCCGTATCTCCGCACCATCGGTTCCGCCAACTTCTGTACTCCCTACAATAATAAGGTATATACACTGAAAGGCCTGAACGGCCGCCTGCTCTCTTACGGAAAGGCATCGGGCGACAACGGTTATTATGTGCCCGTCACTTTTGAATTCGACAACAAAGGGGATATCATTCCCGGCTCATTTGTCGAGATATTCCTGCTCTCCTCGCCTATGGAGAACGTTATTGCACTCCCCCATACGGCTCTGACCGAGGAACAAGGCAGCTTCTTCGTATACCTGCAAGTGGATGAGGAAGGATACAAGAAACAACTGGTCACTCTTGGAGCCGATAACGGCGAACGGGTACAAATCCTTTCCGGAGTCAAGGCAGGCGACAAAGTGGTGACTCAAGGCGCTTATCAGGTGAAACTCGCAGGCGCTACCAATGCAATTCCGGCACATAGCCACGAACACTAAACAGTACAGTCATGTTAAACAAGATAATACATTTCTCTCTTCAGAACCGCATACTGGTGCTGGTGGCATCGGTACTGCTGCTGATAGGCGGTACGTATACCGCAATGCACACGGAAGTGGATGTGTTTCCCGACCTGAATGCGCCAACCGTGGTTATCATGACCGAAGCCAACGGTATGGCAGCCGAGGAAGTGGAACAGTTGGTTACTTTTCCTGTTGAAACGGCTGTAAACGGTGCTACGGGAGTACGCCGGGTACGTTCTTCTTCCACCAACGGGTTTTCCGTTGTATGGGTTGAGTTCGACTGGGAAACGGATGTCTACCTGGCACGCCAGATTGTAAGCGAGAAACTGGCGGTTGTCAGCGAATCCCTTCCCTCCAATGTAGGCAAGCCTACGCTTGGCCCGCAATCGTCTATCTTAGGCGAGATGCTGATTGTAGGACTTACCGCCGACTCGACTTCCATGCTCGACCTGCGCACCATAGCCGACTGGACTATCCGTCCGCGCCTTCTTTCTACCGGCGGCGTGGCGCAAGTTGCCGTACTGGGCGGCGACATCAAAGAGTATCAGATTCAACTCGACCCGGAACGGATGCGGCACTACGGCGTAACCCTTACCGAAGTGATGAACGTTACGCGTGAAATGAATCTGAACGCCAACGGCGGAGTGCTTTATGAATACGGAAACGAATACATCGTGCGCGGTGTCATCTCCACCGACCGGGTGGAGCAACTGGCAAAGGCTGTTGTCAAATTGCAGGACGGCAGTGTCCAGCCAGCAACGTCCAATGCTCCGTATTCCGCTTCCCCCATTTTGCTGGAAGACATTGCCGATGTACGTATCGGAGCCAAACTGCCGAAGCTGGGTACGGCTTCCGAACGCGGCAAGCCCGCCGTACTGCTGACTGTGACCAAGCAACCCGCCACAAGCACGCTTGAACTGACCGACAAACTGGAAACATCCCTCAAGGACTTACAGAAGAACCTGCCGCCCGATGTAAAAGTCAGCACCGATATTTTCAGGCAAAGCCGCTTTATAGAAAGTTCCATCGGCAACGTACAGAAATCACTGTTTGAAGGCGGTATATTCGTTGTTATCGTACTGTTCCTGTTCCTTGCCAACGTACGGACTACCGTAATCTCGCTGGTGACGCTCCCTTTATCGCTGATAGCTTCGCTGCTGGCGTTGCACTATATGGGATTCACCATCAACACAATGAGCCTCGGCGGTATGGCTATCGCCATCGGTTCGCTGGTGGACGACGCCATTGTCGATGTGGAGAACGTGTACAAACGCTTGCGGGAAAACCGGATGAAACCGGAAGCGGAACGCCTGCCGATACTGGAAGTCGTATTCAACGCTTCCAAAGAAGTGCGTATGCCTATCCTGAACTCCACGCTCATTATCGTGGTAAGCTTCGTTCCTCTGTTTTTCCTGAGCGGCATGGAAGGCCGTATGCTTGTACCTTTGGGCATTGCCTTCATCGTGGCATTGGCAGCTTCTACGGTTGTGGCACTGACGGTGACACCTGTATTGTGCTCCTACCTGCTGGGCAAAGAAAAGATAAAAGACGAAAAGCGTTCCACCGGCGATTCGCCCGTAGCACGCAAGATGAAAGAGTGGTACGGTGCAGCGCTTGCTTTTGTGCTGGATCATAAGAAGAGCGTATTGGGCGGAACCATCGGTCTGTTTGCAGTGGCGCTTGCCTGCTTCTTCACATTGGGACGCTCGTTCCTGCCGCCGTTCAACGAAGGTTCGTTCACAATCAACATATCATCCCTGCCGGGCATTTCACTGGAAGAGAGCGACAAGATGGGACATCGTGCCGAAGAATTACTGCTTTCCATCCCCGAAATACAAACCGTAGCCCGCAAGACGGGACGTGCCGAACTGGATGAACATGCCTTAGGCGTGAACGTATCGGAAATCGAAGCTCCGTTCGAGCTGAAAGACCGTTCGCGCAGCGAGCTGGTGGCCGATGTACGTGAAAAGCTGGGTACAATTGTAGGCGCCAATGTGGAAATCGGCCAGCCTATCAGCCACCGTATCGATGCCATGCTGTCGGGTACGAAAGCCAATATAGCCATTAAGCTGTTCGGCGACGATTTGAACCGCATGTTCGCTTTGGGCAATGAGATAAAGAATACCATTCAGGACATTCCCGGCATTGCCGACCTGAACGTGGAGCAACAGATTGAACGTCCGCAGCTTATCATCGCTCCCAAACGGGAAGTGCTTGCCAAATACGGCATCTCCTTGCCGGAGTTTTCGGAGTTTGTCAACGTATGCCTTGCCGGCGAAACCGTATCCCAGGTATATGAAAAAGGAAAAAGTTTCGACCTCACCGTACGCGTAAAGGATGATTTGCGGGATGAGATGGAAAAGATACGTAACCTGATGCTCGATACCGGCAACGGACAAAAGATACCGCTGAACTATGTAGCGGAAGTACGCTCGGCAATGGGACCTAACACTATCAGCCGCGAGAACGTGAAACGGAAAATCGTAATCTCCGCCAACGTTGCCGACCGCGACCTGCGCAGCGTGGTAAACGACATACAAGAGCGTGTGGACGCCTCGGTAAAACTGCCGGAAGGCTATCACATCGAATACGGCGGCCAGTTTGAAAGCGAACAGGCTGCAAGCCGCACGCTGGCTTTGACTTCATTCATGTCTATCGTAGTGATATTCCTGCTGCTGTACCATGAGTTCCGTAGCGTAAAGGAAAGTGCGATTATCCTTATCAACCTGCCTTTGGCACTGATTGGCGGTGTATTCGCCTTGCTCGTCACAACGGGCGAAGTCAGTATTCCGGCTATCATCGGCTTTATCTCGCTCTTCGGTATCGCCACCCGAAACGGCATGCTGCTCATCAGTCATTACAACCACTTGCAGCAGGAAGAGGGATACGGTGTGTACGACAGCGTGATACGCGGTTCGCTGGACCGTTTGAATCCTATCCTGATGACGGCACTGTCCAGTGCGCTTGCATTGATTCCGTTGGCACTCAGCGGCGACCTGCCCGGCAATGAAATACAAAGTCCCATGGCAAAAGTAATTCTGGGCGGATTGCTGACTTCCACTTTCCTGAACGGTTTCATCATTCCGATTGTTTACCTGATGATGCACGGAAAGAAAGAAGAGATGCACCCGTAATGACCGGACAGCCATCCCGTTATAACGATCAATAAAAAACTTAATAACAGAAGATATGAAGCAACTATTTATATTCACCGCCACCATCCTCGCCTGCATGGGGATGAGGGCGCAGGAAACCGGCATTGACTCCGTGCTTCGCCAGATAGAAGCCAACAACAAGGAGTTGCAAGCCAATGCACAACTTATCTCATCACAGAAGCTGGAGAGCAGGACCGAAAACAACCTGCCTGATCCCACCCTCTCATACGCCCATCTCTGGGACTCTAAAAACAGCGATGAAACCGTAGGGGAAATGGTGGTTTCCCAAAGCTTCGACTTTCCCACCTTATACATAACAAGAGGAAAGATGAACCGTCTCAAAACCGGAGCACTGGATGCACAGGCGGCAACCATGCGCCAGCAGATATTGCTGCAAGCCAAAGAAGTGTGTCTGGACATCATCATGCTGCAACATCAGCAGGAGTTGCTCGATGCACGGCTGAAGAATGCAGAGGAGCTGGCTGCCATGTATGCCAAACGGCTGGCTACGGGAGATGCCAATGCCCTGGAAACAAATAAAATCAATCTGGAACTGTTGAACGTACGTACCGAATCGCGCATGAACAGTACTGCCTTGAACAATAAAATCAAGGAACTGCTGGTACTGAACGGCAACCAGCCGCTTACTCCCGGGCGTCCCTTCCCCGACGGCCCCGCCGTACCTACCGCCAAAGCCCTCGGACTGACGGACTATCCCCCGGTTCCGTTGCCAACCGATTTCCATCGGGTATGCAGCGAACTGCTTGCCGCCGATCCCTCTCTGCAATCATTCGACAGCGAAAGCGCTGCAGCCCGCAAGTTCATTTCAGCAAGCAAGCAAGGGTGGCTGCCGAAACTGGAGTTGGGCTATCGTCGCAATACCGAATCGGGACATCCGCTGAACGGTGTTGTCGTAGGCTTCTCTTTCCCGCTGTTCTCAAATAAAGGAAAAGTGAAGATAGCCAAAGCCCAAGCCATGAACATCGACTTCCAGAAAGATAATGCAAGAGTAAAAGCAAGCTCCGAGTTATGGCAGCTCTACGAAGAAGCCCGTAACCTGGACGCTTCCATGCAGGAATACAAACGGACCTTTCAGGAACAGCAGGACCTGACTTTACTGAAACAGGCTCTTGTAGGCGGACAAATCAGTATGATAGAGTATTTCGTCGAAGTTTCGGTCGTTTACCAAAGCAAAACAAATCTCCTGCAACTGGAAAACCAATACCAGAAAGCAATGGCGCGGATATATAAGAACGAACTGTGATGAAGGTGGAATCAAGTCAAGAATGCACTTTCACCACCGTCTCCGGCAAATAGCCGCTACGGATACGCCACTCCTGCGGATAAAGATTATTGGCACGGTTACCTATATTCTTGACAAAGCCGAGAGGCACATGCTTATATGTCAGCAAAACAACTCCGCGAGGGGCTGCATCCGAAAGGGTGACAGCCTCTTTGCGTAAATAGGCAATGGCCTGTTCATACGATATTTCTTCACAAGGGAAAGCATCCGATACCAATATCCCGCTCACAGCCAAGGCATGACAGGGAATCCAATCCTTACCTTTCTGTCCGGCAATCTCCAATCCAGCCTGTACAATACGTATGGACGACTGCAATGCAGACAGTTCCGGAATATAACATTTTGGGAAAGCACTGACATTGCCGCCTTTCTGGATAAACTCATACTTATCCGCAGTAAAAATCCACTTCTGCAATATCGCAAGCTGCTCCTTGGAAAGTCCCGGAGTTTGCTTCCCTTTTCCCTGGACTTTACGTCCCTTTTCCCTGGACTTTTCTACTCTGAGCCCTGGAGTTTCAGGAGCAATTGCCAGGGAAATGAGTTGCTTATCCCCGGAGTTTCGGACGCTCATGCCCGGCTTCCGGAGAACTGCCAGAAAGAAGCCCTCTCCCTGCGTCTTATGAGGCAGGAAACGATAAACGGAAAAGGATTCTTCCTGCAACAAGTTACCCGTTATATTCCACTCTTCCGCAACATCGAGCGGAAGCACCTCTGCACCGAATTCATCCCTTATCCAACGGATGTTTTCTTCGTTTTCCTTTGTGTTATAAGTACAAGTGCTATATATCAATATGCCGCCCGGTTTCAGACAAGGCCAGATATCCGCAATAATTCTCCGCTGCCGCTGCCGGCAGATTTCCACATTCTCCGGGCTCCACTCGCTTATGGCAACAGGGTCTTTACGGAACATACCCTCACCGGAGCAGGGCACGTCCGTCAATATCACGTCGAAGAAATCTTCCAGCGGTGTAAAGTCCGACGGGTCGCTATTGGTAACCACCACATCGGGATGCCCCCACTTGGTCAAATTCTCGGCAAGTATCTGAGAACGGTTGCGGATAACCTCATTGGCTATCAGCAGACTATTGTCGGAAAGGAGGCTTCGGATATGCGTCGACTTACCGCCCGGAGCGGCGCAAAGGTCGAGCATCACTACTGGTTCCTCACCCATATACTGCTTCAGAGCCTGTTCAACAAACATGGATGAAGCTTCCTGCACATAATAACAGCCCGCATGGAACAAGGGATCAAAAGTAAATGTCGGGCGTTCTTCCAGGTAAAAACCGGAAGTACACCAGGGAACGGCATGTTCTCCGGAGCGGAAAGCAAAAGGTTTCAGCGGATTCAACCGGATGCTGACGGATTGCTCCGACTCCAGAGAAGTCACTAATTCCTTATAATCCTCATCTCCCAAAAGAGTGCGGGTATAGTCTGCAAAAGAAACGGGTAGTTCCATAGGTTTTACTTTTTAAATACGCAAAGGTAGTATAAATATTTTGCGGTCGATAATAGCTTTTCTAAAAAAAATGTCGTCTCTTTGCAACTTTCCAAGCAAATGGGTACGTCTAACACACAAAGAAACCTATAAAAACAAAAAACAGCATGATTATGAAACGCATTATCTTCGCACTGACAACCGCCTTAATGCTTTGCACATTGGCACAAGGAAAGAACCGGACCGTTACGGAGAATGACAGTCTGGGAAACAAACAAAGAGTCATAGAATTGAAGGATACCGTGATTGACGGAAAAGCCGTTACGGACACCCTTAGCATCATGACTTACGAAAACAGTTCAAACAGTAACTCAGAAAGTGACAATGATTACAAGCATCATAGCAGTGCTTACGATTTCGGCTGGAATATCGGACATGCCACGAGAGACGCAGTCATTGCGATTACAGCCATTGTGTTCGTTTTCGGCTTTCCTTTAATCATCGTATTCATCATCTTTTTCTTCCGCTACAAAAACCGGAAGGCCAAATACCGCCTGGTGGAACAAGCATTAGCCAGCGGACAACCGCTGCCGGAAAATCTGTTTAAAGAAGCCGATTCGACAGATATCCGCAGTAAAGGAATCAAGAATGTATTCGTCGGTATCGGGCTGTTCATATTCCTCTGGGCCATTACCGAAGAATTCGGACTTGGCTGCATAGGCCTGCTTGTCATGTTCACAGGCTTCGGACAGCTCGTCATCTACTATACGCAGCAAGACAGAGCCCCTAAAAGCAATGATAAATCCGATAATGCAAGAACCGTCTTTCCGGAAAAGAATGCAGAAAAATGAGTCAGCTCAATGATATATCGTTAGTCGCACAGGTCGTGGTGTTTCGCAACACCAGGGCCTTCGACCGGTTAGTAGGAAAGTATCAGTCGTCCGTACGGCGTTTTTTTCTGCACCTGACTTGTGGCGACAGCGAATTGAGCGATGACCTGGCGCAAGATACATTCATTAAAGCATACACCAATCTCTCCTCATTCAAAAACCTGTCCAGTTTCTCCACCTGGCTCTACCGTATTGCTTATAATGTATTTTATGATTATCTTCGCACCCGTAAGGAGACCGACAGTCTGGAAACACTCCGGGTAGACGCTCAATACAGTACGCAGCAGAACGACATAGGGCGGCACATGGACATTTACCGTGCGCTGAATATGCTGAAAGAAACGGAACGGACCTGTATCACTCTTTTTTATATGGAAGACCAAAGTATAGAGAAGATTGCAGACATTACCGGCTACCCGACAGGAACAGTAAAAAGCCACCTGTCGCGGGCCAAAGAAAAAATGGCTACCTACTTAAAACAAAATGGTTATGACGGAAAACAATGATAAACTCCTGATTGATTTCTTTGCCGAAAACCGGCAGGAAATACCCGACAATGGCTTCACCCGCCGTGTGATGCGCCATTTGCCCGACCGCACCCGACGGATTTCACAAGTATGGGTTACGTTCTGTTTCACGCTGGCATTAGTGCTGTTCTTTGTTTTCGACGGATTGCAACAGGTATTGGGTACACTTCGTGAAACACTCACCGCCGCTGCCCAAAGCGGAGTCACCGAACTTGATCCCAAATCTTTATTGGTTGCAGGCATAGTATTACTCTTCCTGCTCTATCGCAAAATATGTTCATTGGCTTAAACGCTTTGGAAATCGCAAACGGTAATTACCTTATAGGATAAATAAACTTCCTTACAGAACAATACAATCAACCCCTACCTTGTTAATAAAAGGTAAGGGTTGATTTTTTTATAAACAAATGAACATATCTCAATGATATATTGTATATTTGCGGACTCATAAAACTAAATAATCTTACAAAGTTTTGAGACAGATTTTATTCATCATATTATTTACATTTTTTATTGGAAGCGTCCGAGCGCAAAGTACCAGCGAT
>ERZ772880.2453-NODE-2453-length-14197-cov-5.749611_pt1 | contig 14197 bp, 12 predicted proteins | sample MGYA00580577_ERZ772880 | MGnify/ENA primary metagenome ERZ772880 (study PRJEB29015, sample SAMEA2737705) | human gut metagenome | biome: human gut; feature: human-associated habitat; material: faeces | place: China | collected 2012 ... | reverse complement strand
ACAAAGCGGAACTTGAGCTGCAGGACGTATTGATAGGGCAAGGCTATCCGGTGGGGGATGCCTCCAAAGTACCTGCTGACATCATGAAGCTGGCCCGCGTGAGGAGCGGTTACGACCAGAGCCTCGCCCAGTATGAGCTTGCCGCGTATGAAGAGGAACACGCCACGCTGGTTGCGCCTTTTGACGGGGTAGTGGCGAACCTGTTCTCCAAACCGTTCAACGAGGCAAGTACCTCGGAAGCCTTCTGCTCCATTATCGGCACTCAAGGTATGGAGGTGGACTTCACGGTGCTGGAAAGCGAACTGCCGTTGATAAAGAGTGGCGACAAGGTGATTGTTACCCCTTATTCGGATGCCGGCTTTAGGCAGGAGGGGCGCATCACCCAAATCAATCCTCTGGTGGATGACAAGGGGATGGTTAAGGTGAAGGCTGCCGTCAATGGCAAGGGACGGCTGTTCAGTGGGATGAACGTGAGGGTGAACGTGCACCGCTCTCTGGGCGGACACCATCCTCCCAACGCCGGTTCGGTCGGAGCGCCGCATGTGGGGCAATGACGTTGGCGCGCATGCCATACGCCCAGCGAGATCGCCGTCGTGGCCTGGCCTGCTTCGCGCGCGCTGGCATGCGGTGCGAATCCGCGCAGATCGACCCAGTCGAATCGTTCCGCAGCGCTTTCCAGCAACGATTTCGACGTTTTCGCTTCCGGTTCGTGCTGTTCGCCGAACGCATCGTCCGCGCCCATATGCTCGCTGCTTGCGGCCACCGTCTCCGCGGCTTTCACGCGAGACACGTCAACGGCGACCACGTGTTCGTCGCGTTTGCCGCCATACGATCCAAGGAATATGGCGAGCGCCGTCGGATGCGTGTGCAGTTCCGCCGCCACGTAGGCGCCGGGCAATTGCGCGAGACGCATATGCACGTTGGCGTAGTCCGCGATGGCTCCCTGTCCGCGCGGCACCGCCACCATGCCGTCTTTGACGAGAATGACCTTCGTGGCCGGCTCCAGCAGCGCCGTGTCGAACAGGTCGGGTTCGCCGCGTCTCGAAACCTCATAGTCGATGTCACCTTGCGCAAGTGGCAGGAACGGCAGTGCCTGGGTCAGCGCCAGTGGCGAGAACACGCTCATCGATTGCTTCTTTCCTTGAATACGATTGATAGAGCGGATATTTTTTCTCTATTCCGTATTTTCTTTTCTATTTTTTTATATCTTTTTTGTATTTCTGATTGCGATATTGACGGCAGCGGCGGAAAATACCGGCTACTGCACCCTGCGCACCAGCGCGAGCAGCGCGTCGGCAACCGCCTGCGGATGCTCGTATGCGCTGAAATGCCCGCAATCGAATACCACCGTCATATCCGTGCTCGTAGCCGTCATCGCATCGGCGATCGGCGTCATCACGCTCGGCGGGCTCGACGGATCCTTGTCGCCGCAGATCACCGCAACCGGTGCCGTAATCGCAGGCAACACATCGTTCAGATCCGGGCGCCCAGCCGCCATGCGCTCACGCCATGCGATGCCTTCGGCAGGCTGTTCGTTGATCCACGTCGTGAACTGTTCACGGTAGGCGGCCGACTGTTTGATGGTGGAATCCTCAGGTGTGGATGCCGCAAATCCCATCACCGGCTCATGCGTGCCCGTCGATTCGCATGCTTCGGCGATCGCGATGCGCTTCGCGCGCATCTGCGCGGAATCCGCCGCGGCCTTCGTGTCGCACAATGCCAACGCGGCAACAGCTTCGGGGTGCAGACGCTGAATGTCGAGAACCAGATAGCCGCCCATCGAAAGGCCCGCCCAAATCGCCTTGTCGTAACCGGCCGCATGCAACATCGCGACATAGGCGTCGGCCATATGGTCCAAACCGTTCGGGAAAGCGCCGTCCGCGTCTTTGCCGCCACTGGTCTCATCGGAAGGAATCGGCCCTTCTCCCGCACCGGGCATGTCGGGACCCCAGATCGGGAACCGTTTCACACCATGTTCCACAGCGGCCGCCTCCAACGCCTCCGCACATTCGTCCCACATGCGGTGGTCCACGGGGAACCCGTGCACCAGCACCACGGGAAGCCCCTCGCCCTCGCAATACACGTTATTATGTAATTCGATCGTCATCGTCTCACTCCGTTCCTCTCCCCTATATTGCCTATGCATCTATCGCTTGCGCTGCCTGCATTCGCAAGCTGCCACGCGCTTTCCTGGCACCCACGGCCGACCGGTTTCGACGTCAACCATAAGCCTGTCGGCTACCTGCCGGCCCAAGCGATCGCCTGACGCACAATCGTGCCATATCCGTTGCTCATCTGGTTTATGAAAGTGTCGAGGATCTCGCTGTTCGGGTTGACCCATTCCACGTCAAGCGTCTCATCCTGCGGCTTGCAGTCGCCCGCGATCGGCACCACGTAGCACAATGCGATCGCATGCTGGCGGGAATCGAAATAATCGGATAGTCCCGGCGTCGGGAAAAACTCAGCCACGGTGAACGGCTGCAGACTCACCGGCAGCTGCGGCAACGCGATATCGCCCAAATCCTTGGCGACATTACGCGCCACGGCCTCACGCAACGATTCGTGATAGAGCACGCGCCCGGCAATCAGCGTTCGCTCGATACTGCCGTCGTCAGACACGCGAAGCAACGATCCGACCTGTGAAACACGCCCCAGATCATCGGTGCGCACCGGCACCACAAGCACGTATGGAATCGGCATTTCGCCGCGCATACGGTTGATCTCGCCGGAAGCAAGCCATCCTGGAGGATTACCTATTCCGCGAATGAAATCCTCCGGCGTAATGTCGTCGAATTCTCCGCGACGACGGCCTGCATCGAAATCGCCCTCGTCGGGCACTTCATCATTCATCACTGGCATAGTCCCATTATCACGCATCTTGTGTGAATTGGCTGGAAAAGAATGCGCCGAAAGACGATTCTTCTGACAGCGGATATTGCATATGCCGGGAATGCGTCGGGTTGGGGCGCGGTTATATACTCCAAAGCAATCGCATACGAGGGGCGTAGCCCGTCACGCGCGTCGATGGAACGAACAGCAAGGAGCAATCATGGCAACGCATGCGGTCACTTCGCAGGATTTCAATCAGGTCGTCGAATCCAACGGTCTGGTATTCGTGGATTTCTGGGCAACCTGGTGCGGTCCGTGCCGTGCGTTCGGCCCGACGTTCGAAAAGGCAAGCGAAGCGAATCCTGACATTTATTTCGCGAAGGTCGATATCGACCAGAATCCGGATCTCGCCTCCGCCGCCAAAGTGCAGGCCGTGCCGACCTTGATGGTGATCAAGAACCAGCAGATCGTATTCCAGCAGGCTGGCGCGTTGCGCGCGTCGGATCTGGACGATCTGATCGCCCAGGCCAAGGAGCTGGACGTCAATGCGGCCGCTGCCGAAGAGGCTACGGAACAGGCGCAATAAGGCGAATATCAAAGGATTGCAAAGGTGCCGTTCGATGGCGAAACATCAACGGCACCTTTTGCTTTGCACGCTTGCTTTGCATGCCCGCTTTGCCCGCCTGTTACATATGCGCTCGCCCGGATTCCATGGCATGGAGTAGAATGTCGCGTTGGATATGCGCTTTCCGGCGAAGCCTGAAGTGGCGGCGCACCGCATGCCGTGCATGTGTGAATTCGTCGAGGATCTGAACGCGCGTTTAGGAGCAGAATGGCTAACCACAGCAAGCACGCCCGATCGTCTACCTTCGCCATGCCGAGCAAGTCCTCGCTGGTGAAGATCGCCGCAACGGTCGCGGCGGTGGGCCTGTTGGCTACCGGCGGCATTGTGTCGCGCAATCTTTACACCTCCGCGGAGCAGAACACGGCCAATCAGGTCACGGCCTTCTCCGTCACCGATTCCGCCGAAGCATCCCGTGGCAACGCCCGTGAGCTGCTCAATGGAGACACCTCGTACGTCACCGTGAAGATCAACGGCAAGTCGCGCGTGGTGCCCGGTACCAATTTCACCGACGTGAAGTCCGTGCTCGACGCGGGAGACATCACGCTCGAACCGGAAGACACGGTCTCCCCTTCGCTCACCACCAAGGTGGATGAGAAGACCGTAATCACCATTCAGCGTGCCGGCGCAAGCGTTGAGGTTTCCGACACCGCCATCGGTTTCAATGTCGTCAAGAAGGAAACCTCAAGCCTGCCGGAAGGCCAGGAGAAGGTTGAGACGGAAGGCGAAGAGGGCGTGATGGAAACCACGAACCTCGTAACCAAGTCCGGCGACACCGTGGTCTCCTCCAATATGATCAGCTCGTATGTGAAGAAGGCTCCGGTCGACAAGGTCATTCTCGTCGGCACCGGCTCCACTTCGTCGTCGTCCTCCAGCGCTTCCGCGTCGATCGGCACCACTGTGCCGGCGGGCGAAATGCAGCAGTGGGCCCACGATTATCTGCTGTCGAACGGCTACACCGAAGCCGATTTCACCGCCACCGTATACATCATCACCCACGAGTCCGGCTGGAGCGTCACCGCAACGAATCCGAGTTCGGGCGCCTATGGTCTGCCCCAGGCGTTGCCTGGCAGCAAGATGGTGAGCGCGGGCGCCGATTGGGCCACCAATTATCAGACCCAGCTCAAGTGGTTCTGGGGTTATTGCGCGCAGCGTTATGGTTCCATTCAGGGAGCCTACACGTACTGGCTGGCCAATCACTGCTATTAAATCGCGATTGATCATCATTGATTGATTCGATAATGATATAGTTTGAGCTCCGTAATATTCGAAGATATTACGGAGCTCAAACTATATTACGATCTTAAATATCACTGGGATATCGCCGATTTCACAGGGCATTGTTGGAACCGATCACCGTGGCTTCCTTGACGTCATCGATCTTCCTGCGCCTGCGGCCGCCGTGACCGGCCTTCGGACCACGCTTGCCGACAGTGCCGCTGCGGACCCCGTTCTTGGCATCGAAGATGATCACGCGCTCATCGCTGTGATATTCGCCGTCCAGAGCGAAGAAGGCGATCTTGTCTGCAGGCACTTCCGGGAAGGTGAAGAACTTCTGCGTCGCAACGAGCAGGTCAAGGTTGCGGGTGGTGACGGAAGACGGCGTATCGGCGTTCGGAGCATTGAACTGAAGAGCGAAATCGTCATTCTCATCGCATACCTGGATTGCGAACTTGCCGCGCTCGTAATTCACCAGCAGCTTGACGTATTCAGGACGTCCGAGAACTTCGGAAACACCCTTGGAAAAACGAACGGATTCAAGCATGACCGTCATGGTCAACTTGCCACCCGTTCTTTCGCCAACTTCTTTGAAACCATCAAGAACGGACATGTAAATCCTTCCTTTATTGTAAATAACTACGTGAAATACTGTACCTCATTGTTAAGAATAAAACGAATCGAATTTCGGGGAATATATTCATATTTTCAAGAACACAACGTAATACGAAAAAACATACCGCAGACCATGCTTGTCTCAATGAGAAATTCGATACGGTTCAGCCAGCGCGCTTCCTAAGCCAACTCGACGAGCACACCACCCCTTGTCACCCGACGGTTTTCCGCTAAAAACAGATGTGGCAACCCCTACCTCACCCCCGCACTACGGGTTGCGCAAATTGCAAATACTTTGCAGCACAGTTTTCCAATTTCATATAGAAAGCGCTGAAATATCGTGCTTTATGCATGCATATCATTTGCAAAACGGTTCATATAGGGGCTATCTTGCACAACTATCTTTTGCAATCATTTTCATTTTTAAAATGATTTTCTCAGTAACGATTTTCATTGAAAATCCGCCATTTTTCAGCATCTTTTACACTCCAACCGGGATAGAATATACACTACACGGTTGCAGTATTGCAAACGCTATCAAAGAAGATGGAACCCCCGTCGCAAAGCAGCGGCCACGATAACGGAGCCACAAGCCCCGATACCGGCCCAAACACAAGAAAAGAAGGATCAGGAAGGTCAATGAAACATCGGAAACCAACTCCCGCCTGGCAGAAGCTGGGCCTGCGCGTCAGCAAGAAGCTGGCGGTGGGCGCCACAGCCCTTGCCACAGTTTTCGGCGGACTGGCAGTCGCCAGCGTCTCCGCACAGGCGAGCACCGACCGTAACAGTTATGCGGACACCGTAGGCAACCCGACTTTCGAAGCAGCACGCAAAGAGTACGGTCTGACCAAGGAGATGAAGAACGGCGCCATTCTGCACGCGTGGATGTGGTCGTTCAACACCATCACCGAACATATGGATGAGATCGCCGAAGCCGGTTACACCTCCATTCAGACCGAGCCGATGAGCAAAATCAAGGTGAACGACGCCAACGGCAAGAAATTCACCGAAAATTGGTATTACGTGTATCAGCCGACGAACACCTCCATCGGCAACTTCGTGGTCGGCAGCGAAGACGACCTGAAAGCCATGACCGTGGCAGCCCACGCGCATGGCATCCGCATCATCGTCGACGTTGTGGCCAACCACTTCACCGCCGACTGGAACGCCATCGACTCCGACTGGCGGAAGAGCGAATATTTCCATGCGCGCAACTCCTGCAGCGGCTCCGGCGGCGACAACATCGATTATTCCAACCGTTGGCAGGTGACGCACTGCCACCTGCTGGGCCTATGGGATCTGAACACCGCCAATCCGGAAGTCGCCAATCGTATGCACGACTTCCTGAAAACCGCGGTGAACGACGGTGTTGACGGCTTCCGTTTCGACGCCGGCAAGCACGTCGAACTGCCGAACGAATTCGACGGTTCGCAGTATTGGACCACCATTCTGCAGAACGGCTCGCAATACCAGTACGGCGAAGTGCTGCAGGGCGATTCCGGACTGGATTACAAGGCGTACGCCAACCTGTATGCCAAGTATGGCGAAGGCGGCGGCGGAGCCACGGCCTCCGACTATGGCAAGACCATCCGTTCTGCACTGTGGAGCAAGAATCTCAATGCGGGCAATCTTATGAGCTTGCGCAACGGGGGCGTCAACGACGATCAGCTGGTCACTTGGGTGGAGTCGCATGACAACTACGCCAATGGCGACAAGGAATCCACGTATCTGACCAACGATCAGATACGCTTCGGCTGGGCCGTGGTCGGCGCACGCGCAGGCGGAGCGCCACTGTTCTTCAACCGTCCGAAGGCCTCCGGCGGCAATCAGCCCCAGTTCGCAGAAGCCTCTCAGCTGGGCGACGCCGGCGATGACATGTGGAAAGACACGGCTGTTGCGGCCGTCAACCATTTCCGCAATGCCATGGACGGCGAGGCCGAATACCTGCGCAACTGCGGTTCCGAACAGAACAACAACTCCTGCCTCATGGTGGAACGTTACAAGACCGACAACAATGCCGGCAATGACGGCGTGAGCATCGCCAACATGGGCGGCGACCAGAATCTGGCCGGCACTCCGACCAAGCTTGACGACGGCACGTACACCGATCAGGTGAACGGCGGCACCATCACCGTTTCCAACGGCAAGATCACTTCCGGCACCGCCAAGGGCGATGCGGTGAGCGTGTACTTCAACACGAGCGTGAAGGAATCCGTTTCCGCGACCGTCAGCAAGAAGTTCTCCTCCAACACCATCAAGGTGACACTGAACGCCAGCAATGCCACCAATCTCACTTACTCACTGAGCAATGGCAAGAACGGCTCCTTCGTTGACGGCGACTCGCTCACCATCGGCGGCGATATGGAGATCGGCGATTCCGTCACCCTGACCGTCAAGGGCACCGGCGCCGAAAGCGGCGAAGCGCTCGAGTTCACCGCAACCTACACCAAGGTTGAGGTTCAGGCGAACACGATTTATGCGACGAAGCCTTCCGGCTGGAGCAAGATGTACGCGTACGTGTACACGGGCGACGGAGCGACCGCGAAGAACAACGCGGCCTGGCCGGGCGTGGAGATGACCGCGATGGCGGCCGCCGATTCGTGCGCCAAGGCCGGCACATACAAGTATGAGGTTCCGGATTTGGGCGAGGGCACCTATCGCGTGATCTTCTCCAACGGCAGCGGCTCGCAGATGCCGGGGGCCAGCCAGCCTGGTTTTGAATTCTCGGGCAAGGTGAGCTGGGATGGTTCGTCCGCCTCGCTGACAGCCATCACCTGCACGGCAACGCCTCCGGTCATCAAGACCGCGGACATCACCTTCAGCGCCACGGCCGACCTCAAGACCGGCGAGACCCTGTACGCGGTCGGCGACTGGGGCCAGGGCAAGGGCAAGACCTGGAACCGCGCCGGCGGCGTCAAGCTCGCCAGGTACGGCAACGCGTACACCGGCACCACCACCATGACCAAGGGCCAGGCCATCACCGCCCGACTGATCAAGGTCGACGCGAACGGCAAGACCACATGGGACTCGGCCAAGGACCGCAAGTCCAAGGCCGACAAGACCAAGGCGCTCGGCGTCTCCTGGACCTCCGGCAAGGTGAACGAGGACGGCACGATCCCGGACGACTCCGCCATCAGCATCTCCGGCAAGGGCGTCGCGGACGGCAAACTGTCCATCCAGAAAGGCAACCTCGCCGAGCTCTACGTGATCGGCACCCAGGACGCCACCCCGTCCGACGCTGTCTGGTGGAGTGACGGGGCCGCCGTGGCGGTCTCCGGCACCGGCACCGTCTACGGCGTCCAGACCGGCACCGCCAAGGTGAACGTGAAGGTCGGCAACCAAACCGCCACCATCACCATCACCGTCAAGTAAACGGCAACCGCCGATATCCATAAAACATTTGAGCCTTGGAATTCAATATCACTCCAAGGCTCAAATCATATTCAAACGCTTCTATACGCATGAAAATACACACATCAAAATCAGCGGATTTAGCATAATCAGCTCAAAGCGTCGTGCAGATATCGCTTTGAGCGGCTGCGCATGATATCCAGCGCAATATCGGCATTGCAGAAATCGATGGTCTGTGAGGTATCAGTACAATCAACTTCGGAAAAATCAGTGATGATTCTGTCGGCGAATTGCACTTCCTGCAGGATTTGACCGCGTCTGGTGCCGAGTTCATGCTCTTTGGTACCTTCCGTATACACCCAGAACGGTTTATGGAAGTTGATGGAGAACAGCGTGCCATGATAGGAGTCCGTAACTACACCCTCCGCATATTTCACCAGCGAGAGGAATTCTTCCGGCCCTGCCTCGAGCACATTGACAAGCTCATCGCATTTCGGCACATTGCCCGCCTGCGGCGTCAGCACTGCGACAGGCAGGCCGACTCGACGAGACAGTTCACGCAGTTGCCTGAATACGCTGACAGCACGCTTGGGACGCAGCAGCGAATAAAACAGCAGATACTGTTCGGGCACGTGTTGCGACTTACGCAACGGTATGCGTTCCTCCCATTCGCCCGCGTTGAGCAACAGCGTCGGATCGCATACGTGTTCCACATATTTGCCGCTTACCTGCCGCAGTTTGCCGCATGCGGAACGTTCCCTCGCCGAAAGCGCGCTGAATTCCGCCAACGCCGGTCCGATGCGCCGCAGCTCATCGTCGGTCATGGTGGCCGGCGACGAAGCATACGAGATTTTCCTGCAGTTCGCCCATTTCAGCAGGTACGGGTCCATGTACTTCCAGTCGACGCGTTCCAGCTCGTTGGAATGCTTGTTGATGATCTGGTCGCTGCCGCTCACGGCCACGTCGAATGCGTCAGCCAGCGAATTCAGCTCTTCCGGCTCCTGATAGCGTCGTTGGCCCACATGTATGTTCGTGCTGATGAACCGCTCGAAATTGCGCATGCGCTTCTTGCGCAGTCCCGCAACCGGCAGCATGGTTAAATCCGCGAGGGACGATTTGAGACCCAGCCCACGCCAATATAAGCGTTCATAGTAGCGTTCGCCCTCAAGCGGCCGGTAGTCGATGACGGTAACGTCATGCCCCATGTCCGTGATGGTTGATTGCGTGGCATACGCCTGCAATACCGAACCATAATTATAGGCAGCATGATACGTGATTAGACCGATAATATTATGCTTCTCGTCCATATTTCCTCGTCGTTCAAGTAGTTATTTCTTTGTTTTCTCGCTATTGCAGAAGCACTCCGCTTTCTCATTGTTTTCCACTGAATTGCTTATGACGCACCCATGCGATCGCAGCGCTCACGTAATACCATCGATATTTCATCGAAAGCAACGCGATTTGTCGGGTCACAGGAAAACGACCTCCCCGATATCGATCAAGCGGCTGCCGAAAAACCGGCATGTTCACTACTTTTCCATAGTGATTCTTTCGTTCATGACGGTTCCATGGCGCTTCGGGATTGAACAGATCATTGATCATAATGATCGTCAGATGAAATAATGTGTAATCATCGAGCGTTCCATCAGATATTTCCCGAAATTGACGAATGGTATCGCGCATTGTTTCGATCGCAGATATTGTTCGCCGCACATAATCGTTGGAGAACGACCGCACCACCGAATCCGCATTGCGGCGGTATTCGTACACCATTTCATCCACATAGCCGATTCGATTCGCCGCCGCGACCGCACGGAACGCATATTCGGCGTCCTCCCCCAAACTCAAGGTTTCGTTGAATCCGTCGATCCCTTTGATCAGCGGCATGCTGTACAGCTTGCCCCAAACAAGCGCGATACCTCGCTGCGGTCGGAGCATATCCTCGCATAGGTCAAGACGCCTGCGTCCCTCGAACACCATGTCAGTTTCAGCATAATGGTGTTCTTCCACATTTGGAGACCCCTCGCCTTTGCCGCCCATAATGACGGCACCAGCGGCGTCGGGAACACCGTTCGCATCGGCATCGGCACCTGCAAGCACGTTGCGGTACGCCCCCATCACCACATCGCAGCGGTATCGCACCGCAAACGCAAGCATGCCGTCGACGGCATGCTTGGCGAGCACATCATCCACATCGAGGAACATCGCCCACTGCCCCGTGGCCGCGCGCAATCCCGCGTTGCGAGCCGCGGAGACTCCGGCATGGGCGATCGTTTCCGTACGAATGCTGACCAATGGCGAATTCCAATTCGAGATCGGTGCCGTTTCGAATGCCGGCTCACCATCGAATACAATCACCGCTTCGATACGGAAGCCACTGCCCTGCTGCCGTTGCAGACTGTTCACGCAATCATGCAACGTTTGCAACGTGGCACGGTAGACGGGAATGATCACACTGATGGTATGGCTCATCGTCAGTTCAGCTCCCGTGTGATCACCGAAGCATCATACCGGAACGATACCGGCGATTCGATGCTTTCCGGGAAGTTGCCGATCGCCACGAACGCAATCAGCGTTTCGTAGTCGGGCACGCCCAACAGCTTGCGGATCTCATGCTCCTGCTTCTCACGCATCATGGTGTTGAGAGGGCAGGCGGCCAGCGACTCGCATTCCAATGCGGTCAGGAACGCCATGGCGAACAGGCCTCCATCGATATACGGCTCGTTGCGTTCCTCAACGCTTACGAAACTGCGCACGTCCACGCTGATCAACGCCAGCACCGGAGGCGCATCGTACCCACGCCACCCGCCCTGCAACGCCAATGCCTGTTCGATGAATTTCGGATTGCTGATCAGCAGCACGCGATATGCCTGCCTATTGCATACCGATGGCGTTTTCATCGACATGCTTACGGCCTTACGCACCGTTCCCATATCAACAGGGGTTTCGGCATACTCGCGTACGCTGGAACGCCCTGCGAACAATGCTGCATAGTCGAGCGATGCGTTGTCGCGTTTGTCTGCGGCACGCACGGTTTTCACGCCCGCATTGCCCGCAACGTCGGATTTTTCGGCTTGTTCGACGCTTTCGATATCCACCGAAGACACTTCGTCGGCAAACCATACGCCCACAAACTCAGGAATCGGCTTCTCCAACGCCCGATGCTTGCGCACGTATGCACGAACCACCTGCCGTGCCGCAATATACGTCACATCGTCAACCGGATAGTCGCGTTCCCGCCATTCATCCATCACGGAACGCAACTCCCCGAACGCGGATCTGCCGAATCCCGCACGGAACCGTCTATGCGACAATCCTTTTTCAATACGATGAATGTAATACACCATAGTGCCGCGCAATTGCTCGGATTGCCCCACATTCCATTGCCCAGCACAGAATCTCAGGAACCGTTTGCGCTGCCCCGCATAGTACGAAGCCAATGTCATGTTCGCCTTGCATCGTTGCAATACGCGCCAGACGCGATGCGGAACGATGGTTTTGATTCGCTGCTTCACGCCCATGATCTCACCTTTCCTTGTTTTCTCGACGCAACGACGGCAATACCGCCTGCACCTTGGTCATGACTTCCCTTGTAAACCAGCCTTCACGCAGCTTCTGACCCAATTGCGAAGCCCGTCGTACCATTCGCGCATACTCGCTTTGCGTCATGCCGTATTCCACGGCCATGGCCTCTTGCAACGATTCGACGGCAACGCCCACTCCCTGTTCGACTACGAATGGTGCGAGCGCCGCCTTGTTCCATATGATCACCGGCTTGTCGGCTGCAAGATACAGCGACAGCTTATGCGGATTGTTGACGGTCAGATATTTGCCGTAATAGCCGCCGCAGGTGTCGAGACTGTCGCCGTCCCAGATCAGACCGAATCGTCCTTCCAGTTTGTCTGGCAGTTCATCGGGTGCGACGATTCCGCGGTACCACGCCGTTTTGCCGTTCCGCCGATCATATTTCGGCCCGTACAGATTGATGTCGGCTTTGGGGAATCGCTCGGCCAGCCGATACACGTATTCGGCTTTGCCATGGCTGAGATTTCCCGCGATATCGATGCCGTGACGCTGTTCCACGGGCACAGGATTCGCTTGCGGCAGCAGGTAATCAAAAATGCCGATCTCCACGATCGGCACGGTCGCGCCGTACTTGCGCAACACTTCGCTCATGCGTGGATTGTGGCTGATGAGCAGATCCGCTTCGGTCACCCATTGTTTGTCGAAATCGGTGTAGGAGTAGCCGCGTAGCGTTTCCAAATCATGAATCAGGAAAACAAACAACGCTCCGCGCGCTTTCATCCTACGCACGGAAGGCAAGGCGTACAGCGACACCTTATTGTACATGATGAGCGGAAATTGCACCAACACCACGTCCCCGCAGCGAACGGTTCGTTCCAGCCGATGCCAATCGGCAAGCGTACGTCCAACGCACACCAGCTTGTCGAAATACCCTTTGTTCTCGCCGGGACGCACTTCGAACGGCTGCCAGGATTGGCTTTCGAGCACCTGCCGAATGTCATCGCGCGCTTTGGATCCAGCGTGCGCATGATGCAGCGAACGTTCGCAGATCACGTAGTTCGTCATTGCCAACCTCCATTGTTTGCATATCGTCCGTCACTCGCATTGCTTGCGCCATGCGCGTTATTCTCATCATTCGTTTTCCGTACATGCAGTCGGTTGAATACCGGCTGAAGCATGGCCATAACGAATCGTTCGCGGCACAGCAGCAACGCGATGCCATATATCAGCGCGAACAGGAATCCGCCGAACATCAGCCACAGGAAGGCGTTCCATGTCTCGGCACCGCATATCGCGATCGCGCCCCGCGTAAGGCAGCCTGCCGCAATCGCACTGAGCAGAATACGCATCGGATCGATCGACGTGCGAATGCCAACCAAAAACCCGCGGCACACATATGAGCGCATCGCCAGCATCAACGCTTCGCACAATGAAATGCTGATGGCGGAACCGACCACGCCGAGCTGTGGAATCAGCAGCACGTTTGCGAGTACGGCCAAGGCAAGTCCGATCGCGTTCACCATGGCCCATGTACGTTCCATTCCTTTGGAAATCATGACATTCGCAAGCACGATATTCATGGCCGAACACATCACCGCAATACCGACGAATCGTAGCGGAACCGCGGATTCCGCGAAGTCAGCGCCACCGAGCAATGCCACGATCGGGTCGGCAAGCAATATCAGCAGAGCAATGATCGCGGAGCCGAATACCATAACGAAATTCATGTTTTTCGCGATCAGTTCGCCTGCCTGCCGCTCTTTGCGCCGCGCCTGATAATACGAAAGGCGTGGCAGCATCACGTTGCCGACGGAATTGACGGCGGTGACGAGCACGGATTTGATTTTGGATACCAGCTGGTACAGGCCGACCATATCGGTGGTGCCAAGGAAGCCGAGCATCACAATGTCTACTTGAATATACATGCCGGATGAAATGGATGCGATGGTGAACCATAGCATCGGTTTGAAATGGCGGGAAATATTGAGATGTCCACAATTGCGGAAGTCCACGAACCTGCGTAGCCGCAGGAGATTG
>ERZ772880.2439-NODE-2439-length-14256-cov-21.480952_pt1 | contig 14256 bp, 8 predicted proteins | sample MGYA00580577_ERZ772880 | MGnify/ENA primary metagenome ERZ772880 (study PRJEB29015, sample SAMEA2737705) | human gut metagenome | biome: human gut; feature: human-associated habitat; material: faeces | place: China | collected 2012 ... | reverse complement strand
TGAAAGGGCGGGCTTCATCGTGTGTAACCTCAAACATGGCCTCTCCTTCCAAAGTAACTTCCCGGGTATCTCCGAATTGAACCGGAAAGTTGATATGGGAGTCCGCATTCATTTTTACTTTTGTGCCGTCAGCCAGTACTATTGCGTATTCCGAACCTTTGGGTACTATGATTTTATTCTGTAATAATTCAGCATCTGGTTCTGGCTTATGAGGATAATTACTTTCTTGTGGGAATGTGATCTCTCCATTGTTGATACGACTTCCATTGATTTCCCGTTGGCTGTTATAAAGTGGAACTACAGACTGGTTTGCTTGTACCCAGGTGGCTTTAGGAGTTTCTGGATTTTGGGAAAGAGGTGATTGTTGTGATTGTTCGCTTTGGGCAATAACAGGTGCTAGGTTCCGGTCATTGAAATATAAAATGGAGGTAATCCCTATCAGTATTGCTATTGCAGCGGCTGAGGAATAGACTACGATACGGCGATAAATACTACCGGATTGGTTACAACGATTTTGAAGTGACTTCCATGAGCCTTCTTTATCAAACTGATGTAATAAGTTAAGTTGGTTGTTTACATGATGGAGTGAAAGTAACTTCACAAAAATTTCTCTATGCGATGCGTCCTTTTCAATCCATTGCTTTAATTCTTCAAATTCCTGTTCATTGAGTTGATGGGACAGGTATTTTTGAATTAGAATTTCCGTTTTATTCTTTTGCATAATTGTTGTACTGTTTAACAGAAGTGTCACAATTACACAAAATGGGTGACAAAAATCTGAAGAAATTTATAAATTAAATAAGATTAGGATTTCTGTCATATTGAAACGACGCAACATTTTTAGTGCGCGTGATAGGTGGGTTTTTACTGTATTTATGGAAATATGGAGCTCTTCAGCTACTTCTTTGTATTTTTTGTCTTCCAGAATAATTTTGACTAAAACATTATACTCTTGTTCCGGCAATTTTTTTAATTCGGCCAGTAATTGATTCCTTTTTTGCAATAGCTCTTCTTCATCATAAAAATCATCGATAGGAGAATAAGATTCTTCTTCCATTTCGTCTAAAGAAAAGTAACGTTCCCGTTGTACTTTGGTCAGTGAGGAGAAACGGACGGCATTGAATAGCCATGCGTGCAGATTGGAGGAAATAGTGGTATGCGAGTTTTTATCCCAAAAACTCACAAATAAATTCTGTACGATATCTTCTGATGTTTCCGCAGAACCTGTGAACTGTACAGAGTAGAGACATAAAGGGAGATAATAAGTATCATACAGTAGACGAAAGGCCTTTTCTTTGTTTTCAGCAAAGAGAGCTAGTATCCTTTCGTCTACTTCATTATATCTATTGTATTTTCTTACATTATTGTTCATGGATGCCTTTTGCGGCACAAAATTAGGAATTTAACCGACACGATATACGACTTTCATGGATTAAAAATGCAAAAAGTACAATGTATTATGAATATTTTCTTTATTTTTCAATTCTGAACCAGTCAGCGTCCGTCCATCCTCCGTCATTGGTTACAATAGCGGGGCGCGTACAGAAGATACCTACCTTGGCTCCTATCCATTTACCTTCTTTTACTTGGAAAGTTTCTCCTAATGGCTGGAATTTCTTGCCGTCCGTACTGTAGCTGAGGTTACATTTCACTAATAAGTCGTGACCGCCTTCACTGGCTTTAATCTTGTCTCCTTTTGCGGAAAATTTAGCGCGAAGATAGATTGTGCCGTCTTTTAAGGGAACGGAAGCATTTACTTTTTCAGTAGCTCCCCGATCGGCTTTCAGGCATTCCACTTGTGACAGGACAAGTCCGTTGTCTGTGTTTTCAACAACTAATCCGGCATAATCCATTCCCATTACAACCAGTCCCGTGCGTTCACCTTTATATTTTTCTGTCGGCTTGAAAGTAAGTTTGGTGGTGGCAGTAAAATTGGGAGCCGGGGTTTTTTGTAGCATCAGATTAGAAACATCCCATAAACTTTTATAATCTTCGGGAACTGGGTAGGAGTATAGACGTACAAATCCTTCTCCTCCGTTGAAATAAGCCCATTTTTCATTGATGTTAGCCTGCCATTGCCATTGAGGAGACAATGTATAACCATCAAACTCATCACTTTCTTGCGGGGTACAAATAGGATAGTTCTTACCTACATTAGGCTTTTTATAAGTCAGAACAGGTTCGCCACAACCATCGCCGTCTTTATCAACACCTATAACGGGCCAGTCATCAACCCATTTCATAGGTTGCAGATGGACTAAGCGTCCGTAAGCTCCTACGTCTTGGAAGTGCATGAACCAGTCCTCTCCCGTAGGGGTGTCTACCCAACCGCCTTGATGAGGCCCGTTGACGGGAGAGTTGCCTTGCGCTAATACTGTTTTCCATTCGTATGGACCGTATACGTTTTTTGAGCGAAGTACGACTTGCCATCCTGTAGGAACGCCGCCTGCCGGATGGAAGATGTAATAGTATCCATTACGTTTATAGAATTTGGGCCCTTCACAAGTTTGATGTGCTTCATGACCATCGAAAATGATACGGGATTGTGTGATAGCTTTACTTGCATCGGCACTTAGCTCACAAATTGTAATTACACTTTTCAGTCCGGCCCGGCTTCCTGCATAAGCGTGAACCAAATATACACGACCGTCATCATCCCATAATGGAGTCGTGTCGATGATGCCTTTTCCGGCTTTCACCAAAACTGGCTCGCTCCAGGGACCTTTCGGATCTTTGGCTTTCACCATGAATGCTCCTTGGTCCGGGTCACCCCAGAATATATAGAATTCACCGTTATGGTGGCGGATACTGGGTGCCCATACACGGTTGCCATGTTCAGGACGGACATCGGTAACAGGGGGCAGTGCGTAGGGTACAGCCGCACCTATGATAGTCCAGTTGACAAGGTCTTTGGAGTGTAATATTTGTAAACCGGGCAGACAGTTGAAACTGGATGAGGTCAAATAATAATCGTCTCCTACACGGCAAACGTCCGGATCGGAGTAATCCGCATACAGGACTGGATTTTTGTAGGTCCCATTGCCTTGGTCGGCCACCCAGGCTTGGGATACATAATTCTGTGCGGGAGCAGATAAAAAACAGCCTCCTAGCAGACAGAGAGTGATTAGTCGTTTCATGGTTTTAGATTTTTTATTTAATTGTAATTTTGCAAGGATGTTCCAATTCTTTTCTCCATTGGGGAAGATAATTGAACCAGTCTTTCATATCTTTAAATCCGAAACTTTCTTTTTTTGAGGTGAAAGTAACGTAATAGTGGAAATGCTGTTGCCCCGGTGCTTGTAAGGTATATAAGTAGTTTGATCCGTCTTGTACTTCTTTACCGATATATTTAGGAATGAAAGTTCCCATACCTGTTGTTTCCTTCACATAACCTATGGTGTCTGTGACAGGCCAGTCGGTTCCCCAGCTTCCAGTCAGTCCTTTATGGTCGCTCATGTGACCTCCTTCTTTCAGAATCTGTACACCTGCTGCAAAGACTTCCTGTTTAAGCGGACGGTCAAACAGGACATCTACCTTCATGTCCCGATGACCGCCATAGATGGTATATCGATTGATCATGTTCAAATCGTTCCCTTGATATTCCCAACCGATGACTTCTGCTTCGACGATGGCACGTACAGGACCGGAGGCTAGTACACGTTCCGTGCGGTTTACTACTGGTTTTATGTGGGTCGCTTCAGTACCATTCCAACCTTTTAATGCACCTACACCACCACTATTGTAAACACGTAGCGCATCATCTCCGTAGCCGTTGGCGCGTTGCGCTTTGGTAGGGTAGAAACAAGTCTCTTTTATTTCCAGTCTTTTATTTACTTTGCTATATGGATCTACCGTCTGTTTTTCGTTGAAATAGATACGATAGGCAACTAATTCACTCTCTATAGCCGGTCCGTGATGGTAAACAAAACTATATACATTCTCGGTTCCTGCCGCTGAAAATCCCGTAATATTGGCGAATTTGTTGTTATGTCCGTAAGCTTTCATTTGGGCATAAGTACGTGCCGGATAGTTTTTTTCACTTTTTTCTGAAGAGAGAATTATACGGAAACTTTTGTTGCTTTTGGCTGGCATATCGATAAGGAAAGCCAGTTCGTCAGCACGTGCGTCACCGTTCAGATCGTCCAGTTGGGACGGAATTTCTTTATTACCTTCCCATACAGTGGCGGATTTGATGTTGAAACCTGCTTTCAGGTTATTTAAATCTATCACTATCGGTTCGTCGGTCTTATTTTGATTCCATTCATTGCTGACTTCTACGGTCAGTGTCTTTTCGCCTTTTTGTGCAAAAGAGTTGGTAAAGCATCCTGCTAATAATGTGAGGACAATAATTGAGTGCTTTTTCATAATGATGTATAGTTTATTATTTTAAGCACGGATCATACGGATTACACAGTGTTAGTATGAAAACCGTGTTTATCCGTGCAATCCGTGCTTTACTATTTTTATAAATTAAGTGGAGAAATGCACTAATGGGTGTAAGAATTAGAAGTTGAGTTCTTCTCCTTGTGCCCCGATTTCAGCATGATTCTTTCCGTCTATCGTTACATTGGAAACATTTTGCATCTTCAAGTTCTTTCCACTTTTTAATAACTCTATTTTGATATTTTTCATATTAACTTCGTCGGCTTCGCTTAATACTACACCTTCTTTAGCATTAGATACGATGATATTCTCCATATTGATATTCTTGATTCTCATCTCAGGCAAGCCATTGAAGAACACAGCCCTGCCTGCTCCGTTACAGGTTACATCTTTGATAAAGATATTACGGAATATCGGAGTTTCTTCTGTTACAGGAGGGATGGTAGTTTCTGCTTTCTTTTCATCCTGATTAGGATCTTCACCACGACCTTTTCCACCATAGTATAAATTGAATATTAATGCTTCGTTCGGAATATTAATCATGTTGATATTGCTGATGTAGATATTCTCTACCAATCCGCCACGCCCACGATTACTTTTAAAGCGTAAGCCAACATCTGTACCCATGAAAGTACAATTGTCTACATATATGTTGTTTACACCTCCTGACATCTCACTACCTACAACAAAACCTCCATGTCCATGTAATACGGTGTTGTTCATAACGATAACATTTTGACAAGGTTCACCGCGTTTGCGCCCTTGTTCGTCCTTTCCTGACTTTATACAGATACCATCATCTCCTGCATCAAATGAGTTGTTGATAATCAATGCTTTATTACATGATTCCAAATCAAGAGCATCTCCGTTTTGTGAGTACCAAGGATTAGAAACTGTAACTTTATTAATTGTAATATTTTCACATGATAGCGGATGTAAGCACCAACTGGGTGAATTTTTGAATGTCGCTCCTTCCAGCAATACCTTATTACATTTGATGAAACTTAGCAATACAGGACGTAACCAGTCGCGCATGTAGTCCCAGTCAGAATCGGTAAGTTCTCCACGAGGTACGTTGAAGTTGTCTTTTGACAGGATAGCACCTTTCAATGCACCTTCACTGGGATACCAGATTCTTCCGTCGGTATCTACCACACCACCGGAGGCGACCAATTTTTTCCATTGGCCTTCAGTCAGTTTATCTTTTTTGGTCGGACGCCATGTGTCTCCATTTCCATCAAATACTCCGTGGCCTGTAATCGCTATATTTTCAGCATTACGTGCTGAAATAGGAGACTGGCAACGACGGGTTTCCAAACCTTCAAAAGACGTGTTTATAATGGGATATAGTGAATGGTCTGCACTGAATAATACTAATGCATTCTTTTCTGTATATAGATTCACATTGCTCAATAGTTCGATGGGACCGGTCAGCCACAAGCCTTCAGGAATAATGACTTTGCCACCTCCTTTGGCATTAACCTGTTGGATTGCATCATTAATAGCCTTTGTGTTTAAAGTGATACCGTCTGGCTTGGCACCGAAATCTATGATGTTTACCGAATAGTCTGGAAAAGTAGGTTGTTCAACTTTATCCATCTTGAAAGGGAGGCTTGTATAGATGGCGGGATCTATAATATCTTCTACAATAGTCGTAGACGGACAATTATTACATCCGGTCAAAAAAGGAATTAAACATGTGGCAGGAAGTAATAGAATCTTCTTTATTAAAGTAGTCATTGGTATTATATATGTTTAAGATTAATAATTATCTAGTTGATTGTTGCTTTAAGAAGTCTTATCACTCTCCCGTAAAAGACCCTCACGGGCTATTTACGGGAGCAGCAATAATGTTTCATGTTAACCTAATTCTAACCTTAAATAAATATTATGAAAAAACCTCTTAATTCGATGGCAAATATAGCTGAAAGAATTGTCCTTTATGTGCACTATTTGATAGAATAAGTGGATTTTTTGTTAAATTCTCATTTAGCTGAAACCTTAAATGGTAAAAATTAGTTTTATAATTGCATTATTTCTTCATTTGTGTGCAAAAAAAGCTATGATTAATTTATTTGTTTGTATCTTTGCAAACTAATTTAACAATAAAGAAGGTATGAGTTACAATTTGTTGAAAGGAAAAAGAGGTATTATTTTTGGTGCATTGAACGAACAGTCTATCGCATGGAAAGTTGCTGAAAAGGCTGTAGAAGAAGGTGCGTCCATTACATTGTCCAATACTCCGGTAGCTGTCCGCATGGGAGAAGTTTCTGCTTTAGCTGAGAAACTGAATTGTGAGGTAATTCCGGCAGATGCAACCAGCGTAGAAGATTTGGAGAATGTTTTCAAAAGATTTTATACAATAAATAAAGGAGATGAAAGTGAATCTAATGGGATTGGGTTATCCTTAACAAAGGATTTAGTGGAGTTACATCATGGCACTATTAATGTTGAAAGTGAATTAGGTAAGGGAAGTACTTTTACTGTAGATCTTCCCATTAATAAAGATAGTTATCAGGAAGATGAATTAATATCAGAACATATTTCGGTAAATGGCATAAATACGGATCTTATTTTAGAGAAAGAAGAATTGATTGATTCAAAGGTTGGCGAAGGCGAAGATATGCAAATAGCTGACGTTCATTTGTTATTGGTGGAGGATAATGAAGAATTGTTGTTTTTGATGGAGAAAATTCTATCCAAGCATTATCATGTACTTATTGCAAAAGATGGATTAGAAGCTCTGAACGTTATAAAAGATAATGAAATAGATATTATTATAAGTGATGTGATGATGCCTGAAATGGATGGTCTAGAGTTTTGTCGCACTTTAAAGTCAAATTTGGAAACCAGTCACATTCCTATCATATTATTAACAGCTAAAAATACCGTGGAAGATCGCATTGAATGTTATAATGCGGGAGCGGATGGATATATATCCAAGCCATTTGAATTAAAAATATTAGAGGCTCGTATTAATAATTTTATAATGCATAAGAAAAACAAACAAGAAGAGTTTCGATCTAATGTAGAAGTCAATATTGATTCTTTAGAACCTTCTTCTATGGATAAAGAGTTTTTGGATAAAGTGATTTCTGTTATAAAATCAAATATGTCGGAAGGAGATTTTGATGTGGTTCAATTAGCGGATGCATTAGCTGTGTCTAAGTCTTCTCTATATAGGAAAATGAAAATAGCAACAGGACTGTCACCCATTGAGTTTATTCGAAATATAAGACTAAAACATGGTAGTCAGTTATTGAAGGATAAATCAATATCTGTAGCAGAGGTAGCTTATGAATGTGGATTTTCTAATCCTAAATATTTTGCAACTTGTTTTAAAGAAGAATTTGGTGTAACTCCAAAGGAATATCAAAAATCTTGTTAGGATAAAAAATAATATGAACTTAAAATGCACAAGTACGTATCTTAATGGAAGATGCGTACTTTTCTATATATCAATGATCTATCCCTTTTGAATGATTTCTGAACTTATATTGAACGATTTTTAGACCTATGATAGTTAATAGCGATTATGGTCCAATTTTGGAGGTTTTTGAATGATTAGAGAACTTCTTTCTACTGGATAACTCGCACTTTTGTGATGCATTTGATGCACAACTAATACTTATTTGGTCTAAATAACTTTATAAATCTAATAGTATGGTGATAATTTTACCTAATTTCTTTTTGCAGAAGCCTGTTTGTCGTTTACTGGCTGTCATGGGCTTTTTAGGATTTAGTGGAGCGATAGCGTCTCAATCAAGTTCGCCTGTGAATATTGATTCTGTGGAGACCTATATGAAAAAAGACTCTTTTGAGAAGAATGTAGGATCTCGTTTCGTTACTAATCGTAGTATAGACTCCTTTGGGGTGAGTGATACTGTTGATATCAGGATGTTGCAGCGCTCTCAATTTTTATCTATTCAGCAATTACTGAAAGGGAATGTGGCCGGTGTATATGTACAGGAAAATAATGGAGATCCTGGTACCATTCAAAGCATGCTGGTTCGTGGCTTATCTTCACCTGTCTTTTCAAATAAAGATGTGTCCGGTGTTCAGCCGACGATTTATTTGAATGGTGTTCCTTTGATGTTGGAAAACAGCTATGTGTACGATATCAAACAGTTTGATATTAATCCGATAGGAGCTGCTGCCAATATGTTGGCGGGACTGGATATATCTTCCATAGAGTCAATAGAAATTATCAAGGATCCGCTTCAGCTTGCCAAATTAGGTCCTTTAGCTGCCAATGGCGCCATCTGGATAACGACCAAAGACGGTTATTATGGTGGGGAGAACGTCTCTATCGGAGTTTCGGCAGGAATGGCCTTTGCTCCGTCTTCGGTTCGTATGACGAATGGATCATACGAAAAAGCATTCCGTCAACGTTTCTATGATACGTATTCTCTTACACCGGGTAAACAACCCGATTATCTTATGGATACAAGAGATGTACGTTATTTTGGTAAACCGGACTGGGCAGACGATTATTATCAGTCATCACTCTTATATAATGTAAATGCTTCTATCGGTGGTGGTTCAAAGAAAGCGAATTATGTATTTACACTCGCAACGACAAAAGATGCGGGAGCAGCGGACAATACCTCTTATACGAAATATAATATTGGTTTTGCCTTGAATATGGTTCCTTTGGATGGCTTGAATGTTAGTACAATTATTAATGCCGCTAAGATAGACCGTGTCAGGAATCGGAATTTTAGAGACAGGTTTGCTGAGATGGAGTATATGGTTGATTTTTCAACTCCGCTTGCACCTGCCGGCAATTTGTATAATGACTTTTTAATATCCAATGATTTGACTAAAGATGATAATTATAACAATTTACTGAATGGATTGTTGGCTTTGAGCTATACTAAGCAAAGATTCAATGCTACAGCCAGCATCAAACTTGATTATACAACAAATGTTCGTCGCGCTTTTTGGCCTATGGCTTTGTTGGAGTCCGTCAACTTTGTCTCTAACTATTCAGGATACAATCAACGGATTATAGGTGAAACTTCAGCGAGCTATTTGTTGCCTTTAGCTGATATTCATAAGTTGAATATTCAGTGGAATGGCTCTATAACCAGCGATTTGTATCACTATAATTATACTCGTGCCTATGATGGTGATGATGATATGAAGCCGACAACAAGTACCGGGAACTTCAAGCAGTATCGTTATGTTGATCGTTTGGAGAATAGGTGGGTATCGACTTCAATAGCTTTAGATTATAAGTATAAGAATTTGCTTAATGTGGGATTATTGGCAAGATACGACGGAAATTCCGCTATCCAGTCGGATCATAGATGGATGTTTACACCCGCTGCCTCTGCTGAATGGAATTTAAAGAATCAATTTTTTACAGGTAGTACTGCATTGTCTGGATTGTCTTTGCGTGCATCTTATGCACGAATAGCCAAATCATTCCAGTCCGATAGATATGAATTAGGTCCTCAATACTTGGCTACAAGTATCACATGGAGTGGCGAACCGTTACTTTCCTCAGCTAATGGATTTGCAACAATCACTCGTCCGTATGCATCGGGTTGGGTTGGTTATGATTTAAAGCTTCCCTATTCTGATAAAATGGAGCTTGCTTTGAAAGGTTCTTTTTTCGACAATCGCATTATTGCGGAAATAAGTCTGTATAAGAATTATGAAAAGAATTTATTGACATATTTGCCTGTCACTCAAGAAATGGGATATGAGTATAAACTGGCCAGTGGAATGGATATCAGTAATCAAGGATTGGAATTGAATCTTTCGGCATCCATTCTGAAGAACACTCCGTTGAAGTGGGATTTGTCTTTCAATGCAAGTTATAATAAGAACAAACTAGAGAAACTTCCCGAAAACAAGGAGACAACTGTGATAGGCGACCATAAATTACAAGTAGGTCAGTCAGTTGATGCCTTTTGGGTGTATCAAAATAAAGGCATTTATACAAACGACTCAGAAGTTCCTGTTATGAATGGGAAACCACTGAACATAAATGGAGTTCCTTTTAAAGCAGGAGATCCTGTTTGGACAGACGTTGACGGAAACAATCAGATTAACGACAATGACCGTGTGCTGACCGGACATGCTATTCCACCCTATACAGGAGGATTGACTAACCTGTTTGCTTATAAAGGATTCGATTTCAGCTTCAATCTCTTCTTTGCTTTGGGGCATAGTGCTTTAAATATGCGCGATCAGCAACGTTACGACTTTGCGACTTTGGATAATATTCAGTCCTTGCAGTCTGTTAAAGAGATTTTCTTTTGGCAAAACACTAATCAGCGTGATAATTATCCTATATACAATCCGCAAAGCAGTGTTCATCCTTACCGTGCAGAACAGGATTTGTTCCTTGAAAAGCTGTCATACCTGAAACTGAGAAATATAACTGTTGGTTACACACTTCCTATAAAGAAAGTAGGTAGTAATATACCTAAAAGTTTGTATTTCTATCTGACAGGATCTAATCTGTTATCTTTCAGTAATTTTTCAGCAGGTGATCCGGAATTAGTTAACTTCAATGGTACCTATGACGGGTATTCGCTTCCCATTCCTCGTTCCATTTCTTTGGGACTGAGATTTAAGTTCTAAAAATATCGGAGATGATAAAAAATGAAAAACAATATGAAAAACAATATGAAAAAATTGCGATTAGCTCTTTTCTCCGCACTTGTCTGTTTATTTCTGCAGTCCTGCAATGACTTTCTGGATGTAGATCCCAAACATGCAGCTTCGGAAACCCAACAATGGAAGACCCTTGAAGATACTCGATCAGCATTGATGGGAGTATATGGCTTGACACGCGCAGCCTTAGCCGATAACAATACTCATTGGATATGTGGTGATTTGCGGAAGGGGGATTTTACGGTTTATAAGCGTAGTGATTTACAAGCTGTGTCTGATAATGAATTGAACAAGCCATATGACTTGTTGAAGAAAGTATCTAACTGGAGAAGATTTTATGCGGTAATCAATGCGGCATCTGTTTTTATGGAAAAAGCTCCACGAACTGTCGAACTTGACCGGTCGTATTCTGAACAAAACTTGAAATATGACATTGCTCAGGTACGCGCTTTGAGGGCATTTGCTTATTTTTATATGGTAAGAATCTGGGGAGATGTGCCGTTAGTCACCTATTCTTATGATAACGGAACTTTTCCGTCTATGCCCCGTACAGACGCTCAAACGGTGCTGAGTTATGCTAAGGCAGAACTGTTGACAGCTATAAAGGATTTACCCTATCAATATGGTACTCAAACGAATTTATATTATGGTTCATATGGGGCCCAATGGCAGGGAAAACTGTTCAATAAGTTATCTGCATACTCTGTATTAGCTCACATCTGTGCTTGGCAGGGAAATTATGCAGAAGCCGAGACATATTCTGCATTTATAATAGATCATGCATCTGAGATTAATGCAAAATATACTTCTATTGCCGACTTGACTTCAGAAACAGGGCTGTTTTACTCGAATGCGAGTGTAAAAGGTTCAAGGATTTTAGGATTTAATTTTGCTCACAATGATAACGAAGCAACTCAAAGCGGACATCTTGAACAGTTGACTTTAGCTTATCCATTGGTACAAAAATCCTATCCTGAAATATACATTTCAAAGGACAGCTTATTTTCGATTTTTACCAATTTTGATGACTTGCGGTTTGGAATCATAGATACCATCAAATATTCATCCTATTATGTTCAGAATTTGAATGAAGAAACTCCGGTGTTCAGTAAAATAAAGATTATTCAGGATGGATCGGCGAAAGACAATGATTTCGGAGTCTTTGGCTCGTCTATTGTTTTCACTCGCCTTGAAGATATCACCTTGCTACGGGCTGAAGCATTATGCGCACTAAACAGGAGCACAGAAGCTGTATCCTACCTGAATATGATCCGAACAAATCGTGGATTGAGAGAAGTATCTTTTAAAAAGGATTTTGGGAATAATCGCGAAAGCTTAATTGCCGAGATATTTGAAGAGCGTCGCAGAGAACTTATGGGAGAAGGCTGGAGGTGGTATGACCTTGTCCGTCGGCAAAAGCTGATGAAAGATAATGAGGCATTCTTGCGACTGATCAGCAGTGGTGGAATCTACTGGCCGGTATCGGAAGATATCATTACTGCTAATTCACAGATTGAACAAAATGAGTTTTGGAAATAAAAAGAAAACGACAATGAATAAGATACTATTTATTTTATGTCTGACTTCGGCTTCCCTTTGGATGCTGTCTTGTACAGATTACGAAGTGGCTTCATATCCTGAGGAAAATGAAACCGAAGTATTTAATGGAACCGTTCTGGATTATTTGTCCACAGGGAATGAAAGGCTGAATTTGAAATTTGATTCTATGATGGTTCTTGTCCACAATATTCCCGATTTCATACAACAGATGGAACAGACGGATGTGCAATATACAGTTTTTGCCATACCGGATGCATGTATCCGTTCCTCATTGGCGCAACTTAACGAGTACCGTAAACAAAAGGAGTTGGGTGAAGCGATTTATTTGAGTGATTTATTAATTGAACCGTTTGTTGTTAAAGATACGATCGTTAATGTTATAACACCGACTTTAAATGATACGATCATTAACGAATATCATTATGATTATAGAGCTGACCTTGAGCGAATGTTATGCAAGTACATTATTAAAGGTAGTTACGATACCGATAATATTCTAGCCAATGAAGGAAATAACTCCTTAAATTCTTTGAAGTACAATTATCAAATGAATATAGAATGTTCTCGCAAACCGGCATCCGGATTTGTAGGCGGAGGAGTCAAACAGCTTATTTTCAGTGATATGAAAAACTCTCAGGTAAAAGATAACTGGAACAGAGTTTCTACGGTATGGAATGATGTTTATACAAATAATGGTATCATTCACATCCTTTCTCCTCAACACAGTTTCGGTTTTGATGAATTTATTTACGTATTTAATAATTATGGCAATGAATATAAGAAGTAAAAATATTGCGCTGCTGTTTTCCTGCGTATTATTAAGCATATCGTGTGTCGATAAATATTTGCCGGATAGTTTGGATGCTTTCGACAGAGACGTCAATTTTACTACAAAACTATATCGTCCTCAACTAGGAAAAAATACTTTGATGTCCGACAACTTTTCATCGGGTAATTCAACGCTTCCTCTTACTTTCGAAATATCACGAATCGTGAGGGCCGACGGAAGTCCTGCACCTGAATTGACGGAATATTTCCCGGTAAAAGTTTGGAAAACTCCATATATGGGTACCGAAAAGTCTATAGAAGAAATAGAAGCTAAAAGAGAAATAGAATATCGTACTCTTTTTCAGGTTAAAAAGCATTCCGGAGAATTTATGATGTGGTCCAATGCCGAATCTTCTTTTGTGCAGTGTGCTCCGAGTGATGGCTATATTTTTGATGTGCTGGTGAAAAACTCGGGAGGATATAAAACATTTACTGATATGCAGCTTATACCTGTCAGAGAAAGTGATTACGAACCGAGTATATACGATCCGGAAACAGGGTTGGTGCAGGGACAGGACTATGTTACACCAAATTCGTTAACCCTTTTTCAAACAGAAAGTGGAGACTATATGTTTCCTGAAGATGTACATATTTATTTTCGTGAGAACCAAGATAATGATGATGATGTAAAAAGTTTGACTTTTCGTTTTTATGGACCGGATTATACACCGATCTCTCCTTCATCTTTTAATCAGACAGACTGGGCTAATCTGATTCATGGTTTCAACATGGAGAAAACAGATGAATATGTAAAGTACGATGTAGTTTATCCGATGCCATTGGTTGAAATGAAATCAAAATATACCAATAAAGATGGTAATAGAATAAATGTCAATTTTTTATATGACCGTATTA
>ERZ772880.2432-NODE-2432-length-14275-cov-17.058087_pt1 | contig 14275 bp, 10 predicted proteins | sample MGYA00580577_ERZ772880 | MGnify/ENA primary metagenome ERZ772880 (study PRJEB29015, sample SAMEA2737705) | human gut metagenome | biome: human gut; feature: human-associated habitat; material: faeces | place: China | collected 2012 ... | reverse complement strand
GAAACATCCACCACATGCAGCAGCAGGCGGCAGCGCTCCACATGGCGCAGGAAGTCATGGCCCAGGCCAACGCCATCGGCAGCACCTTCGATCAGGCCGGGGATATCGGCGCAGACAAAGCTCTGTTCCGGGCCAACGCGCACAACGCCCAGAACGGGGGTCAGCGTGGTAAAGTGATAGTTTGCAATTTTGGGGCGTGCCGCGCTGATGGTGCTGATCAGGGTGGACTTGCCAACATTGGGGAAGCCGATCAGGCCAACATCCGCGATCACTTTCAATTCCAGAGTCAGGTGCATATCCTCACCGGGCAGACCGGGCTTGGCAAAGCGCGGGATCTGACGGGTGGGGGTGGCAAAGCGGGCATTACCCCAACCGCCGCGGCCGCCCTTGGCCACAACAACCGGGGCATCGCCGGAAAGATCTGCCACGACCAGGCCGGTCTCGGCTTCTTTCAGCACGGTGCCGCGGGGCACGCGGATGACCAGGTCATCGGCATCCTTGCCTTTCTGGCGGGCACCGCGGCCATTTTCGCCATCTGGGGCGGTATACTTGCGCTTATAGCGGAAGTCCATCAAGGTGGACAGGTTTGGGTCCGCCTGGAACACGATGTTGCCGCCGCGGCCGCCATCGCCGCCGTCCGGGCCGCCAGCCGCGACGAACTTTTCGCGGTGGAAGCTGACCGCGCCATCGCCGCCCTTGCCGGCGTGCAGCCAGATGGTTGCGACATCAATAAAATTACTGGTACTGGGCATGTGTTACCTCCTTTAGGGGGTGTTGCAAATACAAAGAATCGAGAATAATGAAACATGATGGTGTACCGCCAATGGCGGCACAGAATCGGATATTAAAGGTTGGATTGATTGGTTAGTCTATGATTTTATAATATAGTGTGTACGCAGAATGGCGGGAATATTTTCTTTTTAGGGTACGCATCTGGGCATCGTTGTCGGAACGGTCGAGACCGTTCCCTACATCGCTTTTTATGACTAGCCGCAAACATTAAAAATATTTGTAGAGCAGGATGCCCTCACCCTGCCGTAGAGAAACCTTGCTTATCGCTGCAAACATTGCAGAGGGTTTGTAGGGCGGGATGGGCGACGAAAGATTGAGGCGAGCAAATAGGGTAATGTACCGCGGGACGATACGAGCATCGTCCCCTACAGAAACTTGCCAGGGTTTTGCAATCGGCCCTCTACCTTGCTACTCTTTTGCCACGTTTCCCCGCCTGTTCTCGCCTTTGGGCAAAAGAAAAGAGCGAGCCGCACGGCCCGCCCTTAAAAGGTTACTTACTGCTTGACAGTGCAGCGCTTGCGGTCACGGCCAACGCGCTCGAAATGAACGCGGCCATCAACCAGAGCGTACAGGGTGTCATCGCTGCCGATGCCGACGCCCTCACCCGGATGGATGTGGGTGCCGCGCTGACGGACCAGAATGTTGCCGGCCAGAACAAACTGACCGTCGCCGCGCTTAACGCCGAGGCGCTTGGACTCGGAATCACGGCCGTTCTTGGTAGAACCTACGCCTTTCTTATGTGCCATTGTGCTTAACCTCCTTAGCCGTTGATCGCGGTGATTTCCACCTTGGTATAGGGCTGACGATGGCCCTTGCGAACCATGCTGCCCTTCTTGGGACGATAGGTGATGATGTTGAGCTTCTTGCCCTTGCCGTTCTTGATGACCTTGCCGACAACGGTAGCGCCTTCAACAACGGGAGCGCCAACCTTAACAGCGCCCTCCTCGCCAACGGCCAGGACTTTTTCGAAGGTGACTTCGCTGTCAGCCTCAGCGTTCAGCTTCTCAACAAAAATGCTGTCGCCAACTTTGACGCTGTACTGCTTGCCACCGGTCAGAATAACTGCGTACATGTGATAACCTCTTTCAATAAGTCTCGCTGGATGCGGGGCGGCGTGCAAATGCACACACTTGCAGAGCCCATGCCATGCGGCCTAATTATCATACCACATGCGCCCGGTTCCGTCAAGATACTTTTTGAAATAATTTCAAATAGCAACGCCATTTTGCATGGCGGCAGCCTGGGCGGTGTTCTTCATCAGCATGGCGCGGGTCATGGGGCCAACGCCGCCGGGCACCGGGGTGATGTAACCCGCCACGGCGCTTGCTTCCTCAAAGTTCACATCGCCGTGCAGCTTGCCGTCCGCACCGCGGTTGATGCCAACATCGATCACCACGGCGCCGGGCTTGACCATATCGCCGGTCACAAAACCAGCGCGGCCAACGGCGGCAACCAGAATATCCGCGTTGGCGCAGATTTCTTTCAGGTTGGCCGTGTGGGAATGGCAGACCGTAACGGTTGCATTTTTAGCCAGCAGCAACAGGGCTGCGGGCTTGCCCACAATGTTGGAACGGCCGATGACCACGGCGTTTTTGCCGTCAATTTTGGTGCCGGTAGATTCGACCATGCGGATGCAGCCCGCCGGGGTGCAGGGCAAAAAGCAGGGCTGGCCGGTCTGCATACGGCCCACGTTGACAGGGGAAAAACCGTCCACGTCCTTTTCCGGCGGGATGGCGTCAATCACGGCGCGCTCATCGATCTGCTTGGGCAGCGGCAGCTGAACCAGAATGCCGTTTACGGTTTTGTCGGCTGCCAGCTCTGCAATTTTGGCCAGCAGTTCTTCCTGGGTGGTGGTTTCCGGCATGCGCAGTTCCAGGCTCTTGATGCCGCATTCGCCGCAGTCCTTTACCTTGCCGCGCACATACACCTGGCTGGCAGGGTTTTCGCCCACCAGAATCACAGCCAGGCAGGGTTCGATGCCCTTGGCTTTCAGGGCCGCTGCTTCGGCGGCAGCTTCGGCTTTGGTTGCGGCCGCAAGGGCCTTTCCGTCAATGATCTGTGCACTCATCTTTGCATTCCCTCCTGTGGTTTCCAGGTGCAGGATGCACCTAAACGTTACTCCCCTGCTTCGTCCTCCGGGGCCGGGGTTTCCGGCGCTTCGGCGGGCTGCTGGGGTTCGGCTACCACATTCCCCTCTTCTATCGCTTCACCATTGTCACTATTATCTTCCACTTTTTCCGCTTCGTCAAGGTCAAATTCCTCCAGGCGGCGGTTCATGGCGGCAGTGGCCTGAACAAATTCGCGATGGGACGCACTTGCGGGCAGTTCATCCACCACAAAATAAGTTCCGGCGGCATCCAGTTTTTTCAGGTTGCTCACCTGCAGCGGCACCATCAGCTGCGCGCCCTTAAATCGCTGCAACCCGGCCACCAGCAGCACCACCGCCGTGGCCACAGACACCAGTGCCACCAGCTGGCTGGTACGCAGGGTGGAAGTGACCATCAGCGCATCGGTGCGCAGACCCTCGATCCAGTAGCGGCCCAGGCCGTACCAGATGATGTAGAGCAGAAACAGTTCGCCGTTAAAGCGGCGCTTTTTGATATGGCTTGCCAGCAGCACAAACCCCACCAGGCACCAGATGCTCTCGTACAGGAAGGTCGGGTGTATCGGCTGGGTGGGGTCCACAGTAACGCCCTCAGCGGCCAGGGTGGCCTGTACGCTGAGCAGGTAGTTATAGGTACCCTCGCTATACATGCCCCAGGGCAGCGTGGTGTTGCTGCCGAAAGCTTCCTGGTTGACAAAGTTGCCCCAGCGGCCCACGCCCTGACCAATCAGGAAGCATATCCCAACCAGATCAAAGAGCGGCAGGATGGGAATGCGGCGGATCTTGGCCATCAGGCCGCCAAACACAAATGCACCGATGACCGCGCCGTAAATGGCAATACCGCCCTGGCGGATATCGATCATCTGCCAGATGCTTTCATACTTGAACGGCGCAAACACAATATAATAAATGCGCGCGCAGACGATTGCCATGACCGCGCCCACCAGGATCACATCGATCAGGCGGTCGGAGTTGATGCCGAAATCATCCGCATTGCGGAAAGCAAACAGCATGGCAAGCACCATGCCCGCGGCGATGATCACACCGTACCAGTAAATGTTGAAACCGCCAATGCTGAGCGCAACGCGGTTGATGGTAAATTCCAGCCCAAGGCCGGGAAACTGAACATCAAAAGACATCTGCCATTACACCTCATTCCTTCGGGTCGATCTGGATATAGGCGCTGTTTTCTTCCAGCAACATGGTTTGCAGTGCCTTGTTCACATCGTCAACGGTCAAAGTGGCCAGCGCTTCAATTTCATCTGCCAGGGTGCGGCCTTTCAGGAAGGCCATGCCCATCTCCTCGGCGGCATCGTCCACGTTCTCCACATCAGCCAGCATTTCGCCGTACATCTGGTTTTTGACCAGGGTAAACAGCTCCGGGTCTACGCCGTTTTGGCGCAGGCGGGCAATTTCATCCCGCACCATCTGGGCAACCTCACGCGGGGTCTCACTTTCACCGGTAAAAGCGATGATGCAGGCTCCCTCGGTGGAAAGATAATCGCCGCTGAACTCCGGGTTGACCAGCGATTCATCATACAGCTTGCGGTACAGATTCGTCAGCCCGCCGCAGATCAGATCCGGCAGCAGGTCTGCGATGACCTCCATGCGGGTATCGCCGCGGTTGATGGCGGCTTCCTTGTAGCCAAGGGCAAAGCAGGGCTTGTTGACCGGCATGGTAAAGGTGGTTTCTTTGTGCTGCACCGTATCGGCTTCCTGCGGGAAGATAGTTTCCACCTGCGGGGGTTCCACTGCGTCATACACACCGTTGCGGCGGCAGGCTTCCACAGCCTGATCCAGCGTGATGTTGCCCGCAACGGAAAGCACCATGTTGCCGGGGCGGTAGAACGCATCGGTGCAGGCGTACAGCAGTTCGGGCGTCAGCTCGGCAATGCTCTGGGTGGTGCCGGCGATATCGTCCCGGATGGGATGGCTTTTATACAGGCAGCGGAACAGTGCGGTCAGCAGCCGCCAATCCGGGCTGTCGTCATACATTTTGATTTCCTGCCCGATGATGCCCTGCTCCTTGGCGATGGTCTCCTTGGTAAACCAGGGATGACCGACCATGTTGAGCAGAATATCCAGGTTTTCATCCGTCATGCCGGTTGCGGTAAAAATATAGCAGGTGCGGTCATAGCTGGTAAAAGCGTTTGCCGCAGCGCCAGTTTTGGCATACAGGTCGAACGCATCGCCCTGCTCGGATTCAAACATTTTGTGTTCCAGAAAGTGCGCGGTACCGGCGGGCAGCTGGATCCGTTTGCCGTTAAGGGTAAATTCCCGCACAACGGAGCCAAAGTTGGTGGCGTACATGGCGTGTACCGAGCTGTAGCCCGGCATAGTGCGGCACAAAACCGTCAAGCCGCTGGGCAGGGTCACGCTCTGGCAGTTGACCGCCCCCGCGGCTTTTTCCCGGATGGCAGCCGGGCTGTGTTCTGCGTGTTCCATCATGCGTTTTCCCCCTCCCCTTTTGCCGTCAGCGTGTAGCCAACAGAGTAATGGTAACTCTGCAGCACTTCGCGCACTTCGTCCGCCGTAACGGCGTTGGTCAGCACCTTGCCGTATTCCGGCGGGGCCAGCGCTTCGTCACGCAGGATCTGGCCATAGTACCAGCTTTCCAGTCCTCCGAGGGAATCCCCCAGCGAATCCAGGCTGGAAAGCAGGCTGCGGCGGCAGTCGTCCATTTCCTGTTCGATGATAGGGCCGGTGCACAGGTCGTTCAGTTCTTTCAGGATCGCAGCTTCGGCTTGGGCTTCGCGGCCCGGCTCCACGCCGGAATCCACCATCATCACACCGGTGGCGCGCAGAGCGCTGGAACCGCAGTAATAGCAAAGGCTCTGTTTTTCGCGCACATTGCGGAACAGGCGGCTGGTGGTGGAGCCGCCAAACACGCTCATTGCCATCCGCATCACGGTAATGCTGGGCAGGTCCTCCGGCGTGCCGCGGGTAAACAGCATACACAGCTTGGCCTGGGTCAGGCCGGGGATTTCCTCGCTGAAGTGCTGGGTTTCAATAATTGGCATGGCCAGCGGCATGGCAAAGCGCTGGGGGCTGCGGGCAGCGCCAGCCAGCTTTTGCAGCAGCAGCTCTTCCACCAGGGCGGGATCCGCCCCCTGCACCATCACATCAATGGATGCCAGCGAAAGGATGCGGTCATACTCGGCTTTCAGAGTCTGGGGCGTTACGTTGGGCAGGTCACTTTTGTAGCCGCCCAGCTCAATGCCTGCCGGGGAATCGCCGTAAAATTTGCGGCGGGCCTGGCGCACACAGTACAGGCGCTTATTGTTGAACTCGGCATCCAGGCGGCGGGCCAGGGATTCTTTTTCAATGCGCACAGCCTCCGGGTCAAACACACCATCAATCAGGTACGGCTCAAAGATGGTACCAAAGGCGATATCGGCATATTCACGGGTCAGATTCTCACCGTCAAGGGCAAAGCGATCCTTGATGCCGCAGATGTCCACCGTCAGCACGCGGTCAATTCCGGCGCTGCTCTGGTCCACGCCAAGGTCGGCACCGTACAGCCGCGCCAATTTGCGGGAAAGCTCCGTCATATCCGGGCAGCCCGCATAGCCGCGTTCCAGCACCAGCGGCAGCACAGCGGCATCCGTTGCGCTGCGGCGCAATGCCGGGTAGCGCAGATGGATGGTAATGCGGCAGCGGTTAAATTTTTCGGCATCCAATATGGTGATAAATACACCGGGAGCCAGTTTTTTACGTTCCAAATCAGTATCCTCCGAATTTCTTCCGAATTCCTCGGATGATGGGTCCCGCCCTTAAAACGATGTGCGGCGTTTGCCGGTCATGGCGGCAACGTCCAGGGCCAAAACCGTGGTGTGTTCCACCATTTCCGGCTCAAAGGGCAGGTCCGGGCAGTGGTAATGCTGCATCAGCGCCTGCAGGGCGGTCAGCTTTTCCCCGCCTTCCACAAAGCGGACGGTCCCGCGGCCAATGACGCTCTGGTAGTTCATGCCATAAGTGCAGGAGGTTGCCCCGCCGCTTACGGTGCCGGGGCAGTCAGCTTCAAAGCTCACATTGGGGTCGGCGCGCAGCAGGTCCAGCTTGGTGCCAACGGGGGCACAGTGGAAATACAGCGTCAGGCTTTGCGGCCCGGCGGCCATACCAAAGTTCAGCGGAACAAGGTACGGCACGCCGGATGCCGGGTCGTTGATGGCAACGCGGCAGACGGGGCACTGTTCCAAAATGGCAAGTTGGCCCTCCAGGTCCGCCACTTCACGATCCTTACGGCGCATTACGCTTCCTCCTTTGCGGCAAAATAGGCAATGCTTTGCTGGGCAGCGGTTTCGATCAGGTCTGCCAGCTCCTGCAATGTACCAAACTTGCGCACAGCGCACAGGTAGTGGTGGAATTCCAGCACCGGCGTCTGGCCATAGGTATCGCCATGGTAGCCCGGCACATAGGTTTCGCAGGTAACAGGGGCGTTGGCGGCATCCACGGTGGGGCGGCGGCCAATACCGGTTGCGGATGGCCACCAGCGGCCATCCAGCCAGATGCGGGTCAGGTACACGCCGGTGCAGGGCTGCAAAGCGTCTGCGGGATAGTTCTGGTTGATGGTGGGTTTGCCCAGCTTGGAGGTGCCGATGCCCTTGCCGTGGCGCACCGGCCAGTCAATGCAGTAGGGCGCCCCCAGCATGGCGTTGGCATCCTCGATGCGGCCTTCCTCCAGCGCGGCACGGATGCGAGTGGAGGAAACCGTCTGCCCGCCGTATTGTGCCATATCCACAATGGTCACGGCGATGCCCAGCGGGGCGCACAGCTCCTTCAGGCGGTCCACATTCCCGGCGGCATATGCGCCAAAGGTAAAGTTATCGCCGCAGAACACCGCCTTGGCGGCAAAGCATTCCACCAGAATTTTGTTGACGAAATCTTCCGGGCTTAAGCTGCGGAAGGATTCAAACGGGGGTTCCATATAGGCGGTAATGCCCAAAGCGGCAACGCGGGCATGCTTTTGCCCAGCGGACAAGATACGCCCGCCCTTGAGCGACTGCCCGCCCGGCAGGCTGAAGGTAAACGCCGCGGGGGTCAGGCCGTGGGCCGCGGCGTATTCCACCGCTGCCCCCAGCACACGGCGGTGCCCAAGGTGAACACCGTCAAAATAGCCCAAGGCCACGGCGCTGCCGTTGGGTGCGCCCACCGGGGCCAGTGTATTCAAAATATTCATGGTAGTTGGCATACTTCCTGTTGTTGAGCGGACAGCGGTTCTGCCCGTTGCGGTTTGGGTGCAGGCGTTCACGCCCGCTCGCAGAAGATCTTTTCCACCTGCAGCACACCCTGCGTCACGTTGGCAAGCCCCAAAAAGGTACCTGCGGCATCATACACGCGGTATTTGCCGTCCTGTGCGCGGTAGTGGCTGGTGGGGCAGCCGTTGAAGAGGTGCTTTTTCACTGCATCGTCCACCGTCAGGGCAGGCAGCGAGGCAAACACGTGTTCCACCGGCAGCAGCCATCCACTTTGCTGCAGGGTACCTGCTTCGGCAGCGGCCAGGATTTCCGGCAGGGTGTGGCATTCCTCAATCTTGAACGCCCCGGCGCGGGTGCGGCGCAGTGCCGCCAATGTGGCGGGCACGCCCAAAGCTGTACCGATATCCTCCGCCAGAACGCGGATGTAGGTGCCCTTGGAGCAGCTGACTCGGATGGTATAATCCCCCGGTGCCGGGCTGCCCAGGTAGGTAATCTCATAAATCGTGATGGGGCGCGGGGTGCGCTCCACCGTCTGGCCTTTGCGGGCCGCCTTGTACAGCGGCTGGCCGTTGATCTTGACCGCTGAATACATCGGCGGCAGCTGCATCTGCCGGCCCATAAACTGCGGCAAAACGGCTTTCAGCTCTGCTTCACCCACCGTAACAGGAGCGGTTTCCAGCGCAGTGCCGGTCACATCGCCGGTATCGGTGCGCAGGCCAAGGCGAATGGTAGCTTCATAGGTTTTATCATGGTCAGGCTGGCGGTCCGCCGCGGCGGTGGCATTGCCGATAAACACGGCGAGCACACCAGTCGCCATAGGATCCAGTGTGCCCGCGTGCCCCAGCCTGCGCGTTCCCAGCGCACCGCGCAGCTTGGCCAGCACATCAAAGCTGGTCCAGCCCGCAGGTTTATCAACTGGGAGAATGGCACAAGTATTCATTGGGGTTTTCCTTTTCAGTTTATTGTGCTGCATTCGGCAGCAGCACCCAGCTGCGGTGCCAGCCTTGCGGCGGCAAGCAGACGGTGCCATCTTGCAGGTTTACAGGCGTGTGCCGCATCCCCGTGTGCTGCGCGTTGTGGTGCAGCTGGCCTTCAACCAGCGTCCTGATCCAGCAAGCCGCAGCGCTGCAACTCCTTGCGGACTTCCTCCAACACGGCATGCTTGGCGTTATCCAGGTTGCCGCTGATCTCGCACCCGGCTGCGCGGGCATGGCCGCCGCCGCCCAGGCGGCGCGCAATGTTGCAGGCATCAATGTTGCCCGATGTACGCACGCTGATGCGGAAGCTGCCATCCCGCTGCTGGCGGTAGGTCAGGCCAACCTCCACGCCTTCAATGGAGCGCGGCAGGCTGGTCAGGTCCTCCAGCTCGGCACCCGCCACGCCGGAAGATTCGATCTGGTCCCAGGTCAGGCAGATCACGGCGCACAGGTCGTTGAAATAATATTCCAGGCTTTCCATCGCCATGCGTTCCGCAGTTATGCGGGCATGGGAGCGGGATTCAAACAGGCGGGCATTCAGTTTTTCCACATCGGCACCGGCTTCCATCACGCGGGCCGCCGCCATATGGGTGCGGGGCGTGGTACTGGCAAACTTAAAGCAGCCGGTATCGGTTGCAATGCCGGTATACAGGCAGTTGGCGATCTGCGGCGTAATGGTCACGCCCATATCCACGATCACATCCAGCAAAAACTCGCAGGCCGCGGCGGCGCCGGGATCCAGCAGGGTTTCATAGGCATAGCCGCTGTTGCTGGCATGGTGGTCAATGCAAAGGTTGGTATGGGCGGCATACTGCGGCACATTGTTATTTTCGCCAAAAAGCTGGATGCTGGCAACATCCACCGCCACCACAAATGCAGGGTTAAAGCTGCCGTCAAACCAGCGCAGCTCCATATAATCATACATTTTGGGGATGGGGTCGCTGCATAAAATCGCGGCGTTTTTGCCCAGCGCCTTGAGCGCAAGATACAGTGCACCGGCGCAGCCGATGGTATCGCCATCGGGGTTTTTGTGGCAAAGGATCAGGATATCGTCCGCGCCGCGCAGACGCAGCACGGCTGTCTGCCGATCCACAGATTCGGTCATAAGGCTCCTCTTTTCTCGGCCGCGATTGGGGGCTATTCCCTCTCCCCCGTTGGTTCCGGCCTTTGGGAAGGCGCAGCTGCAAGCGTAAATTTCAACTGCGCGTTTTGGTCGATGACTGGCTGCAGCACCAGTTAAGATGTATCTGAAAGCAACGAAAACGACAGATATTTCGCAAACACAAGCAGGATGTAAGGCAAAGAACCGCAGGAATCCTTTGTGTTTTTTAGCGCAAAATCCGGCTGTGTTTGTAAAAACGGACTACATTTTCGACTTTTCAGATACAGTCTGGGCAGGTTATTCCTGCTCTTCCGGTTCTGCCTGTGCTGCGGGGTGTGCTTTTTCAATATCCTGCAGCAGCTGGTCAATATGCACTGCGTAAGCAGCGCTGTCATCCTTGGTAAACACAAAGCGCGGGGCTTTGCGGATGTGCATGCGGCGGCTGACTTCGGTGCGGATATGGCCCGAAGCTTTGTTCAGGGCTTTCACAACCGGGTCGGCGCCGCCTTCGCGCCCCATCACACTGATGTACACCTTGGCGACATCCAGGTCCGGGGTAACATCAAGCCGGGTCACAGTCAGCAGACCGCCCGAAACGCGGGGGTCCTTCATTTCGCCGATAATGGCGATCAGCTCGCGTTTCATATCCTGTGCCATACGGCCATGGTTTTTGCTTGGCATAACTTTACCTCATAAAGCCCCCTGCGGGGCTTGTCAAACAAGCGGGAACGGCTCAATGCCGGATCAATCGCGGTATTCTTCCAGCTTGAAGCACTCGAATACGTCACCCTCTTTGACGTCGGAGAACTTCTGCAGGGTGATGCCGCATTCATAGCCTTCGGCCACTTCCTTGGCGTCATCCTTGAAGCGCTTCAGGGATGCAATGGCATCCTCACAGATGACGATACCGTCACGCACCAGGCGCAGCTGGGCATCGCGGGTGATCTTGCCGGAAGTAACACGGCAGCCGGAAACAGTGCCAACGCTGGAAATCTTGTAGACCTGGCGAACCTGTGCTTCGCCCAAGGCGACTTCGCGTACCTTGGGGGCCAGCATGCCCTTCATAGCGTCGGAAACATCGTTGATGGCATCGTAAATGACGCGGTACATACGCATTTCAACACCGGCCTGCTCGGCTTCGGCCTTGGCAACAGCGTCCGGGCGGACGTTGAAGCCGATGATGATGGCGTTGGAAGCATCGGCCAGAGAAACATCGGACTTGGAAATTGCACCAACACCGGCATGGATGACGCGCACGCGCACTTCCTCGTTGCTGAGCTTTTCCAGGCTCTGTTTCACAGCTTCGGCGCTGCCCTGAACGTCAGCCTTGACAACAATGGGCAGTTCCTTCATATCGTTCTGGGCCATCTGGTCAAACAGGTTATCCAGGGTGACCTTGGTGTAAGCAGCAAACTGCTTTTCCTTGGCTTCGGTGGTACGCTTGTCAGCCAGTTCACGGGCCAGGCGTTCATCCTCAACAGCCTCGAAGATATCGCCGGCGGTGGGCACTTCAGTCAGGCCGGTGATCTCCACAGGGGTGGAAGGACCGGCGGATTCGATCTCAACGCCCTTATCGTTGCGCATGGTACGCACACGGCCAACGGCGGTACCGGCAATCAGACAGTCGCCCTTGTGCAGGGTGCCGTTCTGAACCAGCAGGGTGGCAATGGTGCCCTGGCCCTTATCCAGGCGGGCTTCCACAACGGCACCCTTGGCACGGCGGTTGGGGTTGGCTTTCAGCTCCATGACCTCTGCTTCCAGGACAATGCGTTCCAGCAGGTCCTGGATGCCTGCGCCAGTAGCGGCAGACACGGGGATGCAGGCAGTTTCGCCGCCCCAGTCTTCGGGCACGATCTCGTACTTGGTCAGCTGTTCCTTCACGCGCTCCGGGTTAGCGGTCGGCTTATCCATCTTGTTGATGGCAACAATCAGCTTGACGTTGGCAGCCTTAGCGTGGTTGATGGACTCGATGGTCTGGGGCATGATGCCGTCATCGGCAGCAACGACCAGAACCGCGATATCGGTCATATCCGCGCCGCGGGCACGCATGGCGGTAAAGGCTTCGTGGCCCGGCGTATCCAGGAAGGTAACGGGGCTGCCGTTGACATTGACCTGGTAAGCGCCGATGGCCTGGGTAATGCCGCCGGCTTCGCCTGCGGTAACGTTAGTGGAACGGATACGGTCCAGGATGGAAGTTTTGCCGTGGTCAACGTGGCCCATAACAACAACGACCGGCGGACGTTCGACCAGCTGATCGGCGCTGTCCTCTTCCTGGGTGAACAGGCGCTCTTCGATAGAAACATGAACTTCATGCTCCACCTTTGCGTGGAATTCCTCTGCGATCAGGGCGGCGGAATCGAAATCGATCACATCGGAAGCAGCGTGCATTTCGCCCATCTGCATGAACTTGGCAACAACCTTGGCCACGTTCTGCTTCAGGCGGGTAGCCAGCTCGCCAACGGTGATCTCATCGGGGATGGAGATTTTGAGCTGGGCGTTGCGAGCCTTTTCCAGCTGGATGCGCTGCAGGCGCTCGGCTTCGGTTTCACGGCGGCGGCCAAACTGCTGGCCGCGGCGGTTATTGCGGTTGTTGAACTTTTCTTTTTTGCCGGTGGGGGCGTTCTTGCGCTTGCTGGGCATATTGCGGCTGTCGGCCAGGTCATCATAGCGGGCGCTGAACTTATCCACGTTCACATCCACGGTGCGGGTATCCACAGACACCTGGGCGCGGTCAACCTTGACCTGCTCGGTGGCGACGGGCTCCTTGATGCCGGTCTCGCTGGCCAGCTCCTGCATAGTCACGCGCTTTTCGCTGCGCTTTTCGGCCTGCTTGTTATCATTGCGCTTTTCCTGCTGGACCGGTTTGGGCTGTGCTGCCTTGGGCTGCGCATTCTGGGCGGGCTTGGCCTGCTCCGCTTTCGGCTCTGCCTTGGGGGCTTCCGGCTGCTTGGGCTGCTTGGGCTGGGGCTTAGCGGCCTCCGGCTTCGGCGCTTCTTTTTTCGCCTGGGGCTTTGCTTCGGGCTTTTTGGTCTCCTGCTTGACGGGCTGCGGCTCCTTGCCGGATGCCAGATACTCGCCCAGGTCCTTGACGGCGGTTTCGCGGGTCAGGGCTTCCAGCAGGGCGTTGACCTCGTTTTCTTCAAAGGTCGCGCCCGTCTTGCGGGTCTCGCCGGTCAGCTCCGCAAAAGTCTCAATAACCTTTTTGGTGCTGATGCCAAAATCTTTTGCAATATCCGTAACTTTGTATTTGAAATCAACCATTGGCTGAATCCTCCTTCACTTGCTTTTTGAGGTAGCCTGCACACAGGTGTGCAAGGTTTTCGTCCGTAACCGCAAATACGGCAGCAGGCTTTGGCGTAAGCATGCGCAGGTCCTCGCCTTTCAGCGGCATCACCGCGCAGGGGATCACCCCGCGGCAGGTATCCTGCATATGCTGCGTGGTGCGCTTGCTGGCGTCGCAGGCCAGTAGCACCAGGCATGCCTTGCCCCGCATCACAGCTTCTTCCACACGGTCATAGCCGTGCAGCAGCTTGCCGGCTTTGCGGCAAATTCCCAATGCACCCAACAATGGGTCCTTATCATTCGCCACGGGGCATCGCCTCCTTTACTGCCTGCTCGGCACAGGCCATCTCCTCGGTCAGGCGCTCAAACACCTCATCCGGCACCGGCACACCAAAGGCATGTTCCAGCCGCTTGGCCTTGCGTGCTTTGGCCAGGCACGCTGCCGACGGGCACAGGTATGCGCCGCGGCCGGAGCGCTTGCCGGTCAGATCCACGCTGACTTCACCTTCGGGGCTGCGCACAATGCGCACCAGTTCTTTTTTCGGTTTTTGGGTATTGCACCCAACGCACCGGCGCACCGGCACCTTTTTTTGCGGTTTTTGTTGCAAATGGCTGACCTCTTTTCAGTCTCAGCGCCGCATTGCACGGCGTGTGCTCATTATTCCTTGCCAGTTTCCGGGGCGGTCTCGGCGGCGGGGGCTTCGGCCGGCTGTTCAGCCGGGGTTTCGTCCTCCTCGCCATAGTAGCCGGATTCCGGGCGGATGTCAATATTATAGCCGGTCAGGTGGGCGCACAGGCGCACATTCTGGCCCTTGTTGCC
>ERZ772880.2419-NODE-2419-length-14350-cov-6.766702_pt1 | contig 14350 bp, 9 predicted proteins | sample MGYA00580577_ERZ772880 | MGnify/ENA primary metagenome ERZ772880 (study PRJEB29015, sample SAMEA2737705) | human gut metagenome | biome: human gut; feature: human-associated habitat; material: faeces | place: China | collected 2012 ... | reverse complement strand
GCGATGACATGGGCGAGCTGAAGATGCTGGCCGAGGGCGATGTGCTGGCCGGCACCCCGCTGTTCAAGTTCTGATTTCTGCACAGCAAAAGGCGTGCACTTCCGCAAAGGAGGTGCACGCCTTTTTGATTTCCCGATCTTACTGGCCGCCCGGCTTGTAGTGCAGCACCCGCTCCGACACCAGCCCGTTGAAGAACTGGATGAAGGGCCCCAGGCAGAAGGCACAGATCAGCGTACCGATGCCCACAAGGCCGCCCAGCAGCCAGCACAGCAGCGCACACAGTGCATCGGTGAACACGCGGCAGCCGAAGTACGGCACCGGGGTGTAGTCCCGCAGGCCCAGCGAGAGGTAATCGTACGGGGCGATGCCCAGATCTGCCGTCTGGTACAGCGAAGCCCCCAGCGCCGTGACCGGCACCGCCAGCGCCACCCACAGCAGCTGCACCGGCAGGCCCAGCGCCTCGGCCGGGCCAAAGTGGGCTGCAATGGGGTCGTAGAAGGCCGTGACAATGAACCCGACGCCAATGCCGTTGACAAAGGTGCCCAGGCCGATGTACTTGCGCCCGAACCAGAACTGCAGTGCAAAGAACAGGATGTTCGTGCACAGGTTCTGCACGCCCAGCGAGATGCCCAGCATCTCGGCCAGACGCATATTCAGTGCGCTGATGGAGTCGTTGCCAAGGTGAGACTGCTTGAACAGTGCAATGCCCAGCCCGATGATCACAATACCGACCACCATGCCGAGGATGCGCCGCGCCGAGGGCATCTGCGGGTTCTTTTTCATGATTCTGTTCTCCTTTTTTGCACCAGTTTTACAACGTTCGTTGAAAGCTCAGCGGTGAAGCTGCGTTTCGATCCTTGCCCTGTCCAGCCCCTCGCCGATGACGATGAGCACATCCTGTCCCTGCGGGATGGGAGCCAGTGTCTGCCCGGCAGCGGTGGCGTTCAGCTCCAGCCAGCCGTCCCGGGTGGGGGCAAACCCCTTGACCCGCAGCACCTGCCCGCAGGCCGGGTCCCCGAACAGCCGGGCAGCTGCCTGCTGCAGCTGCTCCACCGTGAGGTGCTGTTCCAGAAAGCACAGGGAGCCGAAGGCCTTGTGCTCATCAAAGTGCAGCTTTTCGCAGCTGGCCTGCCGCATGCCGCAGGCGGCGATCTGTGCAAGGTCGGCGTCGGTGAGGGCGGCCCAGTCCCTGGTGAGGATCTCGTCCGGGGCAAAGCGGCGGGAGCACTTGCAGGCTTCCAGCGCGCGGTCCAGGTGGGCAATGGCTGCCCGGCACTGTTCCGGCCCGGCCTGCGGCGCACGGCTCAGCAGCACCCGGCCTGCATTGGCCGTCTCGGAGGCCAGCAGATATTCCGCCTGCGGCGACAATGCTTCCGGCAGCATGGCGTCCACAATGGCGATCACATTGCCGATGCGGTACCAGCGGTCCAGCGGGTCGTCCCGCAGCACATCAAAGAATTCGTCCACATCAAAGATGCCGCTGGGTTCCACCACCACCCGGTCAAAGCCGCGCATGGCCATGGCGATGAGCTTGGTGCGCATGCGCCGCTGGTGGGTGTCGCAGTCACACCCGCCGCTGATGGTCTCCAGATCGCACCGGTCGCCCAGCAGGTCCTGCACCAACATGGCATCCACGTTCACCGCGCCGAAGTCGTTTTCCAGAATGCAGACGTTGTGCCCCTGCTCCACCAGATACCGGACGTACCGGCGCAGAAAGGTCGTTTTGCCGGCCCCCAGAAACCCGGTGATCAGATCCACCTGTACCATTTTTTCAAAGCACCTCCCGTGCCGTTTTTCGTTCCACCCCAGTATACCGCAGCGCCCGGCCAAACACCAGAGGTAAATTGGCCGGGTGCCAAATTGCGTTCCTCACCGTATAAAAAGAGCAGGATATTCCAGTTCTATCTGGAATTTCCTGCTCTTTTGGGCGGTTCAGAAGCGCTTCCGGCGGTCGCTGTCCTGGATAGCTCGGATGATCTCCGCTGCCTCCGGGGCAATGGGGTCGGGCACAGCGGCCGGCCGCGCCAGGAAGTAGCCCTGCAGCAGGTCGGCCCCCAGGTCGATGACGGTGCGCATCTCGGCGGCCGTTTCCACACCCTCGGCAATGATCTGCATGCTGCGCGGCTGGGCGTAGCGCACCACGTTGCGCAGGATCTGCTGCTTGTCGGGATCCGAATCAATGCCGCGGATGATGCTGATATCCACCTTGATGAACCGGGGCGCCAGCTCCAGCAGGCTGCCCTCGTTGGAGTATCCGCTGCCGTAGTCATCCAGCGCAAACATGCCGGAAAAACCCGGTGCATGGCGCTTGCTCTCCAGCGCCTGCCGGTTCATCTCCTCTTCCTCGGTGATCTCAATGACCATCTGGCGGCGCAGCTCGTGCCAGCGCTGGTCCATATACTCGCTGTCCTCCCGGCGCAGGCAGACGCTGGCAATGGAGTTGATGAAGATCAGGGCCTGCCGGTCCACGAGATTTTTGCTGCGCAGGTTGTCAAATTCTTCCAGTACCTTGCGGAAGGTCAGCCGCTCGATCTCATACAGCGCGCCCTGCTCCCGGGCCAGCTTCATGATGGTGGCCGGAGAACGCAGGGTGGGCAGGTCCGACCGCATCAGTGCTTCGTAGGCGTGCACCCTGCCGGTCTGTGCCGAGAAGATGGGCTGGAAGTAGTAGTACATCCGCTCTTCGCTGATGAGCTGGTGGAACTCCCGCCGGGTGCGAGCGATGTAGGCCTCCTGATTGTACACGCCGATGTCAAAGTCCTTCATCTGCCCCTTGGTGGAGTGCTTGACCTGATACATGGCAAAGTCTGCATATTTTTTCAGGGTCTCGACGTCCCGGCCATCCTCCGGGTACCAGGCCACGCCGCCGGAAATACTGATGTGCAGGTCGCTGCCGCTGGGCAGTACCACCACGGCCTGCTGCATGGCGCGGGTCAGTGCTTCCAGCTTTTCGCGCAGCTGCTCCCGGCCGGGATAGCCGTAGAACAGCAGCAGGAACTCGTCGCCGGACAGGCGGGCGCACACGGTGCCCGGCGGGCTGTGCTCCGCAATGCAGCGGCCGGTGTTCTGGATGTAGTGGTCGCCCCAGTCGTGGCCGTAGGTGTCGTTGATGTGCTTGAGGTCGTCCAGGTCCATCATCAGCAAGGCTGCCACGCCCAGCCGCTCCGGATTCTGGAACAGTTCATGACTCACGCGGTGGAATGCCTGCCGGTTGTACAGGCCGGTGAGGACGTCGTAGTCGCGCTCCCGCTCGATACGCAGGCGCTCCTGGGTAGCGGCGGTCACATCCTCGGCCAGACCCACCTGCACCCGGTCCTCGGTGGTGACCCGCAGCATGATATAGCGGGTGCGGCCGCCCTGCACCACGGTCAGCACCTTGTCCCCCTCCGCGTTGACGGTGCAGGGGCGGACCAGCTGGATGTGCTCCAGCAGTTCTCCAAAGGTGCGCACGGTCAGGCTGCTGCCGTCCACCTCCGGGGCACCCAGCAGGGCAAAGAAGTTTTTGGTCACATACACACTGCCGGTGTCATACCGCAGCTCGTAGCCGCCCAGCTCCACACTGGCCATGTCCATGATGCGCAAAAACTTGGTGGAGTTGGTCACAAGGCTGCTGTTCAGCTGGGTGATGGCCTCCGCAAAGCGGTCCAGCTCCCGGATGCCGGTGTGCGAAAACTTGGGGAAGGTCTGTTTGCCGTTGGCTGCCAGCACCTCGCAGTAGAGCTGCTCGGCGGGGCGGGCCAGACCGCGGGACACCAGCAGGCTGCTCACAGCCCCCAGCAGCAGGGTGAGGAGCACCGCAGAGGTGATGACCTGCTGCACGGTGTGGGCAAAGCGGAACAGGATGCTGCTGCGCACCGTGCCCACCAGCAGCCACTTTTCGTTGGAGAAGGGCGCGTTGCGGCTGTACAGGTCCAGGTTCTGGACCGCCGCATAGCCGGTCTCGTCGTTCAGCGTCAGCCAGCGTTCACCGTCCGTCTGCCGGCAGGTGATCTTTTCCACGCCCGCGTCGATGACGTTGGCATCCAGTCCGTCGCCCGCCATCAGCGTCAGGAACAGTTCCGGGTCCGACAGGCCCGACGTTGTGGACACCAGCAGATAGGTACCCTGCCCGCCGTCCTGCAGCTCCTGATACGGCATCTTGGTTTCCAGATAGCTGGTCAGGATCTCCACACCGATGACGCCATACACGGTGCCGTCCGGCAGGATGAGGGGCTGGGAGTAGGCAATGGCCGTGCGCTCGTCACCGGTGAGCTTGTAGGTCTGGGTGAGCCAGCGGCCGTAGTCGGCGGCGTCCAGCTTTTCGTCATCCTCCCAGGCGGTCTGGAACACGGTGCACACAAAGCCGCTGCTGGTCAGGCCGCGGTAATTCAGGGCGGTGCTCCAGCTTTTGTCGGTGGTGATGCCCAGCTTCTTGACCACTGCCGCACTGGAACGCTCCAGCATCAGGTCGGCTTTGCGCTCCGAGGGGCGGGCATCCGGGTCCAGATCCCGCAGATAGATGCTGGGCATGGAGCTGCCCACTTCCTTTTCCACAAGGTCGTGGGTGTTGATCACAAGAAAGATGCCGGTCACGGGGCGGGCGCGCAGTGCACTCACCAGATAGGGCGCGGCGGCCTCCATCAGGGGGTCAGCGGCCTCGCTGCTCTGGTCCATCGTGTCCAGCGAAATGGTGCCGTCCTGCAGCATCTGCTGGGTCAGGTTGTTGATGGTGGTGGAAATTTCGGTGAGCTCCTGTGCCTTGATCAGCATATCCTGCAGGTAGCTGGCGCGGTTGCGCACCTGCATGTTCACGATCTGCTTGGCGTTCTGGTTCAGCCGCCCGGACACATTGGTCAGGCCGATGCCGGTCGACAGCAGGATCACCTCCGCCAGCAGCACCGCCATCATGGAAAAGAGGATGGTACGGAAGATCGGCTTCTCGGGCCGGTGCGCTTTCCACGCACGGTACTTTTCGGCAGGCTTCATGGCACTTCTCCCCTTTCCAGTCGGTTTCCGGTCGTTACGCTCAGCCGGCGTACTCCTCCAGTGCAGTGCAGATGCCCCCATACCAGGCATCAAAGTATTCGTCGGTGAGGAACTCCGCTTCCGCGTCGGCGGCGGGCTGGCCTGCGGCCACCCGCTCCTGCACCGTTGCACGGTCGGCAGAGGCAAGATCGCTCAGGCTGTATTCCAACACCTTGCGGGCCTTGCTGCCGCCCGCAAAGGCACTTGGCGTATAAAGGGTGTTGTTCTTTACGCTCTGGACTGCATTCGAGAGGATGCGCTCCATCTTCGGGCTCAGTTCCAGGCCGCTGGTCTTGATGGCCTCCATGTCGTTGGCAGCCGTGGTCACCGGCAGGTAGCCGGAGTCCACCGAGAAGGAGATGTTGTGTTCCGGCTGGGTGAACCACTTGAGGAACTCCACCGAGGCATTGATCTCTTTCTCCGTACCGGCGGTGACCACCATACCGGCACCCTGCTGCACGGCCACATCCTCGCCGCCCGCAAACTTCGGGCTGGGCAGCACCGTCATGTCGATGTCGTAGCTCTCGGTGTCGTTCACCATGACCTGCGCGGGGAAGAAGGTGGCGCTGGAGTTGGAACCCACATAGGCCAGCACATTGCCCACCTTGATATCATCGCTGCGGAAGCGGCCGGTAGCGGCAAACCACCCCTTGACGAAGGGCACATAGTAGTTGTCCCACAGCTTGCGGGCTACGTCCTTGTCAAAGTTCAAGGTCATCTTTCCGTCCTGCACCTCGAACAGGGTGTCGCCCAGCTGCCGGGCCCCCACCAGCATGTAGTTGGCCATGGCGTCGCGACCGAACAGAGCCTTGCCGTCGTCCGGCTTCGGCGTCTGGGCGTCGGTCCAGTCATAATAGGCACCGGCAGTGGCCACCAGCCCTTCCACGGTGGAAAGGTCGTCGTAGGCGGCACCGGTGGCCTGGGCAAACTTCTCCCAGTCGGTCTCGTTCAGGAACATCAGCTCGGTGGATTTTGCCACCGGGAAGATCTTCATGCTGCCGTCGCCGTCAAAGTCGCCTTCGTCCAGGTAGTCCTGCACATACCGGGCGCGCTCGTCCTCGGTAAGGTACTGGCTCAGGTCCACCAGCATGCCCATCTGGTCCAGCGCATAGGCGGTGTCAGCATAGGCCGAGAAGATGTTGGGCATAGCCGCAGCACCCACCTTGCCCTGGGCCGCATCCATCACGTTGGTCTCCAGGTCGCTCACGCTGCCCTGGCTGGCACTTTCCACCCGGATGCCCTTTTCGCGGCCGGTGGTCTCGTTGAACTGGTCCACCAGCTTGTTGAAGCTTTCCAGCTGGTCACCATTGTAATAGGTCCACACGGTGATATGGGTCACCCCGGCGGTGCCGCCGGATTTTCCGGTGCTGTGCGCTGCGCCGCCGCAGGATGCACAGCCCAGTGCCAGCGCCGCAGCGCACAGCAGACTGACGAATGCTCGAATGTGCTTTTTCATCGTAACGCTCTCCTCGCTTTTCCCACCGCGGCACCCACTGCTGCTTATCCGTTTAACTATACCACGCTTTCCGGGGCGGTGTAAACCAAGCGTCCCAAAATCGTACCAAAATCGTCACATTCACAACAATCCCGCTCAAGTTTCGGGCATTATTTTCACTTTTTTCCGGCAGCAAAAAGCCGCCGGGCAGGAAACTTTCTCCTGCCCGGCGGCCTTCTTCTTTTATGGTGTTATTTCCTGCGGCTTACTTGCCCATGGCGTGCTTTGCGGCCAGCATGCCGAAGGTGTAGCAGCGGCCCAGGGACAGGCCGGTCTGGTGGAACGGATAGTCCGCGCCGCCGTAGAACACGCCGCCCACGTTGCCCACGCAGTACAGGCCCTCGATGACCTTGCCGTCAGCGTCCAGAGCCTGGCCGTTGGCGTTGGTGTTCACGCCGCTGTCGATGGAGGACACGCGGATGTGCTTGCGCACGCCCCAGAAGGGAGCCTTCTCGATCTTGTGCATGTAGGCGCTCTTCTTGCCGAAGTCCGCATCGGTGCCCTGATCGCACAGCTCGTTGTAGCGGTCGATGGTCTTTTGCAGCTCATCGGCGGGCACGTCCAGCAGAGCAGCCAGCTCCTCGATGGTGTCGGCCTTATAGGTGTCGATCAGGTTGGTGAACACGCCCTGCGGGTTCTCCACGGCACCGGGGATGTACTTGGTCATCACCTGCTCCGGCACGGGGCTGTTGGCGTAGCTCATGTAGTCGCTGTCGTAGATCTGGCAGTACCAGCCCAGAGAGCCGTCCGGGTGGTTGGCATCCACGTTGGCACCATTGTAGCGGGGCAGATACTTGGTGATGTTGCCCATGTAGACAAAGCCGGTGTCCTCGTTGCAGAAGCGCTTGCCCTCCATATTGACGTACAGGAACGGCTCCTCGTACATCAGGCCGGAGTCGAAGTCGTGCATCATCTTGGTGTGGCCCAGGTTCTCCATCTTGGCGCCTGCGTCGATGGCCATGATGTGGCCGTCGCCGGTCTTCTGGTACTGCTTCTTGTCGTAGCCGTCCACGTCCGGGCACCAGCGCTTGACCATGGCCTCGTTGTTCATGTAGTCGCCGGTGGCCAGGATGACGCCCTTGGAAGCGTTGAACTGGATGTACTTGCCGCTCTCATCCTTGGCGATGACGCCGGTCACCTTGCCGTCGGCGTGCACCAGCTTGACGGCGGGGGTGTTGAAGAAGGTCTCCAGATTGGAGTTCTTGGCCTGCACATTCTCCAGCACGGTGGCCAGCACGTCGCCCACGTTCTTGGGCTTGGGGCCGATCCACGGTGCAAAGAAGTAGCAGTGCTCATCGCCGAAGTCGTAGGTGTCCATGCGGTCCTTCCACACACCGGTCAGGTCCTGGCTGGTGCACATGTAGGCGAAGATCTCCTTCTCGTCGTTGTGCAGCAGGCTGGAGGGATCCTTGTTGCTGTCCACGAGGCTGCCGTCGCCGTACTCGGTCTGGTCGGTCAGACCGGCGCGGTTCAGGTACCACATCAGGGCCTCTTCGGAGTTCTCGACGTAGGCGTTCAGCAGGCTGGTGTCGGCGCGCCAGTCGCACAGGCCGTTGGTCATGTGCACCCACATCTTCTTGCCGGCCTCGGTGGACTTGGACTTGATGATGGCGGAGCCGCAGTTGCCCTGGCTCACCACGATGCTCTGCTTCTGCAGCAGGGCCACATGGCCGCCCAGCTCGGCTGCCCAGCCTGCTGCGGGCACACCGGCTGCACCGGCACCCACAACGACCACGTCAAAGTCCTTGGTCTCGTCCGGGGTGATGTCGCCCAGCTCCACCACAGAGGACTCCACTTCCTCGGTGGTCAGGCCGTCGGGCACCACGGTCTCGGCCTTGCTGGCCTCGGTGGGGGCCACGGCCACGCCCTTGGCCTGGTTGATGCAGCTCTCGGCGGCCTTCTTGATGGCACCGGAGGTGATGGTGGCACCGGAATGGCCGTCCACCTCGCTGGACTGTGCGTCCAGGATCTTCTTCACCATCTCGTCGGCGATGTCGGCACCGTAGCCCTTGGTCTCGTTTGCCACGTCGATCTGCACGTCGGTGATGGCATCGGCGCTGAAGGTCATGGTCACGGTGACCGGGGTGGTGGTGTTGATGCCGGTGGCGGTAGCGCTGTAGGTACCGGCGGTGTAGGTACCGGCGGCGGCGCTGGAAGCCACGCTGCCGGAAGCAGCCTTGTCGCCGCAGGCGGTCAGCAGACCGGCAGCAGCAGCGCCCAGGGTGCCCAGACCTGCAGTGTGCAGGAAGTTGCGGCGGGAGATCTTGTTGCTCATAATTCTTCGCTCCTTCTGGTTTTCTTCTCTTTTTTCTTCTGTTGGCAAAGCCCCGTCTGCACAAAAAGACGGGCTTTGTCAATTTCCAGTCAAAGTATAGAGCTTCGAGCAACGCGAAGGTCAACGGTCATTCTGACAAAAAAATCACAAGATTTTGGACAGTCTGCTCAGGTGTAGATCTTCGTCCGGGTCAGGTGGTAGTTGATGATGCTGCCGTCCGGCTGCTCCCGGCTGGCCAGGATGCTGCTGAAGGTGTCGCCCACCGCGCGGAAGCCCCGCCGCAGGATCTCGGCGTGCAGTACTTCCAGCGAGTCCCACCCGAAGGAGCCCCGGTAGTCCTTTTTCCACACGGTGGTCAGGTAGTCGCCGCCGCACACCAGCTCTACATGGTCGGTGCGGCGCAGGCCCAGCTGCCGGGCGGCATCGGCCTCCACCAGCAGGCCGTAATCGTACTCGTTGCGCCCCACCCGAAACTGCTCCATCACCCGACTGGGCAAGCGGCTGACCCAGCGCACCGCCGGCATGCACTCCAGCCACTCGGCCTTTTCGGCCCGCAGGGCGGGGTCATTGCGGGCTTCTTCCTCCTGCGAGAGCACCAGCCGCCACATTTCCGGGAAGTTCTGCACCCACACCCGCCCGGCGTCCTGCTCCAGCGTGTGGTAATACTCCCGCGTATTTTGCAAAAAGCGGATGCTCATCCGGTTGATCACCTGCCGGCGCTCCAGCTGCCGGATCTGCCGGTCGAGCATGGCATCCGTCACGGCGGTAGAAGGTTCGTCGAGAAAGTCCTTGCATTCCTCCAGCGTAAAGCCCGCCGCCCGCAGCTCCCGGCACAGGTTGAACCGCCGGGTGTCGGTGACCGTATAATAGCGGTAGCCGGTCTCCCGGTTCACTTCGGGCTGGATAAGGCCCATTTTCTCGTAGTAGCGCAGCGTGTGGGTGGTAACACCCAGCAGCGCCGCCATTTCACTGATGGTATAACGCATGGCACCGTGCTCCTTTGGCCTGTAGTCACCTCCGCCGGGGCAAACCTTAGAGCCCCTCGAAGGTCTTTGCTTCTATTATACCGGATGCGCCGCCCGGCGCAAGAGCAAAAAAGCACCCGCAGCAGGCCGGTCCGGCCCAATGCGGGTGCTTTGCTGTGTTTACAGGGATCAGCCCTCGTAGCCCAGGGTAGCGGCCATCACGGCCTTGATGGTGTGCATGCGGTTCTCGGCCTCGTCAAACACGATGCTCTGGGGGCCTTCAAACACTTCGTCGGTCACCTCCATGGCGTCGCGGCCAAAGCGCTCGCCCATCTCCTTGCCCACGGTGGTCTTGTGGTCGTGGTAGGCGGGCAGGCAGTGCATGAACACGGCGTGGGGGCCTGCAATGTCCATCAGCTGCTGGTCGATCTGGTACGGTGCCAGGTCGTGGATGCGCTCGGCCCACACCTCCACAGGCTCGCCCATGGACACCCAGACGTCGGTGTACAGCACGTCGGCGCCCTTGGCGGCCTTGGCGGGGTCCTCTTCAAAGGAGATGGTGGCACCGGTCCCGGCGGCGATCTTCTCACACTCGGCCACCAGCTCCGGGTCCGGCTGGTACTTCTTGGGTGCGCAGGCGGTGAAGTGCAGGCCCATCTTGGCGCAGCCCACCATCAGGCTGTTGCCCATGTTGTAACGGGCGTCGCCGAAGTAGACGAAGTGGATGCCCTTCAGCTTGCCGAAGTGCTCCCGGATGGTGAGGAAGTCGGCCAGGATCTGGGTGGGGTGGAACTCGTTGGTCAGGCCGTTCCACACCGGCACCCCGGCGTAGTGGGCCAGGTCCTCCACGATCTGCTGGCCGTAGCCGCGGTACTCGATGCCGTCAAACATGCGGCCCAGCACCCGGGCGGTGTCGGCGATGGACTCCTTCACACCGATTTGGCTGCCAGTGGGACCCAGGTAGGTGGAACCCATGCCTAAGTCCTGGCAGGCCACCTCAAAGGCACACCGGGTCCGGGTGGAGGTTTTTTCGAAGATCAGAGCCACGTTCTTCCCCTCCAGATACCGGTGGGGAATGCCGGCCTTCTTTTTGGCCTTCAGATCTGCTGCGGTGTCCAGGAACTGCTGGATCTCCGCCGGGGTAAAGTCCAGGAGCTTTAAAAAATGGGTGTGGTTTTCCATGGGTGTCTCCTCTCTGTCCCGCCATGGGCGCTTTTATCATTTAGTCCGGGAAAATTGTGTAAAATTCTCCGGTTATAGTTAGGGTTAGGGTTAGAGTTAGTGTTAGTGTTAGAGTTATAGCGGGTGTTCGTGTAAGTGCCGGAGTCACGGCGGGGCGCAGCAGGTCCCCGGCCGGAGCGAAAAAGACAGATTCAGGAGAGCGTCTTTTTCAGGATCTCCAGCCCCTGGTCCATCTCCTCTTGGGAGATCACCAGAGGCGGCAGCAGCCGCATACCCGGTCCGGCGGTCAGCACCAGCAGGCCGTTTTCGATCAGCTTGCTTGCGATCTCCTTATTGGTCCAGCCGTCCTTCACCTGGATGCCGATCATCAGCCCCATGCCCCGGGTGGCGCCGAAGCAGGGCAGGTCCAGCGCCTCGATCTGGTTACGCAGATACGTGCCCTTGGCCCGGACGTCCTCCAGAAACGCGTCCGTCAGCGTCTCCTGCACCACCAGACCGGCGGCAGCGCACACCGGATTGGCGCCGAAGGTGGTGGCATGAGTGCCGGGGCCCAGCACGTCCCGGCATTTCTCATTGGCCAGAATGCCGCTCATGGGCAGTCCCCCGGCAATGCCCTTGGCGAAGGACGCCACGTCCGGCAAAATGCCGTACTGCTGGAAGGCGAAGAGGCTGCCCGTCCGCCCTACGCCGGTCTGGACCTCGTCCACCAGCAGCAGCCAGTCCTTCTCCGCGCACAGTCTGGCAACGGCCTTCACATAGTCACGGTCCAGGGGCAGCACGCCGCCCTCGCCCTGGACCAGCTCCATCATGACGGCACACACGTCGTCCCCCGCCGCGGCCTCCAGGGAGGCAAGGTCGTTGGCGTCGGCATACCGGAACCCCTCGGTGAAGGGGAAGAAATAGTTGTGGAACACGTCCTGGCCGGTGGCCGTCAGGGTGGTGATGGTGCGGCCGTGGAAGGAGTTGTTCAGAGTGACGATGGCGGCACGGCCCCTGCCGTACTTGTCGAAGCTGTACTTTCTCGCCAGCTTAATCATGCCCTCGTTGGCCTCGCCGCCGCCGTTGGCGAAGAATACGCTGCTCATGCCGGTCCGCTTGCAGAGGATCTCCGCCAGCCGGGCCGGTGGCTCGGTGTAGAACAGGTTGGAGGTGTGGCCGATCTTCCCCGCCTGCTTGGCGATGGCGTCCACCCAGGGCTGACAGCCATAGCCCAGATCGCTGACGCCGATGCCGCTGGTGAAGTCGATGTAGGCGTTGCCCTCGGGGTCGTAGAGCGTGGCGCCCTGTCCATGGTCGATGGCCACCGGGAAGCGGCCGTAAGTGTTCATGATGTACTGCCCGGTCAGGGCCTTGATCTCTTGGCTGGTCATGGGATCAGTCCTCCTTTTTCAACATGGTGCCGATGCCCTCATCACTGAGGAGCTCAATGAGAATGGAATGGGGAATGCGTCCGTCCAGGATGTGGACCCGCTCCACGCCGCCGGCGATGGCGTCCACACAGCACTCCATCTTGGGGATCATGCCCCCGGAGATGATGCCCTGGGCCACCAGGCCCGGCACGTCGTAGGTGTGGACCACGTGGATCAGCGTCTCCTCGTCCCTGGGATTGCGCAGCAGGCCCCGCACGTCCGTCAGCAGGATCAGCTTCTCCGCCCCCATGGCGGCTGCCAGCTTGGAGGCGGCGGTATCCGCGTTGATGTTGTAGGCGGTGTCCGCGTCCACGCCCTGGGCCACGGTGGACACCACGGGGATATAGCCGCTGAGCAGGGCGTTTTCCACCGGCTCCGGATTCACACCCGTGATCTTTCCCACCAGGCCGTACTTCTCGTCCAGCTGCTCCGCCTGGAACAGCTGCCCATCCATGCCGCACAGGCCGATGGCCTGGCCCCCCAGCCGGTTCAGCTGGGCCACCAGATTCTTGTTGACCTTGCCGCAGAGGACGGACTGGACCACGTCCATGGTCTCGGCGTCGGTATAGCGCAGGCCGTCCACAAACCGGCTTTCGTGGCCGAGCTTCTTCAGCATCTCGCTGATCTCCGGCCCGCCGCCGTGGACCACCACCACCCGAATGCCAACCAGGGACAGCAGGATGATGTCGCACATGACAGCCCGGCGGAGTTCGTCGGACACCATGGCGTTGCCGCCGTACTTGACCACGATGGTCTTGCCGGTGAATTTCTGGATATAGGGCAGGGCTTCCACAAGCGTCCGCGCCTGCTGTGCGTGGGAGGACATCGTAACATCAACTCTTTTCTTGAAAATCGGCGGGATTCCGCCGGAGGGGGAGGGGGTGTCCCATGGGACGCGGGAATGGCAGCTATGATGACTGGACAGATGCACCCGCTACGGGGTGCGGATAGGCCGCCGGACAGCGGCCCATCTCCGCTCCCCGCAAGGGCACTATCGGGCATCCCGGTTTACGTCCGGTAATCCCCGTTGATCTTCACATACTCATAGGTGAGGTCGCACCCCCAGCAGGTGCAGCTGCTATCTCCCTCGCCCATGGTGATGGCAATGGTGACATCGTGCTCCGTCAGGACCCTCTTGGCCAGATCTTCATCAAAATCCAGCCCCCGGCCCTTGGCGCACACCTGGACGCTGCCCGCCTGACTCTGGAAGGCCACATCCACCTTGTCCGGATTGAAGTCCTCCCCGGAATAGCCCATGGCGCACAGCACCCGGCCCCAGTTGGCGTCCGCACCGAAGATGGCCGCCTTGGTGAGGGCGGAGCCGATCACGGATTTGGCGACGGTCTCAGCACTCTGCTCGCTCCCGGCTCCGGTGACGGTGCAGGTGATGAGGTGGGTAGCGCCCTCCCCGTCGGAGGCCATCTTTTTCGCCAGCTCTACACACAGGGCGCGCAGGGCCTCCACAAAGGCGTCGTAGTCCGGCCCCTTCTCCGTGATGACAGGGTTCCCCGCCAAGCCGTTGGCCAGGACGCAGCACGTGTCGTTGGTGGAGGTGTCTCCGTCCACGCTGATGCGGTTGAAGCTGACCTGAACGGTCTCCAGCAGGGCGGACTTGATCATCTCCGAGGAGATGGCGCAGTCGGTGGTCAGGAAGCACAGCATGGTGCCCATGTTGGGGTGGATCATGCCGGAACCCTTGGCGATGCCGCCCATCCGGACGGTCTTGCCGCCGATAACGGTCTCCACTGCCAGCTCCTTCTTGACGGTGTCCGTGGTCATGATGGCGTGGGCGGCCGCGTCGCTGCCTGCCGCCGTGTGGGCCGCCGCCGCGCACAGCTCCGGCATCCCCTGCTCGATGACCGCCACGTTCAGCGTCTGACCGATGACGCCGGTGGCGGCTACCACCACATCCTCCGGCCGGCAGCCCAGGGCCTTGCCTGCCGCCGCGCAGACCCGCTCCGCGTTTTCCTCTCCCATGGGGGCGCAGGCGATGGCGTTGCCGCTGTTGATGACGGCAGCC
>ERZ772880.2398-NODE-2398-length-14448-cov-3.074203_pt1 | contig 14448 bp, 13 predicted proteins | sample MGYA00580577_ERZ772880 | MGnify/ENA primary metagenome ERZ772880 (study PRJEB29015, sample SAMEA2737705) | human gut metagenome | biome: human gut; feature: human-associated habitat; material: faeces | place: China | collected 2012 ... | reverse complement strand
AGCAAGACCATGATTCTCAGTTCCAGTGGACAGAATATCTTCCCCGAAGATTGAGGCTTTCGGCCGGGGCAACGTGCCGCCCGCCGCATTGCCGGGCATCCGCCGTGCCGTGGAGAAAGGGATTCCGGTGGTCATCACCACCCGGACCATAGCCGGGCGCGTGCTCGATGTGTACGGCTACGAGGGCGGGGCCAAAACCGTGCTGGAGGCCGGAGGGATTCTCGGCGGCGAGACCAGCGGGCCCAAGGCCCGGCTCAAGCTTATGCTGGCCCTTGGCGTGGCGTCGGGCCGTGACGAGCTGGCGGTCTTTTTCGATACGCCGTGATCGATTTCATGAAAAAGACAAACAGGTAAGCTAAAGATGGCGCGGGCGATTCCGCGTCATCTTTTTTTGCGGCACGGATCGGGAAGAAAACAGGGCGCAACGGTCCGGAATCGCTGACCCGTGGGCCTCCGGGGTGGAAAAAGCCCCGCATTTTTCCGGGACCCCCCGGGATTGTGGGCTTTTTCATTGTTGCGTCTCTTGCTACACTACCCCCGTCCCGACGAAAAACGGGACCCTGGAGAACCCCGTAACTTGCCGTGCCGTACATCGGCAGGATGCCGAGGAGCCTTTTCATGAGCTACCCGAGAGCCCTGACGAGGGCCGTTCTGTGTATGTTGTTGTCTTTGATGCTGTTGGCCTGTGAGGAAGGGGGCAAGGGTGCCCCGGGTTCCTCCGGTCCGCGCGAAGTCGTGATAATCAAACTGGAGCCCCGGCGGGAAGTCTACACGACGGCCCTTGCCGGGCGCATCGCGTCGTTTCAGGTGGCGGAAGTCAGGCCGCAGGTCGGCGGCATCCTTCAGCAGCGTCTGTTTACCGAGGGCGCCGACGTGAAGGCGGGGCAGGCCCTGTATCAGATCGATCCCGCCACGTATGAGGCCGCCTTGGACAGCGCGCAGGCCGCGCTCATGAAGGCCGAAGCCAACGTCACCCCGGCGCGGCTGAAGGCGGAGCGTTTCCGTGAGCTGCTGGCGATCAAGGCGGTGAGCAAGCAGGAGTATGACGACGCGCAGGCCGCGTTCAAGCAGGCCGAGGCGGACGTGGCGGTGAACCGCGCCGCCGTGAAGACCGCCCGCATCAATCTGGAATACACCAAAGTCCGTTCCCCCATTTCAGGGCGCATCGGCAAGTCGGCGTTCACGCCCGGCGCGCTGGTGACCGCCAATCAGGCGCAGGCGCTGACCTCCGTGCGCCAGCTTGATCCGGTGTATGTGGATATCACCCAGTCCAGTCAGGATTTGCTGCGGCTGCGCGCTCAATTCACCAATGGGGAATTGCGTTCCGCCGCCGAGGAGGCGCCTGTCCGCCTGAAACTCGAAAACGGCGCCATGTATCCGCATGAGGGCCGCTTGCAGTTCACGGACGTCAGCGTGGACGAAAGCACCGGCATGGTGTCCCTGCGCGCCCTGTTCCCCAATCCCGAACATATTTTGTTGCCCGGCATGTACGTGCGCGCGGTCATCGCCGAGGGCGTGGACGAAAACGCCTTGCTGGTCCCGCAGCGGGCGCTGCGGCGCGATCCGAAGGGGCAGGCTTCCGTGCTCCTTGTGGACGGCGGCGGCAAGGTGGACGTCCGGCTTGTCGACGTGGGCCGTACCGTGGGCGATTCGTGGCAGGTGCTTTCCGGCTTGAAGCCCGGAGACCGCGTCATTGTTGAAGGCGGGCAGAACGTCCGTCCCGGCATGAGCGTGAAGATCAGGGGCGAAGGATAGCGGGGAAGTCGGAGGGGGCCGGGAAAGGGCTGGTTGTCCTATCCGTGGGCCTCTGGGGTTCTGGAGGGCCGGCTGGGACTTGACTCCCGTTCCGCATATCTCCCCGCCGCCAACGGTTTTTGAACAATCAATAACAGTCTGGTGATACGGGGAACCTCCCGTCGGCAGGCGTTTCCCGGTGATTTCCCTTAACGGCCTTTTTTCGGCCAGCAGAGGATGAAAGCTTCCCTTGAGGAAAAGAGAAGGCCACCAGAAGGCTTTTGAGAGCGCCTATCCTCTTTTTTGAAAAAGTCCCGTATGCAACCATATAACTTCATAGAGAACTTATGGCACGTTTTTTTATAGACCGCCCGGTGTTCGCGTGGGTTATCGCCATCCTGATCATGATGGCTGGGGGGATTTCGATATTCCGCCTGCCCGTGGAGCAGTATCCGCGCATCGCGCCTCCGGTGGTCACCATCACGGCTAAATATTCCGGGGCCTCGGCTCAGACGCTTGAGGACACGGTCGCGCAGGTCATCGAACAAAAACTGAACGGCATCGACGGCCTGCTGTATATCAACTCCACCAGCGACGCCGCCGGGCAGGTCTCCATCCGGCTCACCTTCGATCCCGATACCAATCCCGACGTGGCGCAGATGCAGGTGCAGAACAAGCTCCAGCTCGCCACTTCGTCCCTGCCGGAAGAAGTGACGCGGCAGGGCATCACCGTAACTAAGGTGGCGGACAGCTTCCTTCAGATGTACGCGTTCGTGTCGTCCGACGATTCCATGAGCGCGGCGGACCTGTGCGATTTTGTGGGCTCCACCATCCTTGACCCCCTGAGCCGTGTGGACGGCGTGGGCGAAGTGTCCCTGTTCGGCGCGCCCTATGCCATGCGAATCTGGCTCAACCCCTCGAAGCTCCTCTCATACAGCCTGACGCCGTCCGACGTGATCAATGCGGTGAAGGCCCAGAACAAACAGGTTTCGCTCGGGGAAGTCGGCGGCAAGCCCATCCGGGACGGGCAGCAGATGAACGTCACCATCAAGGCGCAGAAACAGCTCACGTCCGTTCCGGAATTCGAGCGCATCCTGCTGCGCGTCAATCCCGATGGCTCCGCCGTACGCCTCCGGGACGTGGCCCGTGTGGAACTGGGGCAGGAAAGCTACACATCGTCGGCCCGCTACAACGGCAAGCCCGCGGCGGGCGTGGGCATCAAGCTGGCTTCGGACGCCAACGCTCTGAACACGTCAAATGCGGTGGCGGCCTTCATTGAGGACATGCGCCCCTATTTCCCGCACGGCGTGGAAGTGGTGTCGCCCTACGATACCGTTCCGTTCATCAAGATTTCCATCATCGAGGTGGTCAAGACCCTGCTTGAGGCCATCGTGCTGGTGTTCGCGGTCATCTACCTGTTCCTCCAGAACTTCCGGGCCACAATCATCCCATCGTTGGCGGTTCCCGTGGTTCTGCTCGGTACGTTCGGCGTCATGGCGGCGTTCGGGTTCAGCATCAATACGCTGACGATGTTCGGCATGGTGCTGGCAATCGGCCTGCTTGTGGACGATGCCATCGTCGTGGTCGAAAACGTGGCCCGCGTCATGGAAGAGGACGGGCTGCCTCCACGCGAGGCCACCATCAAGACGATGGGCCAGATCACCGGCGCGCTCATCGGCGTGGCGGCGGTGCTGTCCGCCGTGTTCGTGCCGATGGCCTTTTTCGGCGGCACCGTCGGCGCCATCTACCGCCAGTTCTCGCTGACCATCGTGTCGGCCATGATCCTTTCCGTCGTCGTGGCGGTGGTGCTGACGCCCGTATTGTGCTCCACCTTTCTGAAGCCCGGCCACATGGCCTCGCAGCACGGCTTCTTCGGCTGGTTCAACCGGAGTTTCGACCGGGCGACCACGGCCTACAGGGGGGCCGTCGGCAGGATCATCAAGGTCGGCGGCAGGATGATGGTCATATATTTGGCCATGCTCGTGTGCGCGGGCTGGATCTTGTGGCGTATGCCCACGTCGTTTCTGCCCAACGAGGATCAGGGCATCCTGACCGTGGAAATCCAGCTCGGCCCGGGATCGACGGAAACGGAAACCCTGAAGATCGTGGAACAGGTGGAGCGCCATTTCCTTGAGAATGAAAAGGAAAACGTGCATGGCATGATGCTGACCCTTGGGCGCGCATCGGGCGGCAAGGGGCAAAGCACCGCGCGCGGGAACATCCGCCTCCGCGACTGGAGCGAGCGCAAAGATCCTGAGCGGCGCGCGCAGGCCATCATCGACCGGGCGAATCAGGCTTTTTCCTCAATCATCAATGCCCGTGTATTCGTCTCCGCGCCCCCGGCGATCCGCTCGCTCGGCAACGCCACCGGCTTTGACTTCGAGTTGCAGGATCAGGCGGGGCTTGGGCATGAAGCCCTCATCGCGGCGCGGGATCAGCTGATGGAGCTGGCGCGGCGCAGCCCCCTGCTGCGGAACGTCCGAACTTTCGGGCAGGACGACAGCCCGCAGCTGGAAGTTGACATCGATCAGGAAAAGGCCGGGGCGTTCGGCTTGCCCCTCGACGCCATCAACACGGATCTTTCGGCGGCGTGGGGCGGGAAGTACGTCAATGACTTCGTGGACCGCAGCCGCGTCAAAAAGGTGTATGTGCAGGCCGATGCGCCGTTCCGCATGAAGCCCGAAGATTTCAACAGATGGTACTTCCGCAACGACAAGGGCGAGATGGTGCCGTTCACGTCCATCGGCGAGGCCCGCTGGACGTACGGCCCCATGCAGCTTGAACGCTACAACGGCGTGTCCGCCGTGCGGATACAGGGCCGCGCCGCCGCCGGGATGAGTTCGGGTACGGCCATGCTGGAGATGGAACGGCTGATGGGGGAACTTCCCGAAGGCATCGGATACCAGTGGACCGGGATGTCCTTTCAGGAGCGCCTTTCCGGTTCGCAGGCGCCGTTCCTCTATGCCTTGTCCATCTTGGTGGTGTTCCTCTGCCTCGCCGCGCTGTACGAGAGCTGGAGCATTCCGCTGTCGGTCATTTTGGTCGTGCCCCTCGGCGTGCTGGGTGCCTTGGTCGCGACCAGCGCGCGCGGGCTGTCCAACGATGTGTATTTCCAGATCGGCCTGTTGGCGACCATCGGGCTCGCGGCGAAGAACGCCATTCTGATCGTGGAGTTCGCGCGGGAGTTGTTCCAGCAGGGCGCGAGCCTCGCGGACGCCGCGATGGAAGCGGCCCGGTTGCGCTTGCGGCCCATCCTCATGACTTCTTTGGCCTTCCTCATCGGCGTATTGCCGCTGGCGATAAGTACCGGGGCGGGTTCGGGAAGCCAGAATGCCATCGGGACCGGCGTCATGGGCGGCACGTTCGCGGCAACGGTTCTTGGGATTTTCTTTGTCCCGGTCTTTTTCGTCTTGGTCTTCCGCCTGTTCAACCGAAAGGCCCGGGAAGGCCGGGGAACCGCCGTTGCGAAGGAAAAGCGTTAGAAAATCCGTCCGGCTTGACTTTGGCGCAACAGGAGGTAGTGTAAAGACAATCCTGTATTGTCCAACTCGTTACGCTGGAGGCGTCTCATGGAACTGAAGAAGATCCTTTGCGCAGTCGACCTGAAGGACAGCGTCAACCCTGCCGTGGAATATGCGAAGATGCTCTCGGAACTTTCGGGGGCTTCGATCTCGGCTATTTATGTCGTCTCGTCGCGTTCGGCTTATGAGAACCTGCAAGTCCCTGTGGAGGACATCGCCAAGGGGATGCGAAGCATCTGGTCCCGTGCCCGGGGGGATATGGATGCTTTCGTGGAGAAGCAGTTCCCCGGCATGGACGTCAACGGGCTCATCTATGAAGGGCGCCCGGCCGAGAAGATTGTGGAGATCGCCAAGGAACTCGGCGTCGACATGATCGTCATGGGAACCCACGCCCGCGAAGGGTTGGATCGGCTGTTCTTCGGCTCCGTGGCCAATGAGGTGGTGAAGTCCGCCAAGTGTCCCGTGATGACCATCCGGCCCTCCAAGAAGCCCGAGTAGGCACTTCAAAAGGCATTGTCATCAAGAGAGGATCTGGGAAGGTCCTCTCTTTTTCTTTCCGGCGGGTACGAGGGCATGGAACGGGGCAGCGAAGGCGGCGGGAGCGCCTGCATGGGCATGAAGCCGTTTCCGTGAGCGGATTGGGTGCTATGGCTTTGCGCATGGTGCGCATGTGTCTTGGAGACGATGTTTCCGGGCCCAGATTGGCTCATGGATTCTTATACAATTCAAAGTGAAACAAATATAGGACGAAAATCATCGATTCTCTGTTGTTACTTTTCTTTGTATTGTGTTACTCATGGTTTTACGGCGTGAGGCGTGCCCTTTTGGCTGCCGTCGGCCCGACACAAGGAGATTCGGTTATGTGGAAAACGTTTCTGATGAGTTGCATCATGATGCTGTCCGTTTCCGGCGTTGCGCTTGCGCACTTCGGCATGGTCATCCCTTCTGCGGGCACGGTGACGGACAAGAAGGACGCCGACGTCACGCTGGACCTGTCCTTTACCCATCCTATGGAAATGCAGGGTATGCCGCTGGCCAAGCCGAAAGCGGTGCAGGTCATTGCCAATGGCAAGACTGAAGACCTGAAACCCAGCCTCAAAGCCAAAAAAATCGTGGATCACGACGGCTGGACCGCGCAGTATGCGATCAAGCGGCCCGGCGTCTATCAGTTCGTCATGGAGCCGCAGCCGTACTGGGAGCCTGCCGAGGATTGCTACATCGTCCATTACACCAAGGCGTATGTGGCGGCGTTCGGCGAAGAGGAAGGCTGGGATGAGCCCGCCGGGCTCAAGACGGAAATCGTTCCCCTGACCCGTCCCTTCGGCAATTATGCTGGCAATGTGTTTCAGGGGCAGGTGCTGTTGAACGGCAAGCCCGTGCCCGGCGCCGATGTGGAAGTCGAGCTGTACAACAAGGATAAGAAGTACGAAGCGCCCAACGAGTATATGGTGACGCAGGTCGTGAAGGCCGACGCCAACGGCGTCTTCACCTATGCCGTGCCTTTTGCGGGCTGGTGGGGCTTCGCCGCGCTGAATACCGCCGATGAGAAGCTTGATCACGACGGCACGCCCAAGAATGTCGAGCTTGGAGCCGTGCTGTGGGCCGAGTTCGTCGACCCGGTGAAGAAGTAAAAAAAGACAAGCGGGAGGGTGCCGCAGTGGGGGTGGTGAACGCCTGCCGGCATGCTCTCCGATTCACCCTGCCTGCAGGGATTGCGCAGGAGGGGAGGAACAGGCGTTCCGCTGTTTCGAGAACTCGGGAAAGCCTGGAACAGGGATTCGTAAAGACGAGCGTTTTTGAAGAGGGAAGGCCGGGCTCCGCGCTGGCTGGTTTGGGGAAGGGAGGGTGAAACTTTTTCCGGAAAGTTTTCGTCTCCTTTCCCCAAATTCCTTCCTCGGTAAAACAAATCGAAGGTGAACCATGCATATTTCGGAAGGGGTGCTTTCCCCGGCGGTCCTTGGGGCAGGAGCCGTGCTGGCGGCGGCCGGTATTGTCATTGGGCTGCGGAAACTGGACTACGACAGGCTGATGACGGTGGCGATTCTGGCCGCGGCCTTTTTTGTGGGCTCACTCATCCATGTGCCCATAGGCCCGAGCAGCGTGCACCTCATCCTGAACGGGCTCCTCGGGATGCTGCTCGGCTGGGCGGCGTTCCCGTCCATTTTTGTGGCGCTCATGCTTCAGGCGATCCTGTTCCAGTACGGCGGCATCACCGTACTTGGCGTGAATACCTTCAATATGGCTTTTCCGGCGGTCGTCTGCTACTACGCGTTCCGCCCCATGCTGTTGAAATCCGCACGTCAGCGGATTGTCGGCGCATTCTGCTGCGGGGCTCTCTCCGTCGCCGGGGCCGGGCTGCTGACGGCGCTGTCGCTGAGTTTCAGCGATGAAGGCTTTCTCCGTACCGCACAGCTCTTGTTTCTGGCGCACATCCCCGTCATGATCGTGGAAGGCGTGATCACCGCGCTGGCGGTTTCGTTCATTGCCAAGGTCCGCCCGGAAATCCTGCAATTTTCCAAGGAATAGCGATATGCGTATGTTTCGCCTTTGGTGCATGGCGTTGTGTCTCGTATTCGCCGGAGCCTCGTTCGCTTCGGCGCACCGCGTGAATATCTTCGCCTTTGTGGATGGGGATGCCGTACAGGTCGAGTGTGGGTTCAACAGAAGCCAGAAGGTCAAGCAGGGGACCGTGGAGGTCTTTGACGCAACGACCGGCGCGCGGCTGTTGCAGGGAACCACCGATGATAACGGGGTGTTCCGGTTCCCGGTGACGGCGGAGCTCCGCGAGGCCGGGCACGATCTCAACATCCGGATCATCGCCGGGGAAGGGCACCAGAACGACTGGACCGTGGCCGCCGACGAGCTGGCTTCTTCGGGAACCCCGAAGGCCGTCGCTGTTGCCGCTGCGGAAGTCCCGGCTACCCCGGCCTCCCTTGTCGCCGGACAGGCCGCGCCTTCTGCCGCCGCTCCGGTTGCGGCGGTTTCCGGCGGCGCGACGCCCGCCGAGATTGAGCGCATCGTCGACGCCGCACTGGACGCCAAACTGTCCCCCATCAAACGTATGCTTGCGGAACAGACGGAAGCCGGTCCGAACCTCCGGGACATCATCGGGGGCATCGGCTGGATTTTCGGGCTGATCGGCGTTGCGGCGTATTTCAGGCGCCGGCCCTGATGTTTGACGAACCTTTTGCCCACGGGCGCTCTTTGGTGCACGCCGTCGACCCCAGATTCCGTCTGGTGGCGGCGTTCGTGTGCGCCGTGTGCCTGGCCGTGGTGCGGACTCCCGAGGCGGCATGGTTCGGGTTCGGCATAGCCGCGCTGCTCCTTGCCCTCAGCAGGCCGCCGATGCGGCCCGTGCTCCGGCGGCTGGCCGTGGTCAATGTGTTCATTGCGTTCCTTTGGCTGACGGTCCCCTTGACCTCGGGCGGAGACGTTATCGCCGCGTGGGGGCCGCTGGAGGTCAGCCGCGCGGGGGTGCTGCTGACCCTGCTCGTGACCATCAAGTCCAATGCCATCGTCATGACGTTCCTCGCGCTGGTGGCGACGATGGATTCCCCGACCATCGGCTATGCGCTGGAGCGGCTGCGCTTCCCGTCCAAGCTGGTTTTCCTGTTCCTGTTCACGTACCGTTATCTGCATGTGATCGCCGATGAATGGCACAAGCTGCACGGCGCGGCGCGGCTGCGCGGGTTCGCGCCCAAGACCAACATGCATACGTACCGTACCTTCGGCAACATGCTCGGCATGGTCTTTGTGCACAGCTTCGACCGTTCCGTGCGGGTCTACGAAGCCATGATCCTGCGCGGTTTTTCCGGGCGTTTTCAGTCCGTGACCGCTTTCCGGGCCACATCCCGCGATGCCGTGTTCGCCGTGGCGGCGTTCGCGTGCATGGTTTGCCTCGTGGCCTTTGATCTGTATCTGGAGTTTCCCCGTGGCTGAGCCCATTTTCGCGCTGGAGCATATTTCGTTCACATATCCCGGAGGACGGCAGGTCTTCCGGGATATGGATTTTGCCCTGTACCCTGACCGGAAGATCGGCTTGTACGGTCCGAACGGAAGCGGCAAGACGACGTTTTTCCGGTTGATCATGGGGCTGGCGGCACCGCAGGAAGGCCGTATCCTCTTTCACGGGCGTCCGCTGGAAACGGAAAAGGACTTTCGGGAATTGCGCTGCAAGGTGGGCTTGGTCCTCCAGCACGCCGAGGATCAGCTTTTCTGTCCCACGGTGTTGGAAGACGTGGCCTTTGGGCCGCTGAATCTTGGCTGCACTCAGGACGAAGCCCGGGATCGTGCGGCGTCCACGCTGGAGCGGCTCGGGCTGGCCGGGTTCGAAAACCGGCTGACGCACCGCCTGTCCGGGGGCGAGAAGAAACTGGTTTCGCTGGCTACGGTCCTTGTGATGGAGCCGGAAGCCCTGTTGCTCGACGAGCCCACCAACGGGCTGGATCCGGAAGCCCGGCAGCGGATCATCGGCGTCTTGAAAACCCTTCCCACGGCCCGTATCATCATTTCCCACGACTGGGACTTCCTGGCGGAGACCTCTTCCGAATACCTGACGGTTGAGGGGCAGCATTTCACGGACGCCGCGCCGTCGCACGCTCATGCCCATATGCATGTGCATCCTCTCGGCAACAAACCGCACGAGCACTGAGAAGCCCTTCGCACAACGGTGCCGCACGTCAGGGCCGCGGTATGAAAACGGGGGAAATATGTGGAACTGGTTCTCGCCGAAAGGCATCGTCTTTGGGGAGGGAAAAGCCGCTTCAACGGGTTTGTTCGCCAGGCAGTGGGGGAGGGGCCGGGCGCTCGTGATCACGGGGCCGTTCCTGCGGTGTTCAGGCGTTGTGGAACCTGTGCTCCAGTCCTTGCGTGAGGCGGGGCTGCTCGGCGCGGTTTTTTCGGATATCCCGTCCGAACCTATTTACATTAGTATGTGGAATAACAAGTATTATTCTTTAAGAAAATGCGAATAGCAAGTTGAAATACAAATATTGCAAAAAATACGTATCTCATTATAATGAAAGAATTTTTGCTGCTTCTTGAAGATCCTTGGGAGCGAGGTGTGTATAGCGCATTGTGGTCTTGATGTTGCTATGCCCCATCCATTCCTTAATGACCATCATGCTGACGCCTCGTTGGGCCAGCCGGGAGGCGCAGGTGTGGCGTAGTGCATGTGGAACAAGTTGTACATCCTTCTCAAGCCCCAACAGCCTTTTGATGCGATTCCATGCGCTCTCGAACCAGCGGTTGTCAGCGGTGGGGAAGAGTTTTCCGTTTTCACCCGCCTCGAAGATTTTTCGTTCGAGAATGGGACGGATCTTGTCAACAATGGGTATTGTTCGGGGATGTCCGTTCTTGGTTTTCCAAGCCGTGATTGTTCCAAGTTCAAGGTTGATATCTCTGCATTCGATGCGCCAGCATTCTCCAAGGCGGAACCCCGTATAGAGAAGGATGAGAAAGACTTCCGCATGGGTGTTATATCCGTTCTGGATGAATGCTTTGACAAAGGCATTTTCTTCTTCCTGCGTCAGGAAGCGTACCCGATGGTGAGCCTCTTTTCTGAGGGGGATTTTAGGCACCACTTCTAGTTTGCCCCTCTCTACGGCGGTTCTGAATATACGGGATAATATTGCGAGTTTGCGGTTGATCGTACCGTTGCTGTTCCCTTTGGTGAGCAGAGTGTTGACGTAATCATCTATGTCATCAAGGGTGATCTTCGCTATGGGCATTGTTTCGCCAAAATATGTGGAAATGCTCTTGAAGTTTGAGGCAACCTTATAAGACCACGCCGAGTCTTCCCAATAAAGGCTTTTGGTACGGTCATACGCCTGTTTTAATGTCCAGCCGCTGGTGTCATCGGGATCTTTGGTAAAGGATGTTGGTACATCATTATTCAACATCTTCTGACGTTCAATAATAGCCTCTTCCAGTGTATCAACCGTTTTTGTCTTACGCTTTCCATTAATGCAGACATCCGCAATAAACTTACCCGATGCAAGATGGCGAATACCTTTGGGGAGAGACTTCTTTTTCTTGTTATCAATAACCTGCTTCATAATAATTACCTTCCATGAGCTTTGCTGATTCTTCAATAATTTCTGATACTGTCCCATCGGGGAACGGTACGGAATAATCGTTATCTTCATCGTACATGCGTTTCATCCTTTGATGATGTGTTCAAAGGGTAAAAGAAAAGCCGGGTTGGAATAATCCTTCCCGGCTTTTATGGCTTTGCAGGATGTCGCGGCCTATGCCTTCAATAATTTCCTCAGTGCCTCAATCCCTTTCGGTGTGAAATACCCTTGTGTGCAGGGCATCCCGTTGAGGGAACTGGTACGGTGCTTCACCTTCATCAGTCCTCGGTCAATAATGGGCTGGTAGGGGATGTTTGCACCGTCGAAGCCCTTGAACAGCCATTTGTGCGGCTTCTCGCGCAGGAACGCCGTGAGCTTGCGGGCGGGCATGTCGAACAGCTTGGCGGCTTCGGTAGGCGTGAGAAGATCGCGGCTGTCAACAAGGGCATCGTAATAATCGGCCTTGGGTTTGGCTTCGGCCAATTCCGCCTTGAGGGTTTCGGTTCTGGACAATAATACCTGCATGGCCTCAAGGATGAGCTGGTCTTCGGTTTGGGGTTTGGTGGCGGGTGCGGGTGAACCGCCGTAGCCGCCCGTTTTGCGGATAGAGGGCAAGACCTCCTCGCACACCCACGTTTGGAACTGTTCGGCGGCGGGAAGTTTGGAGCGCATGACAAGGCGGTAGACGTCGGATTCGGGGATGATGTTGATGCCGCGAGGGGAGGAGGTCAAACCTCCTGATTCGGGACCTTTTAGCGTTTTCGCATGGTTGCAATGGTCAATAATAGCTTTTTCAGGTCTGGCAAAACCCAAGCAAGCGGAAACGTCATTCGCCACAAACCAGACGTTCCCCTCATGCCATACCGTCCGAACCTTTTGTCTCGTGACCGGGAAAACAAACGTGCCGGGAGCGGAAGCCCGCGCGGAGGACATAGAGGCGGCGGGAATCGCGGGCAAGGTGGCGGCGGTTTGTTGTTCCTGCTGGCGCTGCTGCTGTGTTTCCGGCTGTTTTACGGCCTTTGACGATACGGTAACGTCATGTACAAGGATGATCTTTCCGGTCTTTTTGTCTACTGTGTAACCCATGCGATAGTCTCCAGCGTCTTTGATTGTCTTGTTTGTATTCATATTCCGAGTTGCCATTGCCACAATGAAAAGGCGGAACCCTTGTTGATGAGGTTCCGCCTTTTGATGTTTCAATGGTGTTGATATGTTCAGGTCAACGTATCAAGCGACCTGAAAAGCTATGAAGCCAATTTCCATTACGGGAACGGCGTGTAAGGAAGCAATCCGCAACGCCGTGTGTTTGAATTTCATATTCCATTATATTATAAGCCTCCTTAGAAACGCGCTTCCCGTCAATAAAATAGGCGCAAGGCTTCCATTCACCATCACGAATAACAAGCATAAATTCCATAGTTCACCTAAGCAAAATCTATACAAGTTCAATATATTCATCATCAGTGATGATTGGATCACAATTTCCGAAACAATGGGACATAATCGAAAGGATGCGGGCATTTTCTTCCCCGTATGCAAATGCAGCGGCAGCATGAAAACCGGCTTCCGACCGTTGAAATAACCGTCAAGCCACGTCCGGGTTTCTTCAAACACCGGCAATGATTTCTCCTCATGCGCAACCGCCAAAGCGGCAGCATAGTATTTCTGTCCCTCAAACCAAGCACCCGTCAATGCCTCCCCGTCGGAAGCCAACAGCATTTCCCCTAAAGGCGACAAGTATTTACACGTGTATTGCATCGTCATGATTAATTTATAAAATTCGTTTTTTCTCTTTCATATCAGGCAGAAAACCCGCGATGATGCCCAGCAAAGGCAACCAAGCACTCACCCGGAAAATGAAATCTATACTGGTCCTATCGGCCAACCAACCGAAAAAGGCCGAACCGATTCCGCCCAACCCGAACATCAGGCCAAAGAAAACGCCCGAAATCATCCCCACTTTCCCCGGCATCAAATCCGTGGCATAAACCAGAATGGCCGAGAAAGCCGAAGCGATGACCAACCCGGCTATAACCGCTACCGTAATGGTCCAGAACAAACCGACGTAAGGCAAAACGAGCGCAAAGGGAGCCGCACCAAGAATGGAGCCCCATATCACATACTTACGCCCGAAACGGTCGCCCAACACTCCACCGAACAAAGTCCCGACAGCCAATGCCGCCAGAAAGGCGAACAAACAGACTTGGGAATGCTGTACGGACATACCGAACTTGTCCATCAAGAAGAACGTAAAATAGCTCGTCATGCAAGAGATATAAAAGTATTTCGAGAATATCAGCACGACAAGAATCAAAAGCGACGTCCGGACCCGGCTTTTCGACAGCCTGCCTGCCGCCACAGAAACAGCATGACGCTGCCTTGTGACGGTGGCCAGCTTCATGCCATACCATCGCCCCACCCTTGCCAATATCAAAGAAGCCAACACCGCCGCCATGGCAAAACAACTGATAGCAGGCTGTCCGAAAGGTATGATAATCAAGGCTGCCAGCAAAGGCCCGATGGCACTGCCGCCATTCCCTCCCACTTGGAAAATAGACTGTGCCAAACTCTTTTTACCGCCCGAAGCCAACTGCGCCACGCGCGACGCCTCCGGATGAAAAACGGACGAACCCCATCCGATGATGCTCACGGCCAGAAGTATCAGCATAAAATTATAAGCAAAAGAAAGCAACAACAATCCGGCCAACGTGAAACACATGCCCAACGAGAGTGCATAAGGACGGGGATGACGGTCGGCATAACGCCCCACAAAAGGTTGCAGGATGGAGGAAGTCAACTGGAACACCAGCGTAATGACACCAATCTGCGCAAAGGAAAACCCGAACTTATCCTTTATCATCGGATAAATGGCCGGAATGACCGACTGTATCATGTCGTTCAACAAATGGGCAAAACTGATGGTGAACAAAATGGCATAAGCCGTGCCCTCCGTCACGTCGGGCTGCCCTTTGATACGGGCGCATAAGGTTCTTATCGTCATATCGTACTTTTTCATATATACAGACAATCCGAACAAGCAAAATCGTTCGCCTGAGAAATGAAAATCAATCTCAGGCAAACGATTTCTCATTCTCCTGCAAACGATTTTTCATTCTGCG
>ERZ772880.2396-NODE-2396-length-14463-cov-19.084467_pt1 | contig 14463 bp, 9 predicted proteins | sample MGYA00580577_ERZ772880 | MGnify/ENA primary metagenome ERZ772880 (study PRJEB29015, sample SAMEA2737705) | human gut metagenome | biome: human gut; feature: human-associated habitat; material: faeces | place: China | collected 2012 ... | reverse complement strand
AAAAATACCCACCGCTGTGCAGTCTGCGGACGCACCTCAGAGGACAGCCCTGGGATGGAATTCCGCTACTGTTCCAAATGCGAAGGCAGTTATGAGTACTGCATGGATCATTTATACACGCACAAACATGTCAAAAAAGGAGAAAAGCCTGAGGAATAGTCCGGGTTTTGCTTCTTTCCATAAATTCCCGGAAGCAGCTTCCCCACATATTAAAGCCTGCGCCGGATCGCTTTACACAACTTACGTTTAATAATGGAGGATTAAAATGAAAAAGACAAAGATCATCTGTACCATGGGTCCCAATACCAATGACAAGAATGTTATGCTGGGGCTGGCAAAGAATGGCATGGACGTTGCCCGCTTTAACTTTTCTCATGGTGATTATGCAGAGCATCTGGGACGTCTGGAAATCTTAAAGGAAGTGCGCAAGGAACTGGATATTCCGGTTGCAGCCCTTCTGGATACAAAGGGACCGGAGATCCGTACCGGCATTTTAAAGGACGGAAAGAAGGTCACTTTAAAAGAGGGACAGATCTATACGCTGACTACCAGAGAAATCGTTGGCGATGATACCATCGGCCATATCAATTACAGCGGCTTAAATGAGGACGTTTCTGCAGGAAACACCATTTTGATCGATGACGGCCTGATCGAGTTAAAGGTAAATGAGGTAAATGATACAGATATCGTATGTACCGTTGTAAACGGCGGCGAGCTTGGCGAGAGAAAGGGCGTAAATGTTCCTAACGTAAGCATCAAGCTTCCGGCTCTGACTGAGAAGGATAAGGAAGATATCCGTTTCGGCATCAAGCAGGGCTTTGATTTTATTGCAGCTTCCTTTGTCCGCACGGCAGACTGCATCCGGGAGATCAAGGCTATGCTGGATGAGGCAGGCTCTTCCATAAAGGTAATTGCAAAGATTGAGAATGCAGAGGGAATTGAGAATCTGGATGAGATTATCGCTGAGGCTGACGGCATCATGGTTGCCCGCGGCGACATGGGTGTTGAGATCCCGGCTCAGAAGGTTCCAAATATTCAGAAGATGATCATCCGCAAGTGTAATGTGGCCTGCAAGACTGTTATTACTGCAACCCAGATGCTGGATTCCATGATCCGTAACCCAAGACCGACCCGTGCAGAGGTAACAGACGTTGCAAACGCTGTGTATGACGGTACAGACGCCGTGATGCTTTCCGGCGAGACTGCCATGGGTAAGTATCCGGTTGAGGCGTTAAAGATGATGAGTTCCATTGTTGAGGAGACAGAAAGCTATCTGGATTACACTGCATACCGCCAGCGTAAGGTAAGCGCAGAGAACATGAAGAACGTTTCTAACGCTGTATGCTGCGCTTCTGTTTCCACTGCCCATGATATCGGCGCTGCGTTTTCCATATTCTTCCATGTTTTTACGAAAGGCAAGTTTTGCGGGACGCGTTTTTCAAAAAACACAGTCCGCAGGGGGCACAAGATTCATATTGCAAAGGTGAAATTTATTTTTTTCCTGATTTTTCTTATTATTTTCTCAAAAGACTGTATTTTTTGTTGCGGTTCTGGTACACTGGATGTGATAAAAATAAGTTGAAGAAACTACGCCGATGTCCGGGCTGTCCCCGGGCGGGGCAGTGTCTCCATCTTTGTGAAGGAAAGCGAGGGATCTCATGAAAAAATTCCTGAAAACGCTGGTGGTCGGGCTTTGCCTGTTCACGCTGCTGTGCTGCGCACTGCCGGCTGCATTTGCCGCCGACAAAACTTCAGGGAGCAAAAAGGAAGAGAACGTGTACGCCATTGGTATGGATGCCCAAGGCGGCATCTGCTCCACCGTGGTAACCTACACGAACCTGTCCGGCAAACTGGAGAGCACGCCCGAGCAGCCTACCATGACGGGCTACTCCTTTGATGGCTGGTACACCGAGCCGGTGGGCGGCAGCAAGGTGACCACCTCCACCGTGTTCACCTCCGACGCCACCATTTACGCCCACTGGACTGCCAAGGCCGGTACTTCTACCGTGCCGCAGCCCACCACCCAGCCTGCCGCCCAGTGGCAGAAGTATGTAGGCCCTGCCCTTGTGGCCGGTGCCCTGCTTACCACCCTGCTGGTCTCCACCATGTTCTGAACACTGCTGTAAACACAATGATACCATTGAAGAAAGGGATCTTACCATGACTACTTCTACCATGAAAATGCCCGCCAGCTATTCCACCATCGAAGCCGAGGAGATGACCTATCTGGACGGCGGCGCCAGCAACGCTTATCAGTCCTTCCTGGACATCGGCAAGGTGTTCAACTACATTGCCCGCATCTTCTCCGGTGCAAGCTCCATCATCAACAATGTTAACGTCATCTACCAGTCCTTTGTATCGCTGAACAGCCTGCTGGGCAGCTTCGGCAAGTAAAAGCATCACCCCAAAGTTCAGATCCGGGAGCCGCGCTTTTTTCGAAAAGTGCGGCTCCCGTTTTTCGTACACGCTGTAATTCAGTGCATTACCGCGCAGCACTTCACGTTCCAGAATTGTGAACAAACTTTTTAAGCTTTTGGGGGGTCAGTGGCCGTTTTTTGGGCTTTTTCTATATAAAAAGCAAAAAAATGCGATATTTTTTCGGCTTTATCTCTTGATTTTGTGTCTGATTTGTTATATTGTTGTTACATGGAATGTGCTAAAATAAGATAGTTTATAAAAGGTCTCTCCAGCTGCGCAAGTTGCGTGGCAACAAGTGAGTTTTCAGGCATTTTCTTTAAGTTTTTTCGGTATTTTCGAAAAAAATTTCATTATCTTTACATTCGGGAGTTTGTACGCAAATGGCAGATCGTGAACTGCGGCGGATGCACCGCGCTGAACTGATAGAGATCATCTATGCGCTGAAGCAGAGCGAGGACCAGCTCAAGGCGCAGAACGCCGCGCTTACCGCGCAGCTGCAGGACCGGCAGCTCCGGCTGGAAAGCGCCGGTTCCATCGCGCAGGCCGCGCTGGAGCTGAACAACGTGTTCGCCGCCGCGCAGGCCGCCGCCGATGACTATCTGCACTCGGTGCAGGCCAGTCTTGCGGACACCAACGCCACCGCCGCCAATACCCTTTCGCAGGCGCGCAGCGAGGCCAAGCGCATTCTGGGGCAGGCACAGGCAGACGCCGACAGCCTGAAAGCGCAGGCGCAGCAGGAATGCGACGCCATGACCGCCGCCGCCGCGCAAAAGCGCACCCAGACCGAGGCCGACTGCAAGGCCATGGTAGAGCGCGCCGAGCAGGAGGTGCAGCAGCGCTGGCAGGCATTTGACCACAAGGCCAACGAGCTGCTGGACCAGTACCGCAGCACAGACGGCCTGCCTTCGGAGGAAACATGAAAAAACGCGATATCCGGTTCGCTTCCATCCCTTCCACCGAGGAAGTGGCCGCAGAACGTGAGCGTCTTGCGTACCAGAACCGCTACCAGCGGGTGCTGCGCAGTACGATCTATATTCTGGTGGTGGTAGCCGCAGTAGCTGTGCTGCTGGCTACGCTGTTTCTACCGGTGCTTCAGGTCTCCGGCGACAGCATGTACCCTACATTAAATGATAAAGACATTATCCTGCTGGTAAAATCCAACCACATTGAAAACGGTGAGTTATGCGGGTTTTACTGGCAGAACAAGCTGCTGCTCAAGCGCATCATCGGGCAGCCCGGTGATGTGATCGATATGGACGTGAACGGCGTAGTCTCGGTAAACGGCGTGGCGCTGGACGAACCCTATGTGGACGCGCTGACCGTGGGCGAATGCGACATCCGGTTCCCCTATCAGGTGCCGGAAAACCGCTACTTCGTGCTGGGCGACCACCGTGCCACCTCTATCGACAGCCGCAGCAGCGTGATAGGCTGCGTTGAAAAAAGCCAGATCGTGGGCAGGGTTTTCCTGCGGATATGGCCCTTGTCCAGTTTCTCGTTGATCCATTGACCCCGGGAGGAGGTATTTCGTTATGAACGACATTCTTAAAACGTACATGGAGCGGTTCCGTGAGAACCGGCACACCCTGCGGCGCTACACCGCATTTGTGCTGGCGCTTGCCATGATCACCACCCTGTTCGTCAACTGGCAGCTGCATGGCGTGGGCATCTCGATGACCGCGCAGTACCAGTGCGGCGAGGAGGAGCACACCCACACCGCGGATTGCTACACCAAGGTGCTCACCTGCGGTTACGAGGAAGGCGAGCTTGAAAATGCGGACGAGGTGGCCGCCGCTGCTGCGACCAGCCAGCCCACCGTTGAGGCTGAGCCCGCGCCGCTGTCGCTGGAGCCGCAGATCGAGTTTGTGCCCCACGAGCACACCGAGGACTGCTACACCGAGGTGCAGACCCTGACCTGCATGGAGGAAGAGCACGTCCACGGTGACGACTGCTTCGACCCCGAGGATGGCAGCCTGATCTGCGACAAATTTGAGCATACCCACGACGAAAGCTGCTATACCACCGAGTACGAGCTGACCTGTGGACTGGAAGAGGGCGAGCTTGTGGAGCAAGTGGTGGAGCCCACCCAGAGCGCCGAGCTGGCGGCTATGGCTGTGGCCGAGCCTGTGGCACTGGAGCCGACGGTGGACACCGTGGAGCCCATCTACCACCACCACACTGACGCCTGCTACGAGGAAGTGCTTACCTGCCCCCTGCCGGAGCATCACCACACCGTAGCCTGCCTGAGCGACACCTCCGCCGACGTTGAGACCCCCGAAGAGTGGCAGGCCGCCAACGCCGAGGCCGTGATGACCGGCAACTGGGACGAGGACCTGCTCAGCGTGGCAAAGACCCAGCTGGGCTACGAGCAGAGCGAGAAAAACTTCGAGATCGACCCCGCAGACGGCGTGACCCTGCACTACTACTCCCGCTACGGCCAGTCTTACGGCAACCCCTACGGCGAGTGGGACGTGATGTTCCTCTCCTACTGCCTGAAGTACGCCGGTATCCCCCAGAGCGCCATCCCGCAGGAGGCCAGCGTGCTTTCCCTGCGCAGCTCCATGAGCGACATGGACTGGCTGCTGGACGGCGAGGGCGGCAGCGCCGCCAATGTGGGCGACATCGTTATTTATAATAAGTACGTCACCCGCACCGTGGCTGTGGACAGCAGCGCCGATGGTGCAGCGGACGATCTGGACGACCAGTTCAGCATGGACACCGATTTCGAGAACGGCGCAGAGCTTGAAACTTCCGGCGCTTCTGCGTTGGATGCAGCCCCTGCCGCCGAGGACACCCCCGCTGCTGACAGCGTGATCACCCCCGATCTCCCCGACACTGCCAACCCGGAGCAGCCCGCCGCAAAGCCGGTGGACAGCACCGGCACCTCTGCATCCGGCGCGGACACCCTTATCCCCAGCGTGGGTTCCCCCGCTGCCGAGCCGCAGACCACCACCGTGACCGACGCTGAACCGGTGGAGACCGTGGGCATCGTGAGCGAGGCGGACGAGAACACCCTGACCGTCATCTCCGGCGACGTGGACGGCAAGGTGGCCGAGGTCACCCTTTCCAACGCCGAGGTTCTGGCCGTGGTGGATGTTGCCGCCGCCCAGTACGCAGACGAGATGCTTACCACTGCTGTTACCGGTGCCCTGCAGGCTCCCGGTATGCTTATGCTGGCGGGTGAGGGCTCCGGCACCCTTACATCCGTTCAATATGTGGCCTACTTTGATGAAACGCCTGAGGGTTCGAATAAAGGCGGCATTACCGGAACTACTGTTACTGTAAACAACAAAATTGTTACCGGTGAATATAACTTGCAAAACAACGATAAGATCAAGCTGGACTATGACTTCTATATTCCCGCTGATGTGCTGGATCTTACAACCGGAAAAGACACTTTGACCTATCACCTTCCTGACGGAGTAGTGCCTGAAGACAGTGCCACTTATGATCTTGATGATGGTGTGGGCACGATGACCGTTGCGAAAGACGGCACGATCACCTTGAAGTTCAATAATAACTTTGCGCCGCACCAGCCTTTTACCGGTCATTTCACCCTGAGCGCCAAGGTAAAAACCGACAAAATCGGAGATGGCGGCACGATCACCTTCCCCGGCAGCTCTGCCTCTATTACCGTTAAAAATCCTACTAACATCAGCATTGATAAAAAAGGCACCTATGATGAAAAAGACGGTAAACGCATCCTTCATTATACGGTCACGGTAAGTTCCACTGACGGTTGGAACCAAAAGGTCGACATTAACGACAAACTGGACAACACCGGTAAGGTCACCGGTACGTATGTGCGTAGCTCCATTAAGCTTACCGACAAAAACAAGAAAGAAATCTCTCTTGATGGGCATCTGACATGGAGCGAAACCGAGCAGAGTTTTTCCATCAAAAACCTTCCCGAAATGAATAAAAAGGACAAATACATCCTGACCTATGATGTTGAGTTGTCCGGTTCGTATGGTGGCTCTGGTTCCGGCAGTTTCCATAACTATGCAGAGACAAACAACGAACAAAAGACCGACCCGTGGACATGGCACAGTAACTACATTGAAAAACACGGCAGCTATAATAACGAGGACGGTTATATGTACTGGACCGTCACCCTGTCTAACTACTATGGCGGCAACCTGAAAAACTATAAGGTCGAGGACGCTCTCCAAACCAATGGCGCAACCATTGTGGGAGACGTTACCATTACCGAAAAGAGCAAAGACGGCACTGTTTCTCCGTTTGGTACCATTAATGGTGTTGATGGCAAGGATAAATTCGACTATACGTTTACCAAGGATGCCACTGGCACTGAATACACCTTCTACTATAAGACCACTGTTCCGGATGGCGTTAAAACGGTTAAAAACAAATCCACCGTTGATACCGGCAAAGAAAAGTATGAGGCAACCGCAGAGCCCGGCATTACAGACCGCAGTTGGAGTACTTCTAAATCCACCGCCGGTTCTCTGACCGAAACCTCCACTCCTAATCTGCTTAAAGCACCGTGGAAGATCGAAGTTGTTGTGCCGAACAAGTGGGAAAGCTACGGTATTCTGGACAAAATCTACTCTCCTAAAGACCTTGATGGCATCCACTACGGCATAGCATCCGAGCTTCAGTCTGATCTTGAGAATCATCTCACCTTCACACTGGTAGATAATACCACAATGACCTATGCTCAAGCTATTGCGGCAGGCATTCAGATCGAGATCAAGTACGCCGACATTCAGGACGGTTTTGATAAAAAAACCGGCGAAATGTTAAGTAAAGCAAAAGAGATCTCGTCCACCGACAGTACTACTCCTGTTCGTTCGTTCTACATCAAGCTGACCAAAACAGACAGTTACAAGGGACAAAACATCAAAAAGCTGACCATTGACAGCTACTCTACCTATGTAGATGTGAGCAAGGTCGAGCCCGGAAACGAGATCACTATTAGAAATAAGGCCAATAATGCAGAGGCGAAATACACCTATACCAAGCCCAAGGAACATACCAACTTTGAAAAGGGCGTGTCTAAGCGTGAAGCTTATCAATGGGATGCTGGTAATTTCACAGACAAACTTGAGGATGTTGACTATAAGGAGAGCGGACGGACTCTCTACTATCAGCTCACCCTTGATACCTCTGACCTGACTGAATTTACAGAGAATGAATACACTGTTACCGATAAGCTGCCTGCCGGTCTGAAGTATGTGGAAGGCTCTGCACAGGGCGCATTCCGCCTAGCGTCTAATAGTGTCGCTTGCTATAATTTTTATCGTGACCACGACCCATGGTTTAAGAACGACGGCATAGCGGAGTTTTCGTTCGATAATGCCACCCATCTTGATAAGTTCTTTGAGGTCAACGCGACCACCTACTCCAGTACCGAGGGACAGACCCTTACGTTCAAAATCAAGAATCTGCAGTCCCTGAACCATAATACAAAAAATAATTTCTTCCAGCAAATGAGCGGTTTCTATATCCGGTACGCGGTAGAGGTCGACACCGATCTGTGGAAAAACTGGAATGGTACCGGTATAGAAAACGACTCTAAGGACGAGCGCACCTACATCAACACCGCCCACTGGGGAAAACTTGACGCCAAAGCCGAGGTGACCCTAAAGCGCAGGACTGAAAACCTGAAAAAAGATGTTGATCAGTTGACAGACAGCAATGGCCACAAGATCGGCAGCGCCGCATACACCATTAAGATCAACCCCGGCGCAAAAGACCTTGTCCCGAACAGTGACACCGTTACCCTGACGGATATCCTTACCGTTCAGCAGGGCTATACCGCTGAATTGGATTTAAATTCTGTTCAGCTCTATGATGCCGCAGACACTACCTTTAGCAATCCCCTGTCCCGCAACGAATACACCTTCCATTATACCAGCCATGTGGATGCAGCCAGCGTCAACACCTACACCATGGAGCTTACTGTTCCCGACCAGCGCGCACTGGTGTTGAAGTACACCTACAAAACCAACGCCGGTGTTGGAAACGAAGTAAAGCTGGATAACAAGGCACTTTTGAACGGAAAATGGGATGCAAACGAAAACCAGACCTTGCGAGATATAGAGGCCGGTGGCTATGTCTCGCAGACCAAGCTGGTTGTGCACAAGGTAGACAGCTCTAATCAGGCCAACGGTCTGGAGGGTGCAAAGTTCAGCTTGTATTGGCTTGACAAAACAACCGGAGAATGGGAAACTACCGAGAAGCAAAACTATACAAGTGACGAAAACGGTGAGTTTACCATTTGGCTCGGTCATAAAGAACTTAATGCGGATGTCGACACCCTTTACAAGCTTGTAGAGGAAGCGGCTCCCGATGGCTATCGCAAGACCAGCAAGACGTATTACTTCATCTTCACTGCTAAAGATGAACCGGATGCTGACGCCTACAACAAGGCGGTGAACGGTAGAACCACTGATGCTAGCGGAAATACACTGCCTCTACTGAAAGACAACAACCTGATGATCTGCATTTTCAATGAGCAGAGCGACCTTTATATCTCCAACGAGCGCAGCAAGCTGATCATTCAGAAGTTCTGGACGAACCAGTACAACGAAGCAACTGCACCCAAGGAAGAATCTGTTACTGTTGATCTGTACAAGTACAAAAAGGATACTGATCGTGCAACTGGTATAAAGGTAACGTCCATCACCTTGAACAACAGCAACCACTGGACAGCCACTTACAGTAACTTGACGGAAGGCTACCTCTATTACATTAAGGAAGCTTCTACCGGCAACAAGTACGAGGTGACTTACAGCAGCAGCAACGAAACCGGCGTAGAAAACGGTGGTGTGCTTACCCTTACCAATAAGGAGAAGCCAGACACCCCCGGCTACGAGCTCCCCTCTACCGGCGGCACCGGCACACTCCCGTACACAGCCGTGGGCGGCACAATGATGCTGTCTGCGCTGGCATATAGTTTTATCCACCGCAAGCGCAGACACGAAGGGAGGGCAGATGACTAAACTGCACTTCCCTGCCGGACGCCCGAGGCTGATCCCCCGCCCGCCCAGCGCAAAGTTTACGCGATAGACCGAACAAAAACGACACCCCTCCCCCCCCTGTGCAAAATGCAGGGGGCGGCAAGGGGCAGAAAAGAAAGGGGCTTTTTCCATGAAAAAAGCAATGAAAAAACTCATGGCTGCGCTGCTGGCAGTTGCTATGGTTTGCGCCATGGCGATCCCGGCGTGGGCAGATGGTGGTGCTGGTGCTACCACTGGCGAGGGTAAGATCACCATTGATAACGCTGTTATAGGTCATACCTATAAGATCTACCGTATTCTGAATCTTCAGTACAATGATACTGCTAAGTCCTTCCGCTATGAAAAAAATGATAAGTGGGGAGCTTTTGTTGAGGAGCAGACGGCCTATTTAGCTGTTGATTCCAAGACCGGTGTTGTTACTTGGGCAAACTCTGATAACGCAGATAATGGCACTGCTATCAAGGCACTTGCAGTAGCTGCCGGTCAGCATGTTACGGATACTCCTTCCCTCGCTGCTGACGACTCTAAAGTAGCAGCCTCGAACACTGTAATCTTTGATAACCTGCCCCTCGGCTGGTATCTGGTGGTTTCTGACCTGACCACTGATGCGATCTGCTCCATTGATACCACTGCAAAACAAGTGACCATCAGGGAAAAGAACGGTGTCCCCACTGTGACAAAGGAAGTTGAGTACGCTTCCGGCTCTTGGGGTGAGGGCAACGACGGCAACGTTGGCGATACCGTAAACTTCCAGACCACCATCTACGTGACCGATGGTAACCCCACCAACTACATTCTGCACGATAAGATGTCCAATGGTTTGGACTTTAAGGAAGGCTCCATCGTTGTTAAAAAGAATGACGCAATTTTTACTGATTACACCAAAGAAACCCCCAATGATGGTTGCACCTTTGAGATCAAGTTTAATGAAGGCTCTCTGCATACCAACGATAAGGTGGTTGTAACCTACTCCGCTACCATTAATAGCGATGCTGTGGTTGGTACTGCCGGCAACGACAACGAAACTTGGCTGAAGTACGGCGAATCGGGCAAGACCATCCCCAGCAATACCAAGACCTATACTTGGAAATTCGATATCCTCAAGTTCTTCACCGATAGTAACGGTGACAAGAAGTATCTGGCTGATGTTGAGTTCGTGCTGTACCGTAAGGATAACTCTGCTAATAAGACCGAGTACGCAAAGTTCGATCCCAACAACAAACTGACCGGCTGGACTGAAAATGAGAGTGAAGCCGGTAAGCTTACGACTAATGCAACCTCTAATGTTACCGTTAAAGGTCTGGACAAAGGCACCTACTTCCTGAAGGAAACCGCAACTCCCGTCGGCTTCAACGGCCTGACCACTGATGTGGAAGTTCAGATTGACAGTAGCTGCAACACCCTCAATGGCGCTACTTACACGGTCCAGTATAAGATGGTCAATGAGGAAGGTTTTACGGATACCGATGAGAAAGAAAAGGTTGTTCCCATTGAGAACAAACGCGGCACTACCCTGCCCAGCACCGGCGGCATCGGCACTACCATTTTCTATGTTGTTGGCGGCGGCCTGATGGTTGCAGCAGCTATCCTGCTCATTACCAAAAAGCGCATGGAGAACCGCTAAGCTCTCCTTTTCCCCTGCACAGAGCGGGGCTGTAAAGCCCCCTGCTCTGATCCTGAAACTATAACGTTAGGGAGTAGCCCATGAAAAAGAACAAAAGCACCATAATATTGATCCTCGTCTTTTTCGTGGGTCTATCCGTGATGTTATACCCCACTATCAGCGATTACGTCAACCAGCGCAACCAGTCCCGCGCGGTGGCAAGCTACGCGCAGGACGTGGACACCATGACCGATGCGGATTACAGCGCCTACTTTGACGCCGCCGATGCCTTTAACGCACAGGTGGCCGCCAACGAAAACGCCCTCTTCCGTCCGGATCAGCTTTCCGGCTACAACGAAACGCTGGATATTACCGGCACGGGCATTATGGGTTACATCACCATCTCCAAAATAGGCGTGGAGCTGCCCATCTACCACGGCACCAGTGACGGCGTGCTGCAAATTGCTGCGGGTCACTTAGAGGGTACCAGCCTGCCGGTGGGCGGCGCTTCTACCCACGCGGTCATCTCGGCGCACCGCGGCCTGCCCAGCGCAAAGCTGTTTACCAACCTCGACCAGCTGGAGATGGGCGATACCTTTACCATCACCGTGCTGGACCGGGTGCTCACCTACGAGGTGGACAAAATCTCCATCGTGCTGCCCACCGAGACCGATGAGCTGAAGATTGCCGAAGGCAAGGACTACGTCACCCTGATGACCTGCACCCCCTACGGCATCAACACCCACCGCCTGCTGGTGCGCGGCCGCCGCGTAGAGACCCCGGATCAGTACAAGCACCTCCGCGTTACCGCAGAAGCGCTTAAAATTGAACCCATTATTGTTGCGCCCATTATGGCGCTGCCCATGCTGCTGATCTTGCTGATCGGTATGCTGATTTCCACACGCAAACCCAAGAAAACGAGAGGTGAAGAACATGAAAAGCATTGATCTGCGTCATCGTCTGGCGGCTGTGCTGCTGGCTATGTGCCTTGTGGTATGCTGCGCCCTGCCGGCGTTTGCCACCAGTGCCAACATTGTACTGGGGCGTCTGGGCTCGCTCCACGTCCGTCTGTACGACACCCACAACGATGTGCCCCTGCGCGGCGGCGAACTTACCCTGTATCAGGTGGCCTCCGTCAAGCGCACCAACGGCAACCTGTACTTTGACTATACCGGCGATTTTACGGGCTGCGGTGTCGTGCTGGGCGATCTTTCCGACAGCACGCTGGCAGACCAGCTGGTAAAGTATCTGCCCGCTGTGCCCGCCATTGCCGCCCAGCAGGACGTGAACGAAGAGGGCTATGCCAACATTACCAAGCTGCCGCAGGGTCTGTACTTGGTGGTGCAGACCGAGGCATCCCACGGCTACGAGGCCATCAAACCATTCCTTGTGTCCATTCCCATGCCCGATGGCGACAACTGGATCTACGATGTGGACGCCACCCCCAAGGTAGGCACTACCATCCCGGAAACGCCGGACACCCCCGACACCCCGGATGTGCCTGACACGCCGCCGGATACGCCCGACACACCGGACACCCCCGATCTCCCGGAGCAGCCGGACACCCCGGATACGCCGGTGAGCCCCGGCACACCGGATAACCCGGTAAGTCCCGACAGCCCGGACAACCCGGTAAGCCCCGAGAACCCGGATAATCCGGTCTCCCCTTCTAACCCGGATAAGCCCGTTCTGCCCCAGACTGGTCAGCTGAACTGGCCTGTGCCGGTGCTGGCCTGCAGCGGTGTGCTGCTGTTTGCCGTCGGCTGGGTTCTGAACCGTCAGGGCAAAAAGGAACACTGAACCCTACTCCCTTCCAGCACGGCGCGCCGTGCCCTCTCCCCCGCAAGGGGGAGTTTTTTGTTGGGGGAAAACTCCCCCAGTCTCGCGTTCGCTCGACAGCCCCCTCTGAGATGGGGCCTTTGGCATGGCGGCAAAGCTTCCGGTGCAACCGCAAAGTGTCCGGCAGCGCCAGAGGCTCCCTCCCCGAGGGAGCTGGCAAACCCGCAGGGTTTGACTGAGGGAGTTACACACGCAAAAAAGCCGCTGTACAAAAAGTACAGCGGCTCTTGATTTATGCAGTCCGTATTATGTTTTACTGCTGCTGGGCAGCCTTTTTGGCTTCCAGTGCCAGAATGGCATCGCGGCGGCTCAGGTTGATGCGGCCCTGCTGGTCGATGTCGGTCACCTTGACCACGATGGCATCGCCCACGGCAACCACGTCCTCTACCCGCTCCACGCGCTTGGTGTCCAGCTTGGAGATGTGCACAAGGCCTTCCTTGCCCGGAGCGATCTCCACAAAGGCACCAAAGTTCATCAGGCGGGTCACCTTGCCCTTGTAGATGGCACCGATCTCGGGGTCCTCCACAATGGTCTTGATGGTAAAGATGGCGCGCTTTGCGTCCTCCTGATCCACGGCGGAGACGAACACATGGCCGTCCTCCTGCACGTCGATCTTGCAGTTGCAGGTGGCGCAGATGTCCTGAATGACCTTGCCGCCCTTACCGATGACGTCCTTGATCTTGTCGGTGGGGATCATCATGCTGAACATCTTGGGTGCCCAGCGGCTCAGCTCCTGACGGGGCTGGGCGATCACGGGCTTGATGATCTCGTCCAGAATATACAGCCGACCCTTGCGGCACTTCTCGAAGGCCTCGGCAATGATGTCGTAGGTCAGGCCGTCGATCTTGATGTCCATCTGGATGGCGGTAATGCCCTTGCGGGTGCCGCCGACCTTAAAGTCCATATCGCCGTGGAAGTCCTCCACGCCCTGAATGTCCAGCATGGTCATCCAGCGCTCGCCCTCGGTGATCAGGCCGCAGGAAATGCCCGCAACCGGAGCCTTGATGGGCACGCCTGCGTCCATCAGTGCCAGCGTAGAGCCGCAGATGGAAGCCTGAGAGGTGGAGCCGTTAGAGCTGAGCACCTCGGACACGCAGCGGATGGTGTAGGGGAACTCCTCCAGAGAGGGCAGCACCGGCACCAGAGCACGCTCGGCCAGTGCACCGTGACCGATCTCGCGGCGGCCGGGGCTGCGCGGTGCGCGTGCCTCGCCCACGGAATACGGCGGGAAGTTATAGTGGTGGATATAGCGCTTGGTCTGCTCGTCGGTCAGATCGTCCATCAGCTGGTTGTCCTTGGTGCCGCCCAGCGTGCAGGTGGTAAGCACCTGCGTCTGGCCACGGGTGAACATACCGGAGCCGTGCACACGGGGCAGGATGCCCACCTCTGCGGCCAGCGGGCGGATCTCGTTGATGCCGCGGCCGTCCACGCGCTTGCCGTCATCCAGCAGCCAGCGGCGCACCACGAACTTCTGCATCTTGTAGCTTACCAGATCCAGATCGGCAGCGGACAGGTCGGGGTATTCCTCGGCGATCTTGTCCATGATGGGCAGCAGGGCTGCGTCACGCACATTCTTGTCGTCGGTGTCCATAGCGGCCTTGAAGTCGTCCAGATACTTGT
>ERZ772880.2390-NODE-2390-length-14501-cov-21.881144_pt1 | contig 14501 bp, 11 predicted proteins | sample MGYA00580577_ERZ772880 | MGnify/ENA primary metagenome ERZ772880 (study PRJEB29015, sample SAMEA2737705) | human gut metagenome | biome: human gut; feature: human-associated habitat; material: faeces | place: China | collected 2012 ... | reverse complement strand
CTACAAAATTACCAACTCTATCTCATCTCCTGTTTACTGCGCAAATCTAAGGTATTCGGTACGATTTAATTCCTTACGAAAACAAAAATAGGGATTTTTTCTTAACTTTGGATTTTCAACCGACATTTTCACCGGCAGGCGGGTTCCCGGATTTCGAAGCCACGCCGAACACGGAAAACGACCGGAAAATCCCGTGTTTCCGACAAACGGAAGCGAAACGGCTGCCCGGAGCGTCGGAAAAAACGAAAAAACAGCCCGACGGTGCCCGGCGACGAAGACGGGGCGGATTCACCCTCTCCGCCGAACCGGAACCGACAACGACACATTCAACCGCAATCGCAATTATGAAAGAACCGCTGACCATCGCCCTGATCTACGATTTCGACGGCACGCTCGCCCCCGGAAACATGCAGGAATACGACTTCATCCCCGCCGTCGGCAAGAGCAACAAGGAGTTCTGGCACGACGCCAACCAACTGGCCGAGGAGCAGGACGCCGACATGGTGCTGACCTACATGGCCCGCATGATCCAGGAGGCGCGGTCGAAAGGCCTGTCCCTGCGACGCGAAGCGTTCCAGGAGTCGGGCCGCCGCGTGACCCTCTACAAAGGAGTCCGGGAGTGGTTCGCACGCATCAACGCCTATGGCGCAGCGCGGGGCATCCGGATACTGCACTACATCAACTCCTCGGGTCTGAAGGAGATCATCGAAGGGACGGAAATCGCCCATGAATTCCGGCGGATCTACGCCTGCTCGTTCCTGTACGACATCGACGGAGTCGCCTATTGGCCCGCCGTAGCGGTCAATTACACCAACAAGACCCAGTTCATCTTCAAGATCAACAAGGGCGTCGAATCGGTCTTCGACAGCAAGCTCGTGAACCAGTACATCGAGGAGGACAAGCGCCCGGTACCCTTCCGGCGCATGATCTACGTGGGCGACGGTACGACCGACATCCCCTGCATGCGGCTGGTGAAGAACTCCGGCGGACATTCGATCGCCGTCTATAACCCCGAGATCCGAAACGCCCGGCGCGAACTGAACGGCCTGATCCGCGACAATCGCGTAAGCCACGTCTGCCCGGCCGACTACTCCGAAGGTTCCGAAATGGATACGCTCGTCAAGACGATCATCGACAAGATCGAGGCGGATCACCGGCTGGAGCTGCTCGAAACTCCCCGCACGTAGCACAAAGGAATCCGTTGCGATTCGACGGAAAGCCATCACCCGGGTTCCGCAAAAACACACAGCACACGCAAGCAATCCGAAATGATCCGGAAATTCGACGAAACCGAACAATACGATACGTCTATGAAAATCATCTTTGCAACCAATAACGCCCACAAATTGAGTGAAGTGCAAGCCGTTCTCGGCCCGGATTTCGAACTCGTCACACCCCGTTCGGTCGGCATCACCGAGGAGATTCCCGAACAACAGGACACCATCGCGGGAAACGCTTCGCAGAAAGCCCGCTACGTTCATGACCGCACGGGCTGCGACTGCTTCGCCGACGACACGGGACTCGAAGTCGAAGCATTAGGCGGTGCACCGGGTGTGCACTCGGCCCGCTACGCCACCGACGGGCACGACTTCGCCGCCAACAACGAACTCCTGCTCCGCAACCTGGAGGGCGTCGGCAACCGCCGGGCCCGCTTCCGCACGGTCATCTCGCTGATCCTCGACGGCGAGGAGCACCTCTTCGAAGGGATCGTCGAGGGGCACATCGCCCAGTGCGCTTCGGGCTCCGAAGGCTTCGGCTACGACCCGCTCTTCATTCCCGAAGGGAGTGCCAAGACCTACGCAGAAATGGACCCGGCAGAGAAAAACGCTCTCTCGCACCGGGGCCGCGCCGTGCGTAAATTAGCGGAATTTTTGCATAACCGGGGGAAATAAGCTACCTTTGCCCCGCTTATGGAAATGAAACGATACCAAAAGGAGGAGAACTTCTCGCCCGAGAAGATCGCAAAACTCCGCGAACACTATAAGGCGATTCTCGAACTGCTGGGCGAAGACCCGGCACGCGAGGGTCTGCTCAAAACCCCCGAACGGGTGGCCAAGGCCATGTCGTTCCTCACGCAGGGTTACGAGGACGATCCGTTGGCGATCATCCGCTCGGCGACCTTCAAGGAGGAGTACCGGCAGATGGTACTGGTGAAGGACATCGAATTATACTCGCTCTGCGAGCACCACATGCTGCCCTTCTACGGCAAAGCGCACGTGGCGTACATCCCCAACGGATACATCACGGGCCTTTCGAAAATCGCCCGCATGGTGGAGAGCTTCGCCCGCCGCCTGCAGGTGCAGGAACGCCTGACGGTGCAGATCCGCGACTGCATCCAGGAAGCCCTCAACCCGATGGGCGTCGCCGTCGTGATCGAAGCCAGCCATATGTGTATGCAGATGCGGGGCGTCGAAAAGCAGGGTTCGGCCACGACTACCTCGGCATTCACCGGAGTATTCCTCTCGCACCCGCCTACGCGCCAGGAGTTCATGACGCTGATCAGCAACAAATACCGGTAAAATAACGACGGCCGTCCGCTGGCGACGGCCTGCATCCGATAGAAAAACGCCCGATCGTCGGGCGTTTTTTATTTTTGCGTTTACTGCTTCATCAGACCTCTTTAGGAGCGCAGCGCCCCGAGTTCCTTCCTAAAGGAGGAGCCGAATTACAGATGCGGCGCAGGTCCGCGAACAAGCGCCCCCGGATTCGGCGCTGCAATCGTCGGATAAGAATGTACATCGAAAGATATGATTGCCTTTATTTCAGCCCCGGAGGGGAGGTATGGCAGAATTCCTCACAAGCGGCGTCAGAACAGCTCCAACTGGTCGATCCCGGCATTGAACGTCAGCCGGTGGTGGGGCGTAAGCCCGTAACGGCGGATCGCCAGGCGATGTTCGCGGGTCGGATAACCTTTGTTGCGCTCCCAACCGTATTCGGGAAAATCCCCGGCGAGGCGCTCCATATATTCGTCGCGGTGGGTCTTGGCCAGCACCGACGCGGCGGCAATATCCGCATATTTGCCGTCTCCCTTGACGATGCAGCGATACGGAATGTCGAGCGTCGTGCGGAACCGGTTGCCGTCGATCGCCAGAAATCCCGGACGGATCGGCAATTCCGCGACCGCCAGCGACATTCCTTCGAACGAAGCGTTCAGGATGTTGATCTGATCGATCCGCTCGGCAGAAACGGCCTTTACGACCCAGGCAAGGGCCTCGCGCTCGACGATCGCACGCAGCAAATCGCGCTGACGCGCGGTCATCTGCTTCGAATCGTTCAGCAACGGGTGGCTGAAGTCCGGAGGCAGCATCACCGCAGCGGCAAAAACAGGCCCCGCGAGGCACCCGCGCCCCGCCTCGTCGCACCCGGCTTCGGGCAGCTCTTTCTGGTAGCAATTCTCCAACATCCGAAACAAAGTTATTATCGCACGATTTCGATGCCCCCTTCGAAAACCGACAAGCCAGCGCCGATCTCCGCAAAAACAAGGGAACCCGGGGTGTGCGCCGAAACGCTTCGGACCTCCCCGAAATACCGCACGCATTTTCGCAAAATTAAAAATATCGGCAATCATATCCAATTTTACACCGACGTTTCGATCACCCCGGATTTGCCGGAGCCTCCCCGAAATTCCTCCGAAAAGCAGGAGGCAGGCTTCAGTACGGAACCGTAACTACCGCCCAAGGCGGCAGACAACGGCCGTTCGAGGCAAAGTCCCGGGACCAGAAACAGATCCGGAATAAAATCGTATATGGTTCCAAAATAATTACGGTTTCGTCCGCTTTTTTCCTAATTTTGTAGCCGGGATTATATACTCCAATGTACCTTTGGGGGAGTGTTGCGCCCCGAGTTCCCTCCGAGGAGGAAATTTAGGGGAGGGCAGCCTTACAGGCGCGGCTTCGGACCACGAATAAGCGCCCCTCGGATTCGGCGCTGCAATCGTCGGATAAGAGTGTGCATCGAAAGATATAATTGCCTTTGTAGCGGCCGTTTCCGACAAGCGAACGCAATGCTGAATTTTCGGCACCTTGCCGGGAACAGAAACCGCAGCCCGCATTCGGACAAAACCATCGTCGAACCATGAAACCGGACATTATCCGCCAACCCTTACTGCTGGCCATCGCGTCCATACTGGTCGTCATCGCAGCCGCCATGACGACCGGGACAACTATTTCACCGGCTCCGGAAACGATGATTTCCACCCCGCTGGGTGACCTGATCGGCTTGTTCCAGGAACGATTCCCCCGCTGCTCCCGCATCCTTTGCGGCGGCCTGCTCCTACTGACGGGCATTCTCTGCGGGAGGCTGGCGGTCCGCTACGGACTCTACCCCGTCAGCAGTACGCTGACCATCCCCCTGTACGGACTGGTCGCCTGCGGAATCCTTCTGGGTCGGGAGTATCTGACGGAATCCGTCGCAGCGTTCGTCCTGCTGTTATCGACCCAGAACTTCTTCGCCTGCTTCCGCAACGGCTACGCGATCGGAGCCGTGTTCCGGGCTTCGTTTTTCCTGGGGCTGCTGCCGCTGCTCTATGCCCCGCTGCTTCCCCTGCCGCTGTTGGTCCTGGCCGCAGCATTCTGCTTCCGACGGACCTTGCGCGAAGTCTTCGTATCGCTGTGCAGCGTCGTACTCCCTTTCCTGGCCGTCTGCTACATCGCCTGGGGGCAGGGAGCCAATCCCCTGGATACCCCCGCCGGATTATGGCACTCCTTCGTCAGCGACAGCGGATACCGGATTTTCGCCAATACGCCTCCGCTCGTCCCCGCACTTCTCGGAATCGTCCTTTTCATCGTACTCTGCGCCATCTTCTTCGGACTCATCAGTTTCCGCACGGTAAGCATCAAAGCCCGGGGCATGCTGACCTACACCATCCTGCTCTTTACGGTGACGGGCTGCCTGATAGCGGTACCGAGCGTCACGCCGGGACTGCTGGCCGTCGCAGCCGTACCCGCAGCACTGCTCATGCCCCTGACCTTCATCCGCATCCAACGTACCGTCGGAACTCTGCTGTATCTCATTTTGTACATCACTTGCATTGTAAATATATTGCAATAAAAAACGCGTAAAATGTTGAAATAGTATATATTTTAACATTTTCGATCTAATTTTTTCCTATTTTAATTTGAAATATACAACCTTAGATTGTATATTTGATTCATAATCTTCGATAAAAGGCTATGGACACCGGCCTTCATCGAGCCATAAAATCTTCCGATTATGAACGAATCCTACGACACCCAAACCGTTAATCCGTCGATCGAAAAGTATGTATCGGCCTCCAACAACGGCATCGAAACCCATAAGTTCACCCGCTGCGTGATCGGATATATCCTCAACGGAGAAAAATACGTCTATTACGACGATAAATGCTACAAGTTCTCCCAGGGAGATCTTTTCTTCCTCGGTATGGGTTGCCACTATACCAAAAACATCCCCGCGCAGGGACATCCCTACGAACAGATCCTCGTTCGCTATACCTCGGAAGAGCTGCAACGCATCCTGCTGCACCTCAACATCGCCTACAAGCTGAATATCACCAACAACCACCAGTGCGACGACTGCCGTACCCTGAACCACGCCACGATGCCGGGCTGGAGTTCGATCCGGCGTTTTTTCAGCCACATCGACGATTGCCTCACGGAAGGATCGCTCCTGGACGACCCGACCGCCGAAAACCTCAAAATGACCGAACTGCTCTACCTGATCGTTTCGCACGGGGATTGTTGCATCAAAAGCAAGCTGCTGGGCAACGTCGATGCGGCCCGGGACAACCTCCAGCAAATCGTCTATTCCAACATCTTTTCCGATATTTCGGTCGAGGAGATCGCAAAACGCTGCAACCGCTCCCTGACTTCGTTCAAAAAGGAATTTTTCCGCATCTACGGGACCTCGCCCCACCAATGGCTCATCCGGCAACGCCTGATCCATGCCCGGTTGCTTCTGATCTCGACCGACAAGGCGATCGCCGAAATCGGCACCGCATGCGCCTTTCCCAACACCTCGCACTTCATCAAACTCTTCCGCAAACAATACGGCATGACACCCGCGACCTACCGCAACCGGCATCGCGGACCCGAAGAGTTGCAGCCGACACCGCAAGCCGAAGCCGCCGTACGGGAAACAGCCGTTTCGGTAACGGCGTAACCTCATCCGACCCGACCCGCAAAGGCATGCTTCCGCCTCTGCAAACCGTCCTCTCCCGCACCTCGGGGACGGCGTGGTTCGCTTCGGGCCACCGCCGCGAATTTTCCGGCGGCAGGACACCGATTCGGATAAAATCCTTATCTTTGCGTGGAATCCGTTTTCCGTATCGACCGGCCGCATTTCGGCACGATTCGAACGAATTCGGCTCCGCGTCCGACCTTCACCGTCCCGGACGCGCCATAACGCATACGCCATGGAATTTTTCAATCGCATCATCACTCATTACGGCTGGGAAGGCACGGCCCTCGCGGGCGTCCTTCTGGTCATGTTCGGGATCCAGTTATATTACTACCTGTTCGTTTACGGGCGCATACCCAAATACAAGGACACCCGGCGTCCGGAGATCCTCTCCGAAACCCCTCCGGTATCGGTGGTGATTCCCCTCTTCTCGGAAGATTACGCCTTCGTGGAGGAGATCCTGCCGCTCATCGTCGCCCAGGAGTACCCCGACTTCGAAGTGGTGATCGTCTATGTAGGCCGGGACACCGACTTCTACGACGACCTGGTCCGCATCAAACAGTCGTTCCCACAGATTACGGCCACCAAGATCGAACTGAATCCCCGCTTCCCGATCTCGCCCAAAATGGCGCTCAACGTCGGGATCAAATCGGCCCATTACGAGCACCTTCTCTTCACCACACCGGACGTGTACCCCACCTCGGACCGCTGGCTCTCGCTCATGGCGAACGGCTTCCGGCGCGGCGAAATCGTGCTCGGCTACTGCGGCATGGAGCGCGGGAAAGGGTTTGCGAGCTACCTGATCCGCACCTGGCGGATGATGCACTCGGTGGACTGGATCTCAAGCGCCGTATGCGGCAGACCCTACCGGGGCATGCGCCAGAACTACGGATTCACCAAGCGGCTCTATTTCGGCGCCAACGGCTTCAGCCACCTCAATATGAATATCGGCGAAGACGATTTGTTCATGTCGCGGATCATCGCCCCCGGCAATGTCAGCGTGGTCCTCTCTCCCCGCGCCACCCTGCGTGAAAAGAGCTGGGGAGGGCTCAAGTGGTGGATCGGCACCCAGCGTTTCTTCGGGGGAGCCATTCCTTTTTATCCCTTGTGGGTCAAGAACTTCATCCAGTGGGAACTGGGCAGCCGCATTCTCTTCTGGCTGGCGGCGATCGTCGCCCTGGCGGTGATGCCCTGGGAATTCAAGATCGCCGCAGGGGTACTGCTGCTCGCGCGTTTTGCGATCGTACTCGTCGAGGCGCGGCGCATCAGCCGCCGCCTGGGTGAAGAGAAAATCTGCGGACGTTACTTCCTGTACGACCTGCTGAGTCCGTTTTTCGCCCTGCTGCTGGGGCTGTTGCTGCTGCGCAAAGACGAGCGGGTATGGAGATAGCCGACTATATCATAGCCGACGACCGGGTGCTCGTGGAGCTGGTATTGCAGGGCGACAACATCGCCTTCGAATACCTTTTCGAGCGTTACAAGGAGGCTATACACCGGCTTTTCATACAGCGCACCAACAACCCCCTGGACGCCGACGACCTGCTGCAGGAAACCTTCATCAAAGTCTATATCAACATCCACCGCTACAACCCGGCCTACACCTTCGGACAGTGGGTTTACACCATCGCCCGGAACACCTTCGTCGATTTCATCCGGCGGCGCCAGGAGGACCTGCCCATCGACGACAAATTCACGGCACCGCCCTCCAACAACCCCACGCCCGAAGAGAACATCATCCGCAAACAGCAGCGCACGCAGATCGAACGCTACCTCCAGGCCATGCCGCCGCGCTACCGACAACTGATCGTCATGCGTTTCTTCGAAGAGTACTCCTACGAAGAGATCGCCATGAAGCTCGAACTCCCGCTGGGCACCGTCAAGACCCAGATCCACCGCGCCCGGGAGCAGATGTGCCGCCTGATCGCCGCAGATGAAAAATCCTGACGTTTCCGACCGGCGAACGCCGCAGAACGAACCACTCCGACCTGCCTAAAAAAAACTTCAACGCCCACAAACCTTATGATTGCCCTGATCGACAAATACTTCCCCGACCTGACCCGCCCGCAGCGCGGGCAATTCGAAGCGCTGTACGCACTGTACGCCGACTGGAACACCAAGATCAACGTGATCTCGCGCAAGGATTTCGACCAACTTTACCTGCGGCACGTGCTGCACTCGCTCTCCATCGCCAAGGTCTGCCCCTTCGCCCCGGGAGCGCGGGTGCTCGACGTGGGGTGCGGCGGCGGCTTCCCGTCCGTTCCGCTGGTCCGCGCAATGCTTGCCGTATCCGCTGTCTCCGCTGAAAAAAATCCTGTGTTCAGGGGTAACAAGGGCAAAGCCCGCCCAAAGGGTCTTGTTCCGGGTCAGTGAGCGGCCCGAAAAATGGCGGGCGGGCAGGATGTGGATGGCGAAGCCGCCTTTCCCCTCAAGGACGGAATACCAGTCTCCCTCGTAAACCGTTTCCTTGCCGTAGCCCCAAGCCTCAAAATGGGCCCCGACGCCGAGGGGGCAGACGACCTGCCCCACCTTGGACCGAAGCGCCGTTGCCGTGGCATAATCAGATGATCCCAGTGGTCGTGAGAAATGAGCAGATAATCGATGTCCGGCATGTCCTCGGCGGTGTAAAGGTTCGTCCCCTCGAACGCCCTGTTGGCGAAAAAGACCGGCGAAGCATAGGTACTGAACACGGGATCTATCAAAAGGCGTCTGCCGCCGAGCTGCACGAAGTAGGAAGAATGGCCGAGCCAGACGACGGTATCCGTATTCCTGTCGAGCCCCCGCAGGTCGGTTTTCGCTGAAGGCATGGGACGAGTCGGCTTCTGGCCTTCCGTTGACGAAAAAACGTATTTCATCAACGCGCCCACAATGCCGCCGTTCCCCTTTATGGGCGGCAGCGGCTCCGCAACTGCTATATGGCCGGAGGGGATTGAAGTACCGCAGAAAAATAAAGAGTAGCTTTCGGGAATAATATCTTGAAATGAAATTAGTGCAAATAAATCACCTTTGTTACATTGTGTTTCAAAGGTGATTTTTCTGTTTAGATTCAATTCTTTAAAATATCAGTCATTTTATCTTAGGCGATATATAATGTGCATTTGCTATAAGAATAATGCTTGGTGCTTTGGTTTTCTCGGATTTTATGTTCACCTTTGTATTGCATTACAATATTTAAGTCGTTTATATGTCTTAGGAGATCCTTAGTTGTCGTCAGTTGCAGGTATATATATACTTTGCAGTTAATGATAGTACGGCTCTGTGTTCCTCGTGTGGTAGGTTAATTACCCCACTCATATCCTAGGCTGCGGCTAATAGATTTGTAATGCAGCGGGGGATCAGGGTCGTATCTTTTTATTGAGATTTTTATATACCATTCTGCATTATTTTATAATAAAACATTGATTTTATTGGCTTTATAAGGAAATAGTCTTATCTTTGTAGGGCATTACATGTCTATTTTGCCGACTGGAAGCCAAGGAGCCTTTAGTCGTAAACGACTACGAACATATTAAAAATATGTTCGTAGTTTCGCGATATTACGGTTCTGTCCCCGTGTGGAGGGTTAATGCCCCCACTGTATCCTAGGCTTCGGCATAGATATGTAATGCAACGGGTCAGCAGGACCGTATTTTTTATATTGATTTAGAACTTGACTCTGTAAAGACCCTGTAAATGGGAAAATTTAGCAATATAAATATTATTTTATGTATCGTTTATCGTATTGATTGAGTAATGAAACGTGCGATATAGTTTAGTTCCATCAGGAATCGGGTAATGTTATTCAGTAGAGCATTTTTGAGCAATCGTTCATTGTAACGCCCAGTTATACCCGTGAAAGCAAAATTGTAGGGGTCTTTGGTCAACTCCTGTGCAAGGTCGCTCATCGCATCGGGCAATGTTTTTGTAAAGTTAGTCAGTGCCTTGCCCTGCCGCTCATAAAGGTCGGTGCTAATGAAATTGAGCAGCATACTACGACTCCAGCCGTTCTCCACCGTCTGGTGAACATAGAACAGAGCTTTGTCTATATCGTCTTTCACTTTATCCATTATCAAGCAATGGTGTCTCCATGGGACTTCAAATATTCCACCAACTTGGTGGAAAGTTTTCAGAGCATCCTTATATAACAAATAAAACTTCCTACAATAGTAGATATTGCTCTTTGACAAACCAGCTGCATTGGGTATAGCTTCACGTAAATCTTTGCTCAATTGAGTGATAACACTTTCGCCCCAGCGTTCTTCTACGTGCAATTCAACAATGTCACGACCTAAAAGCCAGTTGAATTTCAACTGTTCCACATTTACTTTCACCGCTGCCTTTATTTGGCTTTGACGATAGCGACCGCAAAGGTCTTTCACCCATTGCAGTATTCTTTATCAAGTATGTTTATTGACTTGTTCATCGTAATCTATAATACTTCAGTTGCGTTAATTTTTAGTTCTCCTGACATCAGCTTCGGGAGAAGTGTGTCGCGTAGAATTGTTAACCTAATACTTTCCTGATCATTTCTTAGTATTTGGTCGAAATGCGGTTTATTTATCTGCCTATTTTTGTAAAACAGATGATTCTTATTGTTATATGTATTGTATCTTATCCGCATTTTAATTAATGTTTTTACGATGAGATAGTTTTTTGTCATTGTGATTAATGTTTATTTATGTACTCACTTTAAGTTCTTAGAAACTTTTAATGAGGTTGATGCAAAAGTAGAAAATAATTTCCATAGTGCTGTCGTACTTTAAATGAGAAGTAAATGTAGGCATTATTATTGATGTGATTGTTATAGTTGGAGTAAAATTTATTCTTTTGGTTGTTAGAATATGCAGAAACTCCTATTCTAACAAAAAAATGATTTGCAATGAACATTCTAATGCAAGTTTAATACTTCGCTTAACTTATCTCCAATAATTTTCTTCTCATTACTACCGATAGTAGACAATCTTACCAACGGAATTCCGTACAACTCTAAAATATGATCCTTTTTAATATCGCGTTCTGACTGACTTGTCCCCGATTTGTGGAATGTATAACCATCTGTTTCAATAGCCAATACCGGTTGTTTACTCACACGATTATAAATTAGAAAATCAATATGAGTATTTATATTTGCAGCATATTTGCTTTCCTCTTCATTCAATAGAGAATAATCCTGAATCAACATATAGAGTGGTAAATGGCAAATGATATTCAAATGACGCATATTGATATTTTCTTTCAGGATATCTTCGAGTAAGGCAAATGTAAGATTCTCGGAATCGTATTCGGATATTTTCTTGTGTTTTTTCAAATAGGCAATTCGAGCATCTGTATATTGCTCATATAGATAATCGAATATAGAATGAATCTTACTGGTGGAAACAGTGCCATTGTTATATTCGATATAAGCAATCAAATCGCTGATATTGCAGTCTTTGGGTTGTTCGTTTCCCGATACGACTAAATAGAATTGTGACTTAGCCCGCGAAACAGCAACATTGAGCAGGTTTGGATCGTCGGAAAAGGAAGTGATGACATCGTCGACGGTGGTCATAATGATAGCATCCTTTTCTCTTCCCTGAAACTTATGGACTGTTGCGACATCAATATCCTCTTCAAGTGCGGATTTAACTGCATCTACTTGTTTGTTATATGGAGCTATGACGCCAATTTCATCTGTTTCATAAGATAGATTCGGTAGTACTTCCTCTTTGATAACATCTATTTCCCGTTGATTCATGTGGCTGCGGGAGTGGTAACCTTTGGCTGTCCGTATGGCACAAATGACATCCTCTTCTCCTTTATCACGTGTCATGATGACGAGATCTCCACCATAAAATTTCTGATTACAGAAGTTGATGATTCGGGGATGGCATCGATAATGTTCCCGTAACAAGGTCTGTGGTACATTCGGAATAACTTTGCAAACAGATTGCAAAAAACTCATATTGGCACAATCATATTCCGGCTTAATCAGGCAGGCATTAGCGATAAAGTTTAGCTTTTCCTTATCTTCTTCTGTGACTACATTGGGAAGTTGCATGGTGTCACCGACAATGATTGCATTTTTAGCACATGACAAGGCTAAAGCTCCGGTCTCAACGGAAACCTGCGATGCTTCGTCCATAATGATATAATCATATACGGCATCTCGCTGTAGACTGCTTAATGATGAAAAGGTCGTACTTAATATAATAGGGTATTCTTTTTGTACCTCTCGCCAATTATTTCTTAGATCAGGGAGCGTAAAGATGGGCTTGTCATGATTATTGCCATAGGTCTGAAATAACTGATTCTTTAGATATTTCATTGATGTATCAGCCATTTGTCTAGCCATTTCTGCTGCATCTTTGTTGGCAAGTTCCTTTTCTAATGTGTCTATTTCAGCTTCCAGCTCTGCATACTTTGTTTGGTAGAATAAGATTTGGAAGTCGGCGATAATCAAACTCATCTCCCGTTTATAGAAATTTTTATCGGGGATTTTACAAATCGTTTTGCTCCTGAATTTAAAGAAGAACCATTTCAACCGTTGAATAAAAGCTGCTATTCCCCGAAGACTTGATGATTGTTCTTTTTCTGCAAATTGTTGACATTCATTCCATAAATTCAGAAGGTCTGCCGAACTGGAACTTTTCCGTTGTTGGAAAGTAAATTCTTTTGTTCCGAACTCTTGCTGATAATGTTGCCACTCTATTTTTAAAGCTTGTATTTCCTGTCTTGCCATGGCAAGGCGTTCCTGTTTGGAAAATATGCTTTTTAGTTCTTCTGTCTGATGATGTATCTGATCGAGAAATTGAGGTTGGTCGGCATCCACATCATGCCATGACTCAAAGTTCTCCGGATATTGTTTTTCCTCTTCTTGATTCTCGATGAATTTCTCTTTGTTAGCTGTGCTGCCAAGCAATGCAACAATGAATCCCATATCGTATTTGGATAACTTCTCAAGTACATTGACGATGGCGGAGTTATTATTAGATACTACCTGAACAGTCTTACCACGCACAAGGATATTGGCAATGATGTTCAGAATCGTTTGGGTCTTTCCGGTTCCCGGAGGTCCTTGCACAACACTGATTTGATTCTCAAAAGCTGCCTGGACTGCTTTTTGCTGGCTTGCATTACAACCGAAAGGAAAAATCAAGGTTGAGGTAGTCCGGGTCTGCATTTTATATTTTTGAGGATTCAGATATACAGCAATAGCTCTGTTGTTTGCGATGAAATGAATCTTTTCATATTGTTTTGCCAATAGCTTCGTTCCGTCATCAGCTTTCAATTCGTTCGCATCGGCAACTTTCTTCAAATATTCGAATATACTTTTCGAACGACTCTCTCCCAAGCATGATTCGATAATTTTTAAGTCCTTTTCTCTGTAATCATACTCTTTACCATTCTGAAAACAAATGTGCCAATAGCTGTGTGATCCGGCTTTGAAAATAGATAAGGCTTTAATGTTTGATAAAGTTCTCCCTTTACTGATTATTTGATAATTATTGGGGTCCGGTTTGTCTGGATCAGTCAGCCAAAGGACATTTTCTTCTTTATAAGTATACGCACTAGGAACATTTTGGAATACTATCTTATAGCTGCTATCATAATTCTGGCAGCTTTCTATTTCGGGAGTCCTGATTTGACCTTTTATAATAATCAGATTTTCGGAAGTATCTATCATAGGCTTGTGTGTAAATATAATAAGTCGTGCTGGTGTTTTTATTTATTATTTTGGATATAAAAGTAAGAATATTTTCCAGAATATCAAAACTGAAGTAGAAAAAACAGTGAATGACTTTATTCAGCTTTGTATTGTTATAAATATAGAGTGAGATTCGGTTTGGGAGTATTGAACGTGATAAAAGAGATTTGTTTTGCCAATGAAATCATTATCTTTGCAAGGTATATATTAATGAACGAGGAGGATATTATGCTTGCATACACATATATTGAACACGGAAAGTTTGAATTGCAGGAGAAAGCAAGACCGGAAATAAAGGATTCACGGGATGCAGTCGTGCGTGTAACACTTGGTAGCATCTGCACCAGTGATCTTCATATTAAACATGGCAGTGTGCCGCGTGCTGTGCCCGGAATAACTGTCGGGCATGAGATGGTAGGTGTGGTAGAACAAGTAGGGGCTGATGTCACTTCGGTGAAGCCTGGTGACAGGGTGACTGTGAATGTCGAAACTTTCTGCGGTGAGTGTTTTTTCTGTAAGCATGGATATGTGAATAACTGTACTGATCCTAATGGCGGTTGGGCTTTAGGTTGTCGAATTGATGGCGGTCAGGCGGAATATGTCAGAGTTCCTTATGCGGATCAAGGTTTGAATCGTATTCCGGATACAGTGAGTGATGAACAAGCTTTGTTTGTCGGTGATG
>ERZ772880.2382-NODE-2382-length-14540-cov-4.712530_pt1 | contig 14540 bp, 26 predicted proteins | sample MGYA00580577_ERZ772880 | MGnify/ENA primary metagenome ERZ772880 (study PRJEB29015, sample SAMEA2737705) | human gut metagenome | biome: human gut; feature: human-associated habitat; material: faeces | place: China | collected 2012 ... | reverse complement strand
GGTCTGGATCAAGATTTTCCCCGATAAGCCCGTTACCAAGCAGCCTGCCGAGACCCGTATGGGTTCCGGTAAGGGCTCTCCGGAGTATTGGGTAGCAGTTGTCAAGCCCGGCCGTATCATGTTTGAGATCGCCGGTGTTTCCGAAGAAGTCGCGCGTGAGGCGCTCCGTCTGGCCAGCCACAAGCTGCCCATCAAGACGAAGATCGTCAAGCGCGAGGCCGAGACCCAGGAAGTAGGTGAATGAGATGAAGGCAAGTGAAGTTCGTGCCATGAGCGTTGCTGAGCTGAACACCAAGCTCGACGCCCTGAAGAAAGATCTGTTTATGCTGCGCATGCAGCACGCGACGAATCAGCTGGATAACCCCCAGAAGCTCGTCCAGACCAAGCGTGATATTGCCCGAGTCAAAACCATGATCCGTGAGAAGGAGGAGAAGTAAGATGGAAGAGAAGAGAATTTCCTCCCGTAAGGTCCGCGTTGGTAAGGTCGTTTCCGACAAGATGGACAAGACCGTCGTCGTTGCGATCGCTGACCGCGTGGCGCATCCCCTGTACAAGAAGATCGTCGGCCGCACCTACAAGCTGAAGGCTCACGATGAAAACAATACGTGCGGTATCGGTGATACCGTCAAGGTGATGGAGACCCGCCCCCTGTCCAAGGACAAGCGCTGGCGCGTGGTCGAGATCGTCGAAAAAGCTAAGTAAGGAGGTACCGGAACAATGATTCAGCAGGAAAGTTTTCTGAAGGTCGCCGATAACACCGGTGCCAAGGAAATCAAGTGCATCCGCGTTCTCGGTGGCTCCGGCCGCAAGTACGGCAACATCGGCGATATCATCGTCGCGTCCGTGCGTAAGGCTGCCCCCGGCGGTCAGGTCAAGAAGGGCGAGGTCGTCAAGGCCGTTATCGTCCGCTCCGTCAAGGGCACCCGCCGTGCAGACGGCACCTACGTCCGCTTCGACGAGAACGCTGCCGTTCTCATCAAGGACGACAACAGCCCCCGCGGCACCCGTATTTTTGGGCCGGTGGCGAGAGAACTTCGTGACAGTGGTTACATGAAGATCTGCTCGCTGGCACCCGAGACTGTTTAATAGGGGGACCATGCAATGAACATTAAGAAGAACGATACCGTGGTTGTCCTGTCCGGCAAGGACAAGGGCAAGAAGGGCAAGGTCCTCGAGTCCATGCCCGCATCCGGCAAGCTCGTTATCGAAGGCATCAACGTTGCCACTTGCCACGTCAAGCCGAAGAAGCAGGGCGAAGAAGGCGGCATTATCAGCCGTGAGATCCCCATCTACGCTTCCAAGGTCATGCTCGTCTGCCCGAAGTGCGGCAAGGCCACCCGCCACGCCGTGAAGCTCGCCGACGGCAAAAAGGCCCGCGTCTGCAAGAAGTGCGGCCAGGAAATTTGAGGAGGAGGATTGAACAATGGCTAGACTGAATGTAAAGTACAAAGAAGAGATCGCTCCGTCCCTCATGCAGAAGTTCCAGTACAAGAGCGTCATGCAGATCCCCAAGGTCAGCAAGGTCATCGTCAACGTTGGCTGCGGCGAATCCAAGGGCAACGCCAAGGAAATCGAAGCCATCTGCAAGGACATCGCCACCATCACCGGCCAGAAGCCCATCACCACCAAGGCCCGCAAGTCCGTCGCGAACTTCAAGGTCCGTGAAGGCGAAACCGTCGGCGTCAAGGTCACCCTCCGCGGCGACCGTATGTGGGAGTTCCTGGACCGTCTGTTCAACGTGGCTCTGCCCCGTGTCCGCGACTTCCGCGGCATCAACCCCAACTCGTTCGACGGCCGCGGCAATTATGCCTTCGGCCTGAAGGAACAGCTCATCTTCCCGGAAATCGAGTACGACAAGGTCGACAAGATCCGTGGCATGGACATCTGCATCTGCACCACCGCCACCACCGACGAAGAGGCCAAAGAGCTGCTGACCCAGGTCGGCGCTCCGTTCTACGCTTGATTGGAGGATTTGACGAATGGCTAGAAAAGCAATGATTCTCAAGCAGAAGGAAGAACCCAAGTTCTCCACTCGCTACTACAACCGCTGCAAGATCTGCGGCCGCCCGCACGCCTATCTGCGTGACTATGGCGTCTGCCGTATCTGCTTCCGGGAACTGGCCTACAAGGGCGAGATCCCCGGCGTGCGCAAGGCTTCGTGGTAATCTTTTTCCGCTATACGGCGTTTCGGAGGCTTGCCGTACACACGGTACTGTCTGCGCCGTCGCGCCTTGTCTAGCGAAAAAATCTTGACCACGAACATCTTGGTAAATCTTTTTCCGTCATGCTGCGTTTTTGATGGGTCGACGTACACACGGTACGCCTTCCCCATCAAACCTTGCCTGACGAAAAAATCTTCACCAATCTGCCCTCAAATAACATGAGAGGGCGAAAATGAGAGATGAAAGTCTCTTTGATCCGTTATCGCAAGGGCGGCATTGCCGCCCTCCAACGATAAAATTACGGATGGCGAAAGGTCACGGGCAATCGGCCGTTTGGCCGAAGAAAGATTGGTCGTGATACCTCGCCACCGGAACCGCTCACGCGGTAACTTCAAACTAGGAGGAAACAAAACATGCAAATCACTGATCCCGTTGCCGATATGCTGACCCGCATCCGGAATGCAAACACGGCAAAGCACGAGAGCGTCGATGTGCCCGCTTCCAACCTGAAGAAGGCCATCGCGAAGATCCTGCTCGACGAGGGCTACATCAAGTCCTATGAGATCGTCGAAGACGGCACCCAGGGCATCATCCGCATCCAGCTGAAGTACCTCGCCGGCAAGGAAAAGGTCATCAGCGGCCTGCGCCGTGTGTCCAAGCCCGGCCTGCGCGTCTACGCCGGTGCGGACGAGCTGCCCCGCGTTCTGAAGGGCCTCGGCATCGCTATCATCTCCACGTCCAAGGGCGTCATGACCGACAAGGCTGCTCGAGCCAACCATGTCGGCGGCGAAGTCCTGGCGTTCGTGTGGTAAGGAGGGTATTGAGATATGTCTAGAATTGGTAGAATGCCCATTACCGTCCCCGCCGATGTTGACGTCAAGATCGGCGAAGGCAACGTCGTGACCGTCAAAGGCCCGAAGGGCGAGCTGACGCAGTCGCTCCGTCCCGAAATGATCATCACCATGGAAAACGGCCACATCCATGTTGCCCGTCCTTCCGAAGACAAGCTGCACAGAAGCCTCCACGGCCTGACCCGCAGCCTCATCAACGACATGGTCGTCGGCGTGACCAAGGGCTTCCAGAAGGAACTCGAGATCAACGGCGTCGGCTATCGTGCCAGCAAAGAGGGCAACAAGCTCGTCATGAACCTGGGCTACTCCCACCTGGTCACCGTCGAAGAGATCGATGGCATCACCATCGAAGTCCCGGCGCAGAACAAGGTCGTCATCCACGGCATCGACAAGCAGAAGGTCGGCCAGTTCGCCGCCAACGTCAGAGCCAAGAGACCGCCGGAACCCTACAAGGGCAAGGGCATTAAGTACGCCAACGAGGTCATTCGCCATAAAGAAGGCAAGGCCGGCGGCAAGAAGTAATTAGGAGGTGCGGTAAGAATGGTTAAGACTTTTGACAAGAACGCTCAGCGTATGAAGCGTCATACCCGTGTTCGCGGCAAGATCTCCGGCACCCCCGAAAGACCTCGCCTGAACGTTTATCGCAGCAATGCGAACATCTACGCGCAGATCATCGATGATGTAAACGGCGTGACTCTGGCCGCGGCCAGCTCCGTCGAGAAGGATTTCGAAGGCGCCACCGGCAACAAGGAAGCCGCCCGCAAGGTCGGCAAGCTGGTTGCAGAGCGCGCCAAGGCAAAGGGCATCGACACCGTCGTGTTCGATCGTGGCGGCTACATCTACCACGGTCGTGTGGCGGAGCTTGCTGAAGGCGCCCGCGAAGGCGGCCTGGAATTCTGATCGGAGGAGGAGAAACAATGGCTTACAATAGAGATCGCGCACCCAAGGAAGATAACGCCCCCGAGTTTATCGAGAAGGTCGTTTATCTCAACCGGGTTTCCAAGACCGTCAAGGGCGGCCGTGTTATGAAGTTCTCCGCTCTGGTCGTCGTCGGCGACGGCAAGGGTACCGTCGGCTATGGCCTTGGTAAGGCCGCCGAAGTTTCCGAGGCCATCCTGAAGGGCATCGCAGACGCGAAGAAGAACATGGTCAAGATCACGCTTGATGGCACCACCATTCCCCACGACGTCATCGGCATCTACGGTGCTGGCAAGGTCATGCTGAAGCCGGCTCCCGTTGGTACTGGTATCATCGCGGGCGGCGCCGTCCGTGCTGTGATGGAGGCTGTCGGCATTTCCAACATTCGTGCAAAGTGCCTGCGCTCGAACAACCCGCAGAACGTCGTCAAGGCGACGATGCAGGGCCTGATGAGCCTGCGCGATGCGGCGGAAGTCGCCCGTATCCGCGGCAAGAGCGTGGAAGAAATCGTCGGTTAAGGAGGACTCTGAAATGGCGAATCTTAGAATTAAGCTGGTCAAGAGCCTCAACGGCCGTCTTGAGAAGCACATTTTGACTGCGCATTCCCTCGGCCTGCGCAAGATCGGTCAGGAAACTGTTCAGCCTGACAACACCCAGACTCGCGGCAAGATCGCCAAGATCGGCTATCTGCTCCAGGTCACGGAAGAACAATAAGGAGGACAAGTAGATGAATCTGCACGAACTTGCTCCTGTCATGGGTTCGACCCATGTCAATAAGCGCAAAGGCCGTGGCACCGCCACCGGCAACGGCAAGACTGCCGGTCGTGGTCACAAGGGCCAGAAAGCCCGCAGCGGCGGCAAGCTCCGCATCGGCTTCGAAGGCGGCCAGATGCCTCTGGCACGCCGCATCCCGAAGCGCGGCTTCAACAACATTTTCGCAAAGCCCCTGACCGCCATCAACGTGGCAGTTCTCAACCGCTTTGAGGACGGCGCCGTTGTCGACGCAGCGGCTCTGATCGAAAAGGGTATCCTGCATGATTGCGAGTATGGTCTGAAGGTTCTTGGCAACGGCAGCGTCACCAAGAAAATTACCGTGAAGGCAGCCGCTTTCTCGGAGTCTGCTAAGGAAAAAATTGAAAAGGCAGGCGGAAAGGCCGAGGTGGTGTAAGTGTTTACTACACTGCGTAATGCCTGGAAAATCCCTGAACTGCGCAAAAAGATCCTCTTTACACTCGTTGTGCTGCTGATCTACCGGCTGGGCAACTGCGTTCCCGTCCCGTACGTGAACGTCACCGCCCTGACGACCTACTTCAGCACGCAGCTGTCCAACACGGTCCTCGGTCTTTACAATGCGATGTCCGGTTCGGCGTTCTCGCAGGCGACGGTGTTCGCCCTCGGTATCCAGCCGTATATCAACGCATCCATTATCATCGAGCTGCTCTGCATCGCCATCCCCGCCCTCGAGCGTCTGGCGAAGGACGGCGGCGAAGAAGGTAAGAAGAAGATCCAGAAGATCACCCGCTATACCACCGTCGGCCTGGGCCTGCTCATGGGCTTCGCGTACTACGTGATGCTCAAGAATTACAGCCTCCTGTCCGAGACTGGCTTCATCTATGGCCTTGTCATCATCCTGAGCTTCACCGCCGGCGCGTCCTTCCTGATGTGGATGGGCGAGCAGATCGATGAGTTCGGCATCGGCAACGGCATCTCGATGATCCTCTTTGCCGGCATCATCTCCCGTATCCCGACCCTCATCAGCAACATGGTCACCATGCTTGGCGACGGTTCGCTGAAGTGGTACGGTGCGATCCTGATCGTGATCGGCATGCTGGCACTCATGGCCTTTATCGTGTTCATCACGAATTCCGAGCGCCGCATCCCCGTGCAGTACGCCAAGCGCGTTGTCGGCCGCAAGATGTACGGTGGTCAGTCGACCAACCTGCCCATCAAGGTCAACATGTCCGGCGTTCTGCCCATCATCTTTGCCCAGTCCATCGCCTCCCTGCCTGCTACGATCGTGGCTTTCACCGGCACGAGCGGTTCGTTCTGGACTTGGATGAACAAGTACGTCTTCGACACGAAGAGCGCCGTGTATATCGTTTGCTATTTCCTGCTCATCATCGCGTTCAGCTACTTCTACGCGACCGTGCAGTTCAACCCGATTGAAATTGCAAACAACCTGAAGAAGAACGGCGGCTTCATCCCCGGCTTCCGTCCGGGCAAGCCGACCTCCGATTTCATTCTGAAGGTCATCAACAAGATCACGCTCTTTGGCGCCTTGTATCTGGCAATCATTGCGATCCTGCCGATCATCGTCGGCATCATCATTGGCAACAGCTCGCTGGCCATCGGCGGCACGTCCGTCATCATCGTGGTTGGCGTTGCGCTTGACACCGTCAAGGCGCTCGAGGCGCAGATGCTGATGCGGCACTACAAAGGTTTCCTGGAGTAATTAGGAGGGTTTGCTATGAAGCTGATTCTTTTAGGTGCTCCCGGCGCCGGTAAGGGTACGCAGGCGGAGATCATCAGCAAAAAGCTGAATATCCCCAGCATCTCGACCGGCAATATTCTTCGCGAAGCGATTAAAAACGGTACAGCCACTGGCCTCAAGGCCAAGAGCTTTATGGACGCCGGCAAGCTGGTTCCGGACGATGTCATCATCGGCATCGTCTCGGAACGGGTCGCCGAGCCGGACTGTGCGAACGGTTTTATCCTCGACGGTGTGCCCCGCACGATCCCGCAGGCAGAAGCCCTTGAGGCAGCGGGCATCCATTTCGACTGTGTCGTTTCGATCGAGATCGCGGACTCCGTGATCGAGTCCCGCATGACCGGCCGCCGCGTCTGCGGCAGCTGCGGTGCGAGCTACCACGTCACGGCCCATCCGCCGAAGCAGGAAGGTATCTGCGATCTGTGCGGCAAAGAGCTTGTCCTCCGCAAGGACGACGCGCCCGAAACCGTCCAGAACAGACTCCGCGTCTTCCACGCGGAGACCGAACCCCTGAAGGATTTCTATGCGAAGCTCGGCGTTTTGAAGCTGGTCGAAGGCAACCAGCCCATCGAAGACGCCACGCGCGATATCCTTGCGGCGCTGGGGATGTAATTCTATGATTCCAGTCAAAAATGAGCACGAACTGGAGGTCATGCGCAAGGCCTGTAAAATTACCGCGGCAGCGCGTGCTTTGGCAGGCGAAATGGTAAGGCCGGGCGTTACGACCAAACAGATCGACAAGGCGGTACACGATTTCATCGTGTCAAAGGGCGCAAAACCAACGTTCCTCGGCTATGGAGGGTTCCCCGGAAGCGTCTGCATCTCCGTCAACGAAGTGGTCATCCACGGCATTCCGGGCAATCGGGTGCTGAAGGAAGGCGACATCGTCTCGGTGGATGTCGGCGCGGAATGGGGCGGCTTTACTGGTGACTGCGCCGCGACCTTCGCCTGTGGGAAAATCTCGCCCACAGCGCAGAAGCTCATTACGGTAACAGAACAGAGTTTTTACGAGGGCATCAAATTTGCACGTCAGGGCTGCCGGATCTCCGACATCGGCCACGCGGTGCAGACGTATGTCGAGAGCCACGGATTTGGCGTGGTTCGCGCGTTCGTCGGGCATGGCGTCGGTGAGGTATTGCACGAAGAGCCGTCCATCCCGAATTATGGCGCCCCCGGAAGAGGCCCGCGCATGGTCAAAGGCATGACGCTTGCGATCGAACCCATGGTCACGGCGGGCACGTATGATGTACGTGTGCTGCGCGACAAATGGACGACCGTGACAGCCGATGGCAAGCTCGCGGCCCACTATGAAAACACCATTCTCGTTACCGACGGCGAGCCGGAAATTCTCACCGTCACTTGAGGAGCAGCAGCGATGGATGTTGCACGATCTGACGTCGTCCGTTCCTGCGCCGGGCGCGATAGCGGACAGCTCTTCTTCGTCGTAGAACTCGACGAGAGCTATGTCTATCTCGCGGACGGCAAGGGACGGCGGGTGGAAAAACCGAAGCGAAAGAAACGCAAGCATGTAGAACTGCTGCCCCGGCGTGATTCCCGTGTCGCTGACAAGATTCGCAGCGGCGACAAGGTACTCAACAGCGAATTACGAAGGGAACTGGCCATTTATGGCCAGAAAAACAGTCAAAACCAAGGGGGTTAATTGATCTTGGCAAAAGACGACGTAATCGAACTTGAGGGCATCGTTACCGATGCACTGCCGAATGCGATGTTCTCCGTTGATATCGGCGGCGGGCACACCATTCTGGCGCATATTTCCGGCAAGCTCCGGATGAACTTTATCAAGATTCTGCCCGGTGATAAAGTCACGGTGCAAATGTCTCCTTACGATTTAACAAGGGGCAGGATCACATGGAGAAGTAAGTAGAGACGAACGTCTCGTATGGAGGTTACAGTATGAAGGTAAGACCGTCCGTTAAGCCCATGTGCGAAAAGTGCAAGATCATCAAGCGCAAGGGCCGTGTTATGGTAATTTGCGAAAACCCGAAGCATAAGCAGAGACAAGGTTAATAGGAGGTGCTCTGAGTAAATGGCACGTATTGCTGGTATTGACCTGCCCCGTGATAAGAGAATCGAGATCGGTTTGACTTATATCTACGGCATCGGCAGAAAGAGCGCACAGGACATTCTGAAGCTGGCCAACGTGGATCCCGACATCCGCGTCAAGGATCTGACTGAGGATCAGGAGTCCGCGCTGCGTGAAGTGATCGATAAACACTACACCATCGAGGGTGACCTCCGCCGTGAAGTCGCGCTCAACATCAAGCGTCTGACCGAGATCGGCTGCTACCGCGGTGTCCGTCACCGTCGTGGCCTGCCCGTCCACGGCCAGAGAACCAAGACCAATGCTCGTACCCGCAAGGGTCCGAAGAAGACCATTGCGAATAAGAAGAAGTAAGGAGGGATATGTAAATGGCTAAAGCTGTTAAGAAAGTTGTCAAGCGCCGTCGTGAGCGCAAGGTAGTCGAAAAGGGCGCCGTGCATATCCGCTCGTCCTTCAATAACACCATGGTCACCGTTACCGATCTGAACGGTAACGCGCTGTCCTGGGCTTCCTCCGGCGGCCTCGGTTTCCGCGGCAGCAGAAAGTCCACGCCGTACGCCGCGCAGATGGTCGCTGAGACCGCTGCAAAGGCTGCTGTGGAAAACTGCGGCCTGAAGACCGTTGAGGTCTACGTCAAGGGCCCCGGCCAGGGCCGTGAGTCCGCCATCCGTGCGCTGCAGTCCGCTGGTCTGGAAGTCACCATGATCAAGGACGTCACCCCCATCCCGCACAATGGCTGCCGCCCGCCCAAGCGCCGTCGCGTCTGATCGACAAGGAGGAAAGTAATTATGGCAAAGAATACACAGCCTGTTCTCAAACGCTGCCGGACGCTCGGCGTCTCCCCGGCTGCGATGGGCTACGCCAAGCAGTCCAACCGCAACCCCGGCGGCAAGAGAAGAACCAAGAAGTCTGAGTATGGCACGCAGCTGACCGAGAAGCAGAAGGTCAAATTCGTCTACGGCATCCTGGAGAAGCAGTTCCGGATGTACTACGAAAAGGCCGAGCGCATGAACGGCAACACCGGCGAGATCCTTCTGAGCCTCGTCGAGCGCCGCCTGGACAATGTTGTCTATCGCCTTGGCTTTGCTTCGACCCGCCGTGAGGCCCGCCAGCTCGTCAACCATGGTCATTACACTGTCAACGGCAAGTCCGTCAACATCCCGTCCTATCTGGTCGAGGTGGGCGACGTCATCGCCGTCAGCGAAAAGAGCAGCTCCAACAACCGCTTCAAGAAGATGAAGGAAGACGACGCCTTCGTCGCCGCCCCGAAGTGGCTGGACAGAGATAAGAATACCCTCACCGGTAAGGTTATTGCGCTGCCCGCAAGAGACGATATTGACTTTGAGATCGCAGAAAATCTGATCGTCGAATTGTACTCCAAGTAACGTTTCACCCTCGTTTATTGGTAAGCTGAATTCGGCAGCGAAACAGAGTTTCGCAGTTACAAGGAGGGTAATTTATTCATGGTAGAAATTGAAAAGCCGCGTATCGAGTGTGTCGATTCTCCGGAAGACGGTTCCTACGGCAAATATATCGTCGAGCCTCTGGAACGGGGCTACGGTACCACCCTCGGCAACAGCCTCAGACGGATCCTGCTTTCCTCTCTGCCCGGTACGGCCGCGACCTCTATCAAGATCGCGGGCGTCCAGCATGAGTTCTCCACGATCCCGGGCGTCAAGGAAGACGTCACGGAGATCGTGCTGAATGTGAAGAAGATCATCGCAAGACTGCACAGCCAGGGCGCAAAGACCGTCTATATCGACGCGACCGGTGAATGTGAAGTGACTGCTGGCGACATCAAGGCCGACGGCGAAGTGGAGATCCTCAATCCGGATCTGCACATCTGCACGCTGGGTCCCGATGCCACCTTCAACATGGAGATCACCATGAACCATGGGCGCGGATACGTCTCGTCCGACAAGAACAAGACACCCAACATGCCCATCGGCACGATCGCCGTCGATTCTATCTACACGCCTGTTTACAAGGTGAACTACACCGTGGAAAACACGCGCGTGGGCAACATGACAGACTATGATAAGCTGACCTTGGAAGTCTGGACCGATTCTACCATCTCCGCAAGAGATGCGGTCAGTCTCGGCGCGAAGATCCTTTCCGACCATCTGAGCCTGTTCACCGACCTCTCCGAGACGGTCGCCAGCAAGCCGACGATGGCCGAAAAGGCGGAAACGCACCGCGACAAAGTGCTCGAGCTGACCATCGAAGAGCTTGACCTCTCCGTCCGCAGCTTCAACTGCCTCAAGCGTGCCAACATCAACAACGTCGAGGATCTGATCTCCAGAACCGGCGAAGATATGATGAAAGTCCGCAACATGGGCAGAAAGTCGCTGGAAGAGGTGCAGAACAAGCTGGCCATGATGGGTCTGTCTCTGGCAAGCGAAGATTCCAACAATTCCAACAACTAAGCGCATATAACCTTTCAAAGAAGGAGGAAAAATCCCATGTTTGGTACCAGAAAGCTCGGCAGAACCAGCTCCCAGAGAAAGGCGATGCTGCGGGCTATGACCACATATCTGTTCGAGAACGGCAAGATGGAAACCACGTTCACCCGTGCGAAGGAAGTCCAGCCGGTCGCCGAGAAGATGATCACCCTTGGCAAGAAGAACACCCTCGCGACCTATCGCAAGGCTCTGTCCTATATCACCAAGGAAGATGTTGCCAACAAGCTGTTCAAGGAGATCGCTCCGAAGTATGCCGACCGCAACGGCGGCTACACCCGCGTGACCCGTATTGGCCAGCGCCGCGGCGACGCCGCCGAGATGGCCGTCATCGAATTGGTCTGATTCGAAGAAGCACCAACCCCTCTTTGGCAAGCTGCCAAAGAGGGGTTCTACTTTTCATATTCTCTGTGTTTTTGGGCAGACTAACGGAAAAGGTGGTGCTTCTTTGATGAAATTCACGAAAAAAGAGTATAACCGGTATGTCGCGGATCTCGCGCCGAAATCGCCGCTGGCGAAGGATCTGGTGTGCAGCTTCTGCATCGGCGGACTGATCTGCGTGCTGGGGCAGCTGATTTTGAACGGATGGAAGCTGGCGGGACTGGACGCGGACAGCGCGGGCACGGCGACGAGCGTCAGTCTCATTTTCATCAGCGCGGTGCTGACGGGCCTTAGCATTTATGACGACATTGCGAAGGTAGCAGGCGCGGGCACGATTGTGCCGATCACAGGCTTCGCCAACTCGGTCGTCTCTCCGGCCATCGAGTTCAAGGCCGAAGGCTTCATCACCGGCATGGCGGCGAAAATGTTCGTGATCGCCGGGCCGGTCATCGTCTACGGCACGGTCGCGAGCGTGGTCTACGGCCTGATTCTCATGATTTTCGGTCTGGCGTGAGCCAGACCGATTTTTGCTTGTGTGGCTTTACTTTTCTGATACGCTGTTGTAGAATATGCGGAGAAATGGGGCAGCGATGCCGGTTTTAATCTGCAATGCTTCTGATTTTTGTAAGATCGCCGCTGCAAAGCGCCTCCATGTTGCGAAAGATTTTCCCGGCGTCCCAATCCCACCATTTGAGGTCAAGCAGGTACGCGATCAGCTCATCGTCAAACCGCCGCCGGTTCATGCGGCACGGATTCCCGCCCGCGATGCAGTATGGCGGAACATCCTTTGTGACGACGGAATTCGCGCCGATGATCGCGCCGTCGCCAATGTGTACGCCCGGCATCACGGTCACATTCTGGCCGATCCAGACGTCGCTGCCGACTACGGTGTCGCCTTTCAGCGGAAGGTCGTCGAGCGTCGGCGCGAACGCTTCCCATCCGCCGCCCATGATATTGAACGGATAGGTCGAGACGCTGTTCATCCGGTGGTTCGCGCCGTTCATCACAAATTCGATCCCCCGTGCGATGGCGCAGAATTTCCCGATGATGAGCCTGTCACCCAAAAATTCGTAATGGTGCGTCACGTGCTCTTCAAATCGCTCCGCGCCGTTCACATCGTCATAGTAGCTGTACTCTCCAACAATGATGTTGGGGCGCGTGATGACGTTTTTGATGTATACGATCTGCTGGATGTTCTTATTCGGATGGATCTTGTTCGGGTCAGGGCCGGTCATATGTTGCGCACCTCCATGAATTTTGGTTCGCTCTCTGCCTCCATCGTACCATATCGGGACGTGGATGGCAAGGATATCAGTAAAGGACAAAAAGATGCAGAAATTCCGAAACAATGTGATCTGGACGACCGTTCTGACGGCACTGGCCGGGGTCTGCCTTGGCCTGTTGAGCCTGTATTTTGCCGCCGCCGGGAGCGGCGCGATGTGCCGGTTTTATCTGAAAGATCCGCTGCTGGCGGCGCTGAACGTGCTGCCGTTCGCGCTGTTTGCGCTGCTGCTGTTCGGCCTGACCGGGCGGGCCTGGCTGGCATTTTTGCTGGATGGCGTGGTCTGCCTCGTCTATTCGTGGGCGGCATATTGGAAATGGCTTGGGCGGAGCGAACCGCTCTACGCAGACGACGTTGCGGCCATCCGCGAGGCAGTGCAGATCGGCGGGCGCGGGTACATCACGGTGACGTGGCAGATCGTGGCGTCACTGCTTCTGGTCGTGCTCGGGACGCTGGCGCTGGCGTGGCTCGCGCGCGGGAGGCTGTCCCGCCGTGGAAGAGCGGCCACGACCGGCGCGGCTTTATTGCTCTGCGTGCTCGGATATTTCGGCGTTTACCGCAGCAGCACGCTCTACGACCGCTTCGCGGTCGCGCCGGGGCGGAGCGCATGGTCGGCCAACGACCAGTTTCAGTCGCGCGGCGGCATCTATCCGTTCCTGCACAGCATCCGCGCCGCGGTGCCGAAGGCGCCGGACGGGTACGACAAGCGGGAGGCCGAGGCCTTGCTGGCGGAATATGAAGACGACGACATTCCAGAGAACAAAAAAGTCCACGTCGTGATGACGATGCTGGAGGCGTTCTGCGACTTTTCCGACCTGACGGACGCCATCACCGAGAACGATCCTTATGCCGATTATCATGCGCTTCAGGCCGAGAGCTATACCGGCCAGCTGTTTACGAATATCTTCGCGGGCGGCACGATCAACACCGAGCGTTGCGCACTGACCGGGTTTTCCAAGCTGCCGAATTTCCGCCGCCCGAGCTGGAGCTATGCACGCTATTTTGCGGATCAAGGCTACACCTGCACCGGCGCACACCCCGGCAACGAGGGCTTTTACAGCCGGAGCAGCGTGAACCGCAATCTGGGTCTGGACGATTACTGGTTTGCGGAGAACCATTTTTCGGCGCTTTGCGACGGGATCGCGATGGACGACGTGCTGTTTTCAGAGATCGCCGCGCGCACCGAGGCGCAGATCGCGAAAGGGGACTGGGTGTTCTCGTTCAACGTGACATACCAGAACCACGGGCCGTATTTTGACGACCACCTGACCGGCGAGACAGAATATGTCCCGAAAACGGGCCTTTCCGACAGCGATTACTATATTGTCAACAACTATCTCTCGGGCGTCGCGGACACGGGTGCGCGGATGCGTGCGCTCTGTGAGACGTTCCGGGACAGCGAAGAACCGGTCGTGCTCGTGTTCTTTGCCGACCACAAGCCGTGGCTCGGGGAGAACAGCGTGACCTACGCGGCGCTCGGCATTGACCTCGACGCACCGGGCGAGACCGGCGCGGCGGCGACCTATCTGACGGACTATCTGATCTGGGCAAACGATGCGGCGAAGGCGCGGCTGGGAAAGAAATTCCGCGGCGAAGGGCAGACGGTCAGCCCATGCTTCCTGATGAACGTGCTGTTTGAGCAGTGCGGCTGGGACGGCCCGGCATATCAGAAGCTGACAAACGAGGTTATGAAGCAGACGCCCATCGTCAGCACACACGACTGGTATGGCGAGTTCGGAAGCCTCAGCGCGTTCGACGCGCTGGACGAGCAGGCACAGAAACGCATCACGCAGATGCAGTACGTGCAGTATTATCTCGCCCGCGACGCGCTGCGCTGAGCCTTTGCAGGGGCGGGCATTGCCTGCCCCTACGATGCTATCCCACTTCCGGCGATGAACGTAGGGGCGACCATTGGTCGCCCGACAAAGGCTCCCTTG
>ERZ772880.2356-NODE-2356-length-14624-cov-14.563800_pt1 | contig 14624 bp, 14 predicted proteins | sample MGYA00580577_ERZ772880 | MGnify/ENA primary metagenome ERZ772880 (study PRJEB29015, sample SAMEA2737705) | human gut metagenome | biome: human gut; feature: human-associated habitat; material: faeces | place: China | collected 2012 ... | reverse complement strand
AGAAGTGGGCACAGATGAGCCTGAAGAACACCGCCAACAGCGGCATCTTCAGCGCAGACCGCTCTGTGCTGGATTACGCCCGCGATATCTGGCACGCTTCTGCTGTGAAGTAATTGGAAAGGTTAACCCCCCAGTCACCTACGGTGACAGCCCCCCTAGTAGTGGGGCCTCTGGCGTTACGGAAAGTTTTACAGCTTTTCCTTTACGCACAGACTTCACCGTTCTGTCAAGGCCTCCCCTACTAGGGGAGGTGGCAATGCGAAGCATTGACGGAAGGGTTCAGCACAAATATATCTCTGCCCCGGAGCCATTACGGAACCGGGGCTTTTTTTGAGAAAGGAACGACCCCACTTGTCTTGTCTGTTCAACAGTTTTGACCCCTATTTCAAGCAGCCCTTTGGTGCGGTGCGCGCCGGGCAGACTGTCCGACTGTCGCTCTGCATCCCCGAGGAGCTGGGCTATGTAGACCCGCACCTTGTCCTGAAAAAAGAGGGCAAGTTCGATGTTCCCGTCTACTACCGGATGAACTTCGATGGCCAGACCCCCAGACAGAACCACTTTTCCGTGGAAGTGCCTCTGAACGACCCGGGCCTCTACTTCTATTACTTCGACCTCTACACCGACTTCCGCCGCATCGTGCGCGGCCCCGACAACTGCGGCGTGATCAGCTGGCAGGATGGCGAAAGCTGGCAGATCACGGTCTATGAGCAGGATTTTGAGACCCCTGAAAGCATCAAGGGTAAGGTGTTCTATCAGATCTTCCCGGACCGCTTCTGCGAAGGGGTGGAGAACAAGCCCATGCCCTTTGCCGACCGCATCTATCAGGCCGACAAGCACGCCGAGCCCTTCTGGCAGCCCAACGAGGTGGGTGGTCACTTGAATGAGGATTATTTCGGCGGCGACCTCAAGGGCATCCAGCAAAAGCTCCCCTACCTGCACAAGATGGGGGTGGATTTTATCTACCTCAACCCCATCTTTGAGGCCCACTCCAACCACCGCTACAACACCGCCGACTACCTGAATGTGGACCCCCTGCTGGGCACCAACGAGGATTTTGAGGCACTGTGCACCGCCGCCCAGAAGTACGGCATCGGCATCGTGCTGGACGGCGTGTTCAGCCACACCGGCTCCGACAGCCGCTACTTCAACCGCGAGGGCCGCTATGGCGAGGGCGGCGCGTACCGGGACCCCAACTCCCTTTACCGCTGCTGGTACGATTTCGGCCCCCAGTACAAGGGCGGCTACCGCAGCTGGTGGGGCTTTGAGACCCTGCCCGAGGTCAACGAGGAGACCCCCTCCTATGTGGAGTTCATCACCGGCCCGGGCGGTGTTATCGACACCTGGCTGCGGCGCGGCGCGGCAGGCTTCCGGCTGGATGTAGCCGATGAGCTGCCCGACGAATTCATTGAGAAGGTGCGCGCCGCCGTCAAGCGGGTCAGCCCCGAAAAGTTCCTGCTGGGCGAGGTGTGGGAGGATGCCACCACCAAGTTCGGCTTCAATAAGCGCCGCACCTATCTGCTGGGCAAGGGCCTGGACAGCGTGATGAACTACCCCTTCAAGAACGCCGTGCTGGATTTCGTCAAGGGCAAGCCCGCCGAGCAGGCCATGACGGAGATCCTGACCATCTGCGAACACTACCCTGCCCCGGCCATGGACACCGCCCTGAACTTTCTCTCCACCCACGACACCGAGCGTGCCCTGACCGTGATCGCTGACGAGCCCGCCAATGGCCGGGGCCGCGCGTGGCAGAGCGGCCGCTGTGTGACCGGCGATGCCTACGAGGAGGGCCTGCTCCGCCTGCGGATGGCCTACGCCATCATCTACACCCTGCCGGGTGTGCCCTGCCTGTACTACGGCGACGAAATCGCCATGCAGGGCTACCGGGACCCCTTCAACCGGGCTTTCTTCCGGTGGGATGCCCACGAACAGCGCCTGCGCCCCGTGCTGGCACAGCTGGCACAGCTCCGCCACACCTGCGAGGCCTTCCGCACCGGCCAGCTGCGGGTTCTGCGTGCCGAGGACGGCATCCTGCACTACCAGCGGGTGGGCAAGGTGGAGACTGCGGAGATCATCGTCAACCGCACCGAACATATCATCGTGGAGACCCTTGCCAGCGGCAAGAGCACCGAGGTAAACCCCATGGGCTTCACCATCGTGGTGGAAGAGGTGGGGCATAACCCGAACCACAGCTACTATGATTATGTATGACCGCATTTTGTTTTCTGCGCAACAATTCAGCAAAAATCTCTTGACCTTCCCCCAACCGGATGCTCTATAATAGAATCATAAGGAGGGATGTTCGATGTCCATTGACCCCATTTTCTGGCTCCTTGCCGCCGTCGGGTTCCTGGCGCTGGAGGGTATGACCTTCAGCATGGTATCCGTCTGGTTTGCGGCAGGCAGCGCGGCAGCCCTGCTCTGCTGCCTGTTCACCCACTCGTTCCGGGTGCAGGCGGTGGTGTTCATTGCGGTCAGCGCGGTCTGCCTGCTGGCATTCAAGCCGCTGGCCAAACGGCTGCACAAGCAGCCCACCCCCACCAACGGTGACCGCGCCCTTGGCCGGGAGGCCCGGGTGCTGACCCCCGTTTCTGCCCAGCAGACGGGCCGGGTGCGGCTGGACGGCGTGGACTGGAGCGCCCGCTGTGCCACCCCCGACGATACCCTGACCCCCGGGCAGGTCTGCCGGGTCACCGAGATCCACAGCACCCTGCTCATCGTGGAACCCATTCTGACCGAATCCATCAACCACTAAAAAAGGAGCGTCTCTATGCCTATCATGCTGTTTGTGATCCTCGCGCTCATCTTTGTCATCCTGCTCATCGTCGTCACCAACATCGTCATCGTGCCTCAGTCCATGGTGTACGTTGTGGAGCGTCTGGGCAGCTACTCCGACACCTGGTCGGCCGGCCTGCATGTCAAGATTCCGTTCATTGAGCGGATCGCCAAAAAGGTCAGCCTGAAGGAGCAGGTCGCGGACTTTCCTCCCCAGCCTGTGATCACCCGCGATAACGTTACCATGCAGATCGACACCGTGGTGTTCTTCCAGGTCATGGATGCCAAACTCTACACCTACGGTGTCAACCAGCCCATCGCAGCCATCGAGAGCCTTTCCGCCACCACCCTGCGCAACATCATCGGCGAGATGGAGCTGGATCACACCCTGACCAGCCGCGATGTCATCAACGGCAAGATCACGGCCATCCTCGATGAAGCCACCGACAAGTGGGGCATCAAGGTCAACCGCGTGGAGGTCAAGAACATCATCCCGCCGCGCGAGATCCAGGAAGCCATGGAGAAGCAGATGAAGGCAGAGCGCGAAAAGCGCGCCGTCATCCTGAAGGCCGACGGTGAGAAGCAGGCCGCCATCACCGCTGCCGAAGGCGAAAAAGAAGCCGCCATCCTCCGTGCCGATGCCGTCAAGCAGCAGCGCATTCTCGAGGCTGAGGGCGAGGCGCAGGCTATTCTGGCCGTGCAGAAGGCCAACGCCGATGCCATCCGCCTGCTGAACGAGGCCATGCCCAACGACAAGGTGCTGGCTCTGCGCAGCCTGGAAGCACTGGCCAAGGTCGCCAACGGCAAGGCCACCAAGATCATCATCCCGTCGGAGCTGCAAAATCTGGGCGGCGTTGTGCCCAGCATCAAGGAGCTTCTGACCGACCCGAAAGAGGACTGATCCATGATCTACGATACCCTGAACAATCTCCCCAACTATCTGGGCCTGTGCAGCAGTCTGGACAGCGTCATCGAGTTCATCATGGCGCGGGATATCAACAACCTGCCCGCCGGGCGCACCCGCATCGATGGTGACAAGGCTGTGGTCATGGTGAGCACCGTGACCCCGCAGGCCAGCGACAAGGCCTCCTTTGTCCGGCACGACAACCACCTGACCCTTGAGACCGACCTCGAGGGCAGCGAGCTGTTTGAAGTGTCCCTGGGCGAGTTCAGCCCCACCCGGCCCGCTGACGAAGCCGCTGATACCACCGTGGGCACCGCCGGCACCAGCATAGCCGGAATGCTCTGCGAGGGCCGCTTTGCCCTCTATCTGGCTGGGGAGCCGTACAAATCCGGCTTGAAGGCCCAGGGCTGCGGCAAGCTGAAAAAAGCCGTGTTCACCATGGAGCTGGACCCGGACGAGGAAGACGAGACCGAGGCCGGGTAATTCCTGAAAGCACGAACTCCACGCAGCGTAGGTTGCGTGGAGTTTTTTGTTGGGTTATACTTTGTAACAACAACCCCACCGCAATGACTGGGGGTTACTTCAGGAGGACAACACATGAACACATACGTCACCGGCAGCACCATCCGGCAGCTGCGGGAAGCCAAAGGCCTGACCCAGGCAGAGCTTGCCGGAATGCTCTCTGTCAGCGCCAAGACCATTTCCAAGTGGGAGACCGCCAAGGGCCTGCCCGATATCTCCCTGCTGGAACCTCTGGCTGCAGCTCTGGGAGTCAGTGTGCTGGAGCTGATGCAGGGAGAACCCATCATCAACCGGAACCGGGCAGCCAACCTGCTGCGGAGCAAGCTCTACGTCTGCCCTTTCTGCGGCAATGTGCTCCACGCCACCGGGCAGGCTGTGGTGAGCTGTTGCGGCATCGCCCTGCCTGCGCTGGACATCGCCGAAGCCGAGGATGCCGACGAGCATCATCAGCTGACCGTGGAGCGGGTGGAGGACGAGCTCTTCGTCACCCTGCACCACCCCATGGAGAAAAATCATTACATCTCGTTTCTTGCCTACCTCACCGGGGATAAGCTGCAGCTGGTCAAGCTCTACCCCGAGGGAGATGCCTCTGCCCGCTTCTCCCTGCGGGGCGCGGGTGTGCTTTACTTCTACTGCAACTGCCACGGCCTGATGAAGGCTCCGGATTTCCGCACGGCGACCCGGCACACCTCGCCCCAGAAGATCCACCTGCGGGAGCCGGATGAGGGCGACCGGGAACAGGTAATGGCCTACCGGGAAGAATTTCTGGCCATCAACTCCCGGATGGACGGCACCTCGGCTCTGGACAAATATGCCGACTTCGATGCCTGGCTGGCCCAACTCCGCAAGCTGAAAGACCCGGCCACAACCCCCGCCGGTCTCGTGCCCGCCACGGAGTATCTGGCTCTGGACGAGCATGAGCATCTGGTGGGCATGACCAACCTGCGCCACCGGCTCAACGATTACCTGCTGACCTACGGCGGGCACATCGGGTACAGCGTCCGCCCCTCGGAGCGGCAGAACGGCTACGCCACCCAGATGCTTCGCCTGACGCTGGAAAAGGCAAAAGAACGAGGCATCGAAAAGGTACGCATCTGCTGCGACCACTACAATGTCGCCTCAGCAAAGACCATCCGCGCCAACGGCGGCGTGCTGGAGGATGAGCAGCTCGATTCCTCCGATGGAACGCTGACACAGCGGTATTGGATACAGAATAAGTAAAAAGAGGCTGTTGCCAAACTCCTTCCGACATCGCTTACGCGATGCCACCTCCCTCAATGAGGGAGGCTTCACAGCTTACCGTCATGTCAGGCTCCCTCCGTGAGGGAGCTGGCGCGGCGAAGCCGTGACTGAGGGAGTTGTCGGCAGCAGCCTTTCTCTATTTCAGCCCAGATGGAACATATCGATCAGCACCACAGCGGCCAGGCCATAGTAGACCACCACCGCCACCAGATCATTGATGGTGGTGATGAGCGGGCCGGAAGCCACGGCGGGGTCGATGTGGATCTTATGGAACAGCATGGGAATGACCGTGCCCACCAGGCTGGAGATCACCATGGCCACGACCAGAGATACGCCCACACAGCCCGAGAGCAGGAAGGCTTCACCCCATGCGTAGGCCTTGAAGAAGTGGATGTAGCAGCCCAGGAAGCCCAGCGCCAGCACGGCCAGCAATGCACCGTTGGTCAGGCCCACCCGCATTTCCTTCCAGAGCAGCTGGAGTTTTTTGGCAGTGGTCAGGTTCTCGTCCACCAGCACACGGATGGTCACAGCCAGCGACTGGGTGCCCACATTGCCGGCCATATCCAGCACCATGGACTGGAAGCAGATGACGATGGGCAGCACCGCCACCACCGATTCAAACGCACCCACCACCGAGGACACCAGCATCCCGAGGAACAGCAGGGCGATCAGCCAAGGCAGGCGCTTTTTCACACTCTGGAACACACCCTCGTTCAGATCCTCCTCACTGGTCAAGCCGCCGAGTTTTGCGTAATCATCGCCCATCTCGTCGTCCACCAGCTCGACCACATCCGCCGAGGTGATGATGCCCAGCAGCTTCCCGCTGTCGTTCAGGACAGGGAGCGAGCGCTCGGCGTAGTCCACGATGCGGTCGATGCAGTCGCTGATCTTCTCGTGGTCGGTGACGTAGGGGTAGGAGCAGGCGATCAGCTTTTCCAGGCGCTCCTCCGCACGGGCCACGATGAGGTCTTTCAGGTCGATGGCACCATAAAAGTGCTCGTTCTCATCCACCACATACAGGGTGGAGATGTTATCGTTCTCGCCTGCCTGCTTCACCAGCTCACTCATGGCCTGCCGGATGGTCATATCCCTGCGGATGCAGATGTAGTTGGTGGTCATGCAGCTGCCGATCTCGTCCTCGTGATAGGAGAGCAGCAGCTTCACATCATCGGCGGCATCCTTGTCCAGCTGGTGGACGATCTTTGCCTTATCGTCCTCTTCCAGGTCATCCAGAGCATCTACGGCATCGTCCGAATCCATGTGGGAGATGACCCGGGCGGCCCGCTCGGGGTCCAGCTCCTTCAGGTAAGGCTCTGCATCGTCCAGATAGGAGAAGATCTCTGCCACCGTATCCACGCCCAGTGCGGTGTACACCTTCTGGCGCTCCTCCGGTGTCAGGGCCGTCAGGGCATCGGCCAGGTCGTTTTCATGGTAATCGGACAGCTTTTCAGCCAGCTCTGCCTGGGGCAGACCGCTGCGGATGATGTCCAGAATCTCCTGCACATAATTTTTCTTCTGCATGGTTTGGTCCCTCCGTTTCCCGTTTCCGGGCATAAAAAATACACCGCATCGGTCTGGTTACAACTCCTGCGGTGTACAAAGGGCATGCAGTTCAGGATGCGGCTAACACGTTTGCACGGCCCGCATCGCAGGAGAAGCGTTGTTTGGGGTGATCCGTATGGTCACTGGACATGGAAACAAACTCCTCCTTGGTGTAAGATTTTTCTTTCAGCTCCGTTATCATACTACGCCGGGCCGGATTTTTCAACCCCTTTTACAGTTTTTTTACCGGATTATTGCTCTATTGCACAAAGAAGAGCCTACTTCTTATACTTTCCATACCATGCCACCGACACCCGCCAGGACACAGCATACAGGGCCAGTACCGCCAGCAGAAGCACTGCGGCCAGCCAGAGGGGCACAGGAAGCGGCCCACTTCCCGGGCCGTTCTGCTGCAGTTCATCCATCACGGCACCGCCGCCGCCCAGCAGGGCACCCAGTCCGACAAAGGTCAGGATATAGATCATGCTGGCTTTTTCTGCCCCAAAGCGGTACAGCAGTGGCAGGGAAATACCGTTGATCAGCAGGATGGCACACACACTGCCCGCCAGCAGGGACAGCACATCCTTGTCCGGGGCCGTTCCGGTACGCAGCGGGATCACCGTTACGAACAGTCCTCCGATCACAACAGCCGCCGCAGCACAGAACAGACCGATGAGGTACTTTTCCGCTACCAGCGTCTTTTTGCTCACCGGAAACGTCCGGCCATACTCCACCCAACCGACACTCTGGTCGTAGGCAAGCAGGTTTATCGGCAAGATGCCCAGAAAAACGGCCGCATAACTCACCGGGAACACATAGGCGCTCGATGTGCTGAACACCCAGATCACCAGCACAAATGCAACCGTCAGGTACATGGCTTTCATACTGGTTCTGACCTGATACCAATCCTTCAACAGCAAACCTTTCATCGCACATTCTCCCCCTTCACCATCAAAACGAACAGTTCTTCGATACTCACCGGTGTCAGGGTGCTGCCCGCCGGGACAAGTTCCCTCTTCACCAGTGCCTCGGCCCCGTAGGCTGTCACCCGACGGCTGACGATGGCGTTTTTATCCAGCTCCTCCAATTGCCCGGCAGTGCCGTGCCAGAGGGCGTACTCCTCCCGCAGCGTGTCCTTGTCCTCACAGAGCAGGAGCTTCCCCTTGTGCAGAAAGGCAATGGTATCGCAGAGCTTTTCCAGATCGCTGACGATGTGGGACGAGATCAAAATTGCATGGTTCTCATCCCGCACAAAGTCCAGCAGCAGATCGATGAGCTCATCCCGCACCACCGGGTCCAAGCCGCTGGTGGCTTCGTCCAACAGCAGCAGCTTGGGGTAATGAGAAAGTGCCACGGCAAGGCACTGCTTCATCTTCATGCCGGTGGAGTAGTCGCCGTACTTCTTGTTCTCCGGAAGGTCAAAGCGGCGGCACCAGTCGGCGTAGGCGGCGGCATCCCAATTGGGATAGATGCCCGCCATCACTTTCCCCACCTGCGGCGCGGTCAGGCAGGTGGGGATGCCCTCGCCGCCCATCACCACACCGATATCGGCCTTGGCAAGCGGAGTGATTTCCTCCTGCCCGAACAGCTTCACGGTACCTGCCTCCCGGTCGATCATGTCCAGGATCAGCTTAATGGTCGTGCTCTTGCCCGCGCCGTTCTCACCGATCAGCCCGCAGACTGTGCCGCCGGGCAGTTCGAGATCAATGGGCCCCAGCGCAAAATCCGGGTAGTGCTTTTCAAGGCCGTGCAGTTCCAATGCGTTCATGGTTCATTCCTCCCACAGCAATTCCAACATTTCGGTCAGTTCCTGTTTGGTCAGCCCGCAAGGAGCCGCCAGCCGGACGGCTTCCGTCAGGTGTGCTTCGATTTTTTTCAGGTTCTCTTCCCGAAGCAGCTCGGTGTTTTTCGCCGCCACGAAAAAGCCCTTGGCGGGCACCGCATACAAAAAACCCTCCTGTTCCAGCTCATCGTAGGCCCGCTTTGTGGTGATAACGCTGATGCGCAGATCCCGCGCCAGCCCCCGGATGGACGGCATAGCTTCCTCCGGCTGCAGTTCCCCGCTCAAAATCTGGTTCTTGATCTGGGTGTAGAGCTGCTCGTAGATGGGTGCACCGCTCTTGTTATCGATGAAGAGATTCATGTCTGCCGCCTCCGTTGCATCTGTATATTTACAGTATATACAGTAGATACATGGTTGTCAATAGGCAGATACAAAAAAACAGCTCTCCCGTTGGACGGGAAAGCTGCTTTTTTCATCTGATCAGGCTCTGACTGTGGAGCGGCTTAGTAGGCCACGCCCCAGTAGACCATCTTGCTGGCGGGCTTGCCGCAGCAGGGGCAGACATCGCTGATGTGCTCTTGCTCGAAGGGCATGCAGCGGCTGGACAGGCCAGCCTCTTCCTTCATCTTCATCTCGCAGGCCAGGTCGCCGCACCACATGGTCTTGATGTAGCCGGTGTTGGCCTTGGCCAGCTCCTTGACCTCCTCCATGGTGGTGGCTGCCCAGGTGCGCTTCTCGCGGTTGGCGAGGGCACGCTCGTACAGGTCCTTGCGCAGGGCCTCCAGCTGGGCCGGGATCGCGGTCTCCAGCTCATCCAGGCTCACGAAGATCTTTTCGCGGGTGTCGCGGCGGACCAGCACGCACTGGTTCTTTTCCAGATCCTTGGGGCCGATCTCCAGGCGCAGGGGTACGCCCTTCATCTCCCACTGGGAGAACTTCCAGCCGGGGGCGTTGTCGCTGTCGTCCAGCTTGACGCGGGCATACTTGCTGATCTTCTCAGCCAGCTCAGCGGCCTTCTCGGAAACGCCGGGCTTGTGGGCGGCGATGGGCACGACCACGACCTGGATGGGGGCCACTGCCGGGGGCAGGATCAGGCCGTCGTCATCGCCGTGGGTCATAATGATGGCACCCACCAGACGGGTGGAAACGCCCCAGCTGGTCTGGAACGGGTGATGCAGCTGATTGTCGCGGCCGGTAAAGGTCACGTCGTAAGCCTTGCTGAACTTATCGCCGAAGTAATGGCTGGTGCCGCTCTGCAGGGCCTTGCCGTCTTTCATCATGGCTTCGATGGTATAGGTAGCCTCAGCACCGGCAAACTTCTCCTTATCGGTCTTGCGGCCCTTGACAACAGGGATGGCCAGATCCTGCTCGCAGACATCCGCGTAGCAGTTCAGCTGCTGCTGGGTCTCGGCCTCGGCCTCGGCGGCAGTCTCGTGGATGGTATGGCCTTCCTGCCACCAGAACTCACGGCTGCGCAGGAAGGGACGGGTGGTCTTTTCCCAGCGCACCACGCTGCACCACTGGTTGTACTTCATGGGAAGCTCACGGTAGCTGTGCAGCACGCGGGACCAGTGGTCGCAGAACATGGTCTCGCTGGTGGGACGCACCGCCAGACGCTCTTCCAGCTTGTCGGAGCCGCCCATCGTGACCCACGCCACCTCCGGCGCGAAGCCATTGACGAGCTCGCCTTCCTTCTGCAGCAGGCTCTCCGGGATCAGCACCGGCATAGCCACGTTCTCATGGCCGGTGGCCTTGAACCGGGCATCCAGATCCTTCTGGATCAGTTCCCAGATGGCCTGACCATAGGGGCGCAGGATGATAAAGCCCTTCACACTGGAATACTCCACCAGCTCTGCCTTCACGCAGATATCGGTGTACCACTGTGCAAAGTTTTCTTCCTGACTGGTGATCGCCTGCACGAGCTTCTTGTTGTCTTTTGCCATTTTGTTATATCCTCCCAAGGCCGTGCGCCAAACGCTTTACGTTCCGCACGAACCATAATAAAGCCCCGCCTGCCTGCACGGCCGTGTGCCGCACTGCAAAGGCGGGGCTTTTGCCTAAAAGAATCAGTTCTGCGCGTGGCTGTCCACAAAGTTTACCACATCGCCTACGGTGCGCAGGGACTCGATGGCGTCGTCCGGCACTTCGATGCCGAATTCGTCCTCCAGCGTCATCACCATATCCACGATATCCAGACTGTCAGCCTCAAAATCGCTCATGATATCGCTTTCCAGCGTGATCTTTGCCGGGTCAACGTCCAGCTGCTCAGCCAGCAATGCACGGATTTTTTCAAAAGTATCCATTCCTGTGGTCTCCTTTTTGCAGTTGTATTGCATACGCGTACAGCCCGCCGTGCCCCGGAAAAAGCCTCCGGTATCCGGCACAGCCTTGCCTGCTGTACAAAGCGCTCTCTTTTTTTATATCCCATGCAGTGCGTATTGTCAAGCCCTGTTTTGCAGCAACTGAAGAAAATTGTCTGAAAGCTGCTTTTTCCCTTGACATCTCGTGCCGGTTTTTTTATCATTATAAAGTAATGAGTTTAAAGGGACTGACCAGTCCCTTTTATAAGGAGCGATAAGCATGAAGCTTTCATTCACCAAAATGCAGGGCTGCGCCAACGATTACATCTATCTGGACTGCCGCACCTCCGGTGTGCCGGAACAGATCGCGGCGCTTTCAGAGCGCTTGTCCCGGCGGCACTTTTCCATCGGCGCGGACGGCATTATCTGCATCTGCGCCCCGGTCACAGCCGGGGCAGACGCCATGATGCGCATCTTCAATGCGGACGGCAGCGAGGGCAAAATGTGCGGCAACGGCATCCGCTGCGTGGCCGAGTGGCTGTACACCCACGGCATGGCAAAGCCGAAGCTTGCCATCGACACCCTCAGCGGCTTAAAGACCGTTGCCCGCATGGGCGAGGGGCTGTGGCAGGTGGAGATGGGTGCCTACACCGCCATGGCGGCGGCGCTGCCCGCCGTGAACATGGGCGAAGGGCCACTGGTGGATCTGCCCCTTCAGGTGGAAGAGAACCTGTGGCGGGTGACCTGCATCAGCGTGGGCAACCCCCACTGCGTGACCATTGTGCCGGATGTGGACAGCCTGAAGCTGGAGCAGATCGGCCCGGGTTTTGAGCACCACGAAAACTTCCCGGAGCGCATCAACACCGAGTTTGTGCAGGTGGTGGACGCCACTCACCTGAAGATGCGCGTGTGGGAGCGCGGCAGCGGCGAGACATGGGCCTGCGGCACCGGCACCTGCGCCACCGTGGCAGCCCTGACCGAGCTGGGCATCTGCCCCGCCGGAGAAGACGTCCATGTGCAGCTGCGCGGCGGTGAGCTGACCATCCGGGTGCTGCCCGGCAAGCAGCTGCTGATGACCGGCGCTGCCGAGACCGTGTGCGAGGGCACGACCGAAGTGTAAATAAGAACCCCCTCAGTCGCCTGACGGCGACAGCTCTCCCTTCGGGGGAGCTGGCATCGAGCGAATGCGAGATGACTGAGAGGGTTGCACCAATAAAAGAAGCGAGGGAAAGTATCATGAAGATGAACAAGCATTACAACGAACTGAAGGCCAGCTACCTGTTCGTGGACATTGCCCACAAGGTGGCTGCATATCAGGAAGCACACCCGGAAAAGGAGATCATCCGTCTGGGCATCGGCGATGTGACCCAGCCGCTGGCAAAGTGTGTGGTGCAGGCCATGCGCGACGCTGCCGAGGAGATGGGCACCAAAGAGGGCTTCCACGGCTACGGCCCGGAGCAGGGCTACCCCTTCCTCAAGCAGGCCATTCAGGGCTACTACGCCGGCCGCGGCACCCAGATCGCCGAGGACGAGATCTTTATCTCGGACGGCGCCAAGAGCGACCTTGCAAACCTGCTGGGGCTGTTCGATGTGGATAACACCGTGCTGGTGCCGGATCCCGTGTACCCCACCTATGTGGACGATAACGTCACCGATGGCCGCAAGATTATTTACAGCCGCACCGGGCAGGAAAATGGCTTCCTTGGCATGCCGGACGAGAGCGTGAAGGCAGATATCATCTATATCTGCAGCCCCAACAACCCCACCGGCGCTGCCTACACCCGCGCACAGCTGAAAGCATGGGTGGACTACGCCCGCAAGAACGATGCCATCATCCTGTACGATGCCGCCTACGAGTGCTTCATCTCGGAGGGCGAGCTTGCCCGCAGCATCTTTGAGATCGAGGGTGCACGCGAGTGTGCCGTGGAGATCTGCTCCTTCTCCAAGATCGCAGGCTTTACCGGCACCCGCTGCGGCTACACCGTCGTGCCCAAGGAACTGGAGCGCGAGGGGATGAACCTGAATAAGCTGTGGCTGCGCCGCCAGACCACCAAGTTCAACGGCGTGCCCTATGTGGTGCAGCGCGCCGCTGCCGCCGTGTTCACCGAGAGCGGCATGGCCGAGATCCAGTCTAATCTGGACTACTACCGCCGCAACGCAAAGGTCATTGCCGATGCACTGGACGAGTGCGGTGTGTGGTACTGCGGCGGCAAGAACAGCCCCTACATCTGGCTGCGCTGCCCCGGTAACATGAAGAGCTGGCAGTTCTTCGACTGGCTGCTGGAAAACTGCGGCGTTGTGGGCACCCCCGGCGTGGGCTTCGGCGAGTGCGGCGAAGGCTACTTCCGCCTGACCGCCTTCGGCGATGCAGAAAAGACCAAGCTTGCCGCCGAGCGCATCAAGACCGCTATCAAGGCGCTGTAAAACCTATAAAAAATACACCCGCTGTCCGTTTTGGGCGGCGGGTGTATTTTTTTGCGCACCCTCTTGACAAATCTGTATCTACTGTATATACTGTGCATATACAGACGAAACGCAAGTACTAAAGGAGCAGCCGATGGAACTGTTTATCAACAACAAAAGCGGCGCGCCCATCTATGACCAGATCTACAACCAGATCAAGCAGCAGATCATCAGCGGGGCTTTGCAGCCGGACGAGGCCATGCCCTCCATCCGGGGGCTGGCACGGGACCTGCGCATCAGCGTCATTACTACCAAGCGCGCCTACGATGAACTGGAAAAAGAGGGCTTTCTTTATGCAGTACCGGCAAAGGGCTTTTTTGTAGCCCCGAAAAACACCGAGCTGCTACGGGAAGAAACCTTGAAAAAAATTGAAGTGCATCTTACCGAGGCCGTCCGCCTGTCCGCATCCTGCGGGCTGAGCAGGGAAGAGCTGCGGGAGATGCTGGAACTGCTGTGGGAGGGCTGAACATGAACGCACTGGAACTGCGGGGACTTACAAAACATTATAAGGACTTTACCCTTGGGCCGCTGGACTTGACCCTGCCCGGCGGCACCATCTGCGGGCTGATCGGTGAAAACGGAGCGGGCAAAAGCACCACCATCCGGCTGATCTTGGACATGGTGCGGCGGGACGGTGGCACTGTGACCATCCTCGGCAGGGACAGCCGCACCGCTTCTGTCCGCACCAAGGAGGAGATCAGCGTGGTGCTGGGCAGCGAGGGCATCCCCCTGTGCTTGAACGCGGTGCAGGCGGGCAAAGTGATGGCGGGCATCTATCAGAACTGGGACGCTGCCGCCTATGCGGAGCTGTGCCAAAAGTTCGGCCTGCCGGATAAAAAGCAGTACAAGGACTACTCCACCGGCATGAAGATGAAGCTGTGCATCGCCGTGGCGCTGGCACACCACCCGAAGCTGCTGCTGTTGGACGAAGCCACCAACGGGCTGGACCCGGTGGTGCGGGACGAGGTGACCGACCTGCTGCTAAACTTTGCCCGGGACGAAAACCACTCCATCCTCATCTCCTCCCACATCGTCAGCGACTTGGAAAAGCTGTGCGATACCATCGCCTTCCTGCACAAGGGCAGGCTGCTGCTCT